>Ga0326727_10004496_pt1 | contig 41766 bp, 25 predicted proteins | sample MB2enrmetagenome_FD_207643 | JGI IMG/M metagenome (GOLD analysis project Ga0326727, IMG submission 207643) | Lab enriched peat soil microbial communities from McLean, Ithaca, NY, United States - MB29MY | ecosystem: Environmental > Terrestrial > Soil > Wetlands > Peat | place: USA: New York...
GGTCCCATGGAGATCAGTGCCACTCTGCCCAGCAGCGCAAAACCCAGAACGAGCAGAACGATGCCGACCTTGGCAAACAGATTCATGCCCAGCACTTCTTCCAGCGGCAGCGTGGAACTAAGCCACTCGGCGAAGCTCTTGCGAGGGGGCGCGTCTTCAAACGATGCGAAGCGAAAACTGTCCGTTCGCACCGGTGCTTGCAGCGGTGATTCTGCGCTTGGAGGCATTGGTGGAGGGGCAAAGCCGGGTCGCGAAGCCGGGATTGCGTCCGTCTTCGTTTCGGGCAAGGCTGAAGGCACTGGCTCGGATGTTGGCTCGGACGGAGCAAGAACATTGGAGGTTGGTTTGGCGAGGTCCGCATCCGGCCGCAATGGCGCAATGCCAGCGGCACTCTGCTTCAGAAAGACCTGCGGCCTGGATGCTAGCACGGCTTGCGAATCAAGAGGCGGCCGGATAGCAGCCTCCGGCAGATGAATGGAAGGCGAAGGATGCAATTCAGGCTTGGCTGCCTCGACCGGTACCGGGGACGGCGCCGGCTGATGCGCCTCGACGGCAGGCGCAGGCGGGGAAGCTGTACTCTGCCCATCCGCCCGCTGGCTGATGCGGGCAAGCTCATGGCGCAGGTCGGCGATCTCCTTCCTCAACTCGGAGATCTTGTCACGGTACTCCCAGGCAAACTCGTCCAGAAGCCTGCGCGTCGTCCCGGTGCGAACCAGCGCGATGATCGCCATCACCGGAATGCCGATAAGCAACCCGACGGCCAACAGACCAAGAAATTCCATTCTTGTATCCCCATTAGAGACAAAAAAACAACAACTGATAGTAGAACGGACGCCCCAACAACTCTTGCAGCAATTTTCGCAAGGATATGCGGGCGCGCTGTTCTCGTTGAAAGAGGGTTTGGGCCCCATTGCAGGTGACCCGGCAGTATAACCAATTCATGCCGAGTCGCGCCATAACCGGCAAACTCCGTAATCCATTAATTAGGCGCTGTGTTTAGCTATCTACTTACGTACACCGGGCTAAAGCCGCCAATTCCCCTGGCAATCAATAGACAGTTGTCTCATTCTGCGCGGTCATTATGTGTCAGATCACACACGGCGTGTGCAAGCTGACACAATCCTCCTCGTCCATCAATCCCGTAACCTATTTGTTTTCAATTGATAGCGTTTGGTGCGCGGTTTGCACTTTGTTTAGGCGCAGGCAATTTGAAAACACAACAGGGGGATGCGATGAAGGCTCTGATGCTTGGCAAATTGGCGATGGTAATCGCGGCAGCAATGGTTCTGGCAGTCCAGGCGATGGCGCAGGAGACGCCCAAGCGGATCATCGTGGTGAGTCTGGAAGACCGCAAACTGGCGCTAATCGAGAACGGGCAGGTGAAGAAGGTTTATCCCGTCGCAGTGGGCAAGCCATCAACGCCAAGCCCCGTGGGAACCTTCTTCATCGAGCGGCGCATCGTCAACCCGACGTATCACCACAACGGCAAAACCGTTTTGCCGGGACCGGGCAATCCGGTTGGAACACGCTGGATGGGGCTGAGCATTCAGGGTTACGGAATTCACGGAACCAATGAACCCAGATCCATCGGCAAGGCCGCCTCGCACGGATGCATTCGCATGGCCAAGACCGATCTGGAGGAGTTCTTCGAATTGGTTGCCGTGGGCGACACGGTGGAACTTGTAGGCAAACGCAACGAGGAGACGGCGCAATTGTTTAGCCATCAACAGAAGCCTGCCGCCGTGATGACCGCGCAACCAGTCCAGACGGCAATGGCTTCGCCGCATGTGGATTCAATCCAATTCTCTTTTCTGCTGACAACCGAATTAACCGACATGAATCAGGCGGATCAAGTCCTGATGGCTTTGCGCTAAGTGAGGCATAAGATGCATCTGCTGATGAAAGCAATCGACAGTTTGGGAGCAGCACTGTTGCCGGTGGCCGCGGGGTTGCTGTTTGAGGAGTTGACGTATGGAGGACTGGTCCGGCTGCTGTTGGCTTCATGGCCGGAAACCGGAAAACATGGTCAGAACCACAACAAAAAAGGAGAAGGGATATGATTGCATTGAAACTGTTGTTGAATCTTGCGGGAGTGCTGATGCTGTCTTCCGCACTGGCAATTCCACTGTATGGCGTCTGGCTTCGCATTCGCATTGCGCGCCGCCAGGCCGGCGGAGAAGAAGTTCCCGCGGCAAACGAAATTGCATGGCGCGGTCCCGCGGCGCTGGCGCTGGCAGCCTGCCTGCCGTTGCTGATAGCCGCGAGCATGGTGATCGTGCCGAGCGGAACGGGCGGCGTGCGCGTAAGCCAGATCAGCGGCACCCGGCCGGGAACGCTTTACCCCGGCATGCATTTTGTAACCCCGCTGGTGGAGAGCGTGCAGACCTTCGACCTGCGCGATCACCTTTTCACCGCGGGCATTGTGGGAGAGGGCGAGAAGGCTGGGACGCAGAAGAATGGTCTCAGCGTCCAATCGCGCGAAGGCCTGAACATCGGGCTGGCGGTTACGGTGCGCTATCGCCTCGACCCTAACAAGCTGGACAGCGTGCAGGCGCATATGCCCCAGCCCGTGGACAAGGAGTTGGTGCCTCCGGTGGTAGCCAGCGCATGGCGCGAACTGACGCCCGAGTACACCGTGCGCGAAATCTTCTCGACCAAGCGCGAAGAGGTTCGCGCCCGGGCAGCAGAGGTCATCACCCGCAAGCTGGGCGCCGACGGCATCTTCGTCGAAGAAGTGATGCTCTCGGATATTCAACTGCCCGCCGAGTACGCCAAGGGCCTCGAAGGCCTGCTGCTGAAGGAGCAGGAAGACGATCAGATGACTGTGACTACCGATATTCAGCAGAAGCAGGTGCGCATTGCCGAGTTGCAGGCCGAGGCCGATGCGGTGCAAAAAGTGAAGCAGGCCGAAGGCGAAGCGCAATCTCGCGTGGTCGAGGCCAGGGGCGAGGCCGATGCCATGCAATACACGCTGCCGCTCAAGGAAAAGCAGATTGAGCAGAGCAAGCTGGAGGCCGAGGCGCACAAGCAGACCACCATCCAGAATGCGGAGGCTGACGCCGAGGCCAAAGTCATTGATAGCAAGGCTGAGTTGCAACGGCGCAACCTGATGGCCGAAGCCGAGGCCAGCCGCGTGCGTCTGATGGCCGCGGCCAACGCCGAGCGCATGACCAGCGAGGCGGCGTTGCTGAACAAATCGCCTCTGCTGATCAACAAGATCGTGGCCGAACGGCTCTCGGACAAGATACAAGTGCTCATGGTGCCGGCGGACGGCAAATTCTTCTTTGCCAATGACGTCTTCCGGAGCATGGCCGCGAGCCCGGTGGTAAAGCAGGAGATGGACAGCGAAACCGCCGAGGAGTCAACTCCCAAGCCCGGCCATTGAGTATTGGCTTTCATGTTGCATGGGCGAAAGCTGGAATCCAACTCACGCCGCGTTCATGTTTTTTGCGGCCAGGGCGGGATTCCAGCCGCCGCCAGACGGTATAATCCGCGCATTGGAAAAATTGAAAGAAAGAAGTTGGCAATGAAGCTGATCTGGCTGGGAGCAATGGTTGCGAGCGGGTTTATCGGGCTAATGGCAAGCGCCGCGCCCCCGCCCAGCCCATGGGAAAAGCCCGCCGCGGACCTGGCCGGGAAGATCGCAGAGATTCTCGGCCCGGGTCAGGCGCAGTTGACCATCCGCAACCTCTCGACAATTCCCAACGACGAAATTCCGACAATCCGGCGGCTGTTGGAACAGAACTTGAAGACTCTCGGCGTGCTGGTTTCGGGCTCCGAGAGCGCCAACTCAGTTCACCTGACTCTGAGCGAGAATCAGCGGGAACGGCTATGGGTGGCTGAGGTCATTGAAGGCAACGAGTCGCGCGTGGCGATGGTGCAGGTGGGCGAAGAAGTTGCTCGTGACCTGCCCACGCAGGAACACATTGTGCTGCACAAGGAGAGCATCCCGTTTGCGCATGGACTTTCACGGCCTCTCTATGACCCGCTCGACGATCCCGTGCTGGCTGTGCTTGGTACGCGGAACGGCCTATTCGTCCTTCGTCCGGATGAAATCGTAGATTATGCGTTTGGCGAGGCTGGATGGATGGAGCAAAAGAAGTTTCAAATCGCAGAAAGAAATCCCTTGCCCCGCGATCCACGCGGGATGCTGTTGCCCACCGCCGACGGAAACGGCCTTACCGCATTCACCGCGGGAGCTGAATGTAGTGGAAGTTTCATTTCTCCTGAAAATGACAGCGCGAATCCCGAAAACAGCTGGACAGTGCATTGCAACGCCAGCGACGATTTCTGGCTCATCGCGCAAGAGGACACGACAAGCGGCTCAACCACAATCAAGGCCTTCTACAATGCCGCGCGCAACTACTTCACCGGCGTGATCTCTCCCAGCCTGGGCGTGGACTTGCCTCCGTTCTACACCGCAGCTCTGCTCCCTCGTCCTGCTGAGGGAGTCACGATGCTGGTCGGCGGCATCGACGGCAAGGTGCAGGTTCTGGAAAATGGATCACTTCATCCAGTGAGCGGAGCGCGCGACTGGGGCAGCGACTTTGCCGCGCTCCACTCCGGCTGCGGATCAGGTTGGCAGATCGTAGCCTCCGGCTCCGGCGAGGCGGCCAGCGATAGTTTGCGCGCCTACGAATTGCCCGCGCACGAGGTCGTTCCCGCCAGCGCCGCTCTGCTTGTGAACGGAACCGTAACGGCTCTCTGGACCGCTCCCGACAGCAAGAGCGTCTACGCTGTGGTGCGCAGTACGACAAACGAATACGAGGTTGACCGTGTTACGGCAAGTTGCAATTAGCTGTCTGCTGGCCACACTGGCGCTGCCTGCGGCGGCGCGCACACGCCCTCACTACGGCGGAACTCTGCGCATTGAAATCGAAGGCGACCCGTGGCAGCGGCCCGGCGGGCTTGCGCGACGTCTGACGCTCGACGGCCTCACCCGCATGGAAACCGATGGGGCTGCCCATCCGGCTCTTGCCGTTAGTTGGAAATCGGAGAATCAAGATCATCGCTGGGTTATTCGTCTGCGCTCCGGCGTGCGCTTTCACGATGGCTCGCCGCTGACCTCGGCCACGGCTGTTACTGCGCTGAATGCCGCTTGCAGCGCAAACTGCCCATGGACGGCTATTCATGCCGTAGGTGCATCGATAATTTTTACCGGCGACTCGCCGATGCCCAACCTGCCTGCGCTGCTGGCCGGTGACGAGTACCTGATTGCCAATGATCCAGGCGGCAACATCGGCACGGGACCGTTTCAATTAAATGGATTCAAGGACGCCGTGTTGACTTTGTCTGCGAACGACAACTGCTGGCAGGGAAGGCCATTCGTCGACTCAGTCGAGATTCGCGTTCATCGCTCCATACGCGACCAGTGGCTGGATATTAGCGTGGGCAGCGCCGATCTGGTTGATGTTCCCGCCGAGCAGTTGCGCAAGGCCCATGAACAGCGGCTCACGGTGTTGCAGTCGCCGCCGGTTCTGCTGCTGGCGCTCTCGGTTTCAAGCTCCGGCACTCTCGGCAATCCCGACCTTCGCGCAGCCATTGCTCTGGCCGTGGATCGCGGCGCGCTGTCGAACGTGATCTTTCAAAAGCAGGGCGAGGTCACGGCTAGCTTGTTGCCCGGCACGCTCACCGGATACTCGTTTCTCTTTCCCGCCGAGCGCGACCTCAATAAGTCTCACGAAAAGCATGGCGGACTCACGCCTCCCCCGCTCACGCTCGCTGCGGAAGGCGGCAGCACGATGCAGTTGGCGGCACAGCGGATCGCGCTGAATCTGCGCGAAGCGGGATTCAACGTGCGCGTCGTTGCCGCGGGCGGAGCGCAGCCTGCTGACCTTGCTCTGCGCACGCTGCCGCTCGCATCCAGCCAGCCGCGTACCGCGCTAGAATCCATTCTGCGTGGCGCAGACGTTCAAACCCCGGTACTCGAACAAACTCCTGATGGACTCTTTCGTGTGGAGCGCGAATTTCTGGATGCCCACACGCTGATCCCTCTTCTCTATCTTCCGCGCGCTTATGCTGTCGGCGGCCGTGTTCGCGATTTACGCCTGAGCACGGATGGGACTCCGCTGCTGGCCGGAGCTGCGCTCCAGGACACGCCATGAGGGATGCGCTATGAACTTGCGGCAAAAGTTGCTTTTATTGCTCTCGCTCACCGTCGCTGTCGTCGTACTCGCGGTGGCATGGACCGTGCTGGTGCGCATCCGCTTGGTCTTTGAGCAGCGCGACCAGCAGGAGACAGCACTCTTCGTCAGCCAGTTTCAGCGCGAGTTTCAGCACCGCTCGGATGAAGTCGCTGCGGCGGTGGACCGCATGGCAGCAAGTGAGCGGGTGCGCGGCATGGCTTTTGAGCTGGCGCAATCTGGCGATCCGTCGCAGTATGTGAACGAGGCGCAGACGCTGGCGCAGGAGTCACAGCTTGACTTTCTTGAGATCGTCGGTCCCGACGGAAAAATCGTCAGCTCAGCGCAGTGGCCAGCGCGCTTCGGCTATCCGGAGCCTGCCGCAATTCAGACTGCGGCAACATTCCTCAAGCGCGAAGATTTGCCCGACGGCAGCGCCGTGCTGGGCATCTTTGCAGTGCGCACACTCCGCTCTGGGACAGAGTCAGAACTTCGGTTAGTCGCCGGCAAGCGGCTGGACCAGAGCTTTCTCGCCGATCTGCCCGTTGTGCCTGGAATGCTGATTGGCCTTTACAGCGATTCCATGTCTGCCGCTGCCGCAACATCGCCAGCCTCATTCGATCCGAAATTGCTCATCGCCCCCGCCGGTGAAGTGCCCGGCGCGGACCGCTATCAATCTCTGATCGACTCCGCGCGCAGGAGTGGCCAGCAGACCAGTGGAATCCTCTATCTCAATGGCCAGCGCGGGGACAGCGTGAACGCCACGGCTATTCCGCTTAAAGATGATACGGGCAATGTACTGGCAGTGCTCACCGTGGCCATCTCGCGCGAAAATATGATCGAAGCGCAGCAGCACATTCGGGCCATCGCCTACGGTGTCGCCTCCGGTGGAATATTACTGGCAATTCTGGCCAGCCTGTGGATTGCAGCGCGGGTCTCGCGACCCATTGAGCAATTGGCGCGCGCCGCCGAACAGGTCGCCGCAGGCAACTGGGAAACAACGGTGCCAGAACGCAAGCGGGTACGTGGCCGCGATGAGGTCGATGTGTTGGCGAGCGGCTTCAACCATATGACTGCGCAACTGGCCGCGCAACGCGACCGCCTGGTGCAGAGTGAGCGTGTGGCCGCGTGGCGCGAGCTGGCGCGGCGGCTTGCGCATGAGCTCAAAAACCCGCTCTTTCCTCTGCAACTGACCGTAGAAAATCTGGTGCGAGCGCGCGAACTGCCGGCCGCTCAGTTCGACGAGGTCTTTCGCGAAAGCACGCAGACCCTCTCCATGGAGATCGCTAACTTGAAATCCATTATTGCCCGGTTCAGCGACTTCAGCAAGATGCCCAAACCGCTGCTGGAGCGCATCGATGCCAAAGACATAGTCGAACGCGCGCGCTTTCTGTACGAAGCCGCTGGCCAGAATGAAGCGAAGATTCGTTTCAACGTTGAACTCTCCTCGGAACCCATGCCGCTTGACGCTGATCCTGAACTTCTGCATCGCGCGCTATCGAATCTGCTCCTTAATGCAATAGACGCCATGACGGAGGGCGGCACGCTAACCATCTCCGCCGAGCCGCGTGACGATCTGGTGGAGATTCGCGTCGCCGACACCGGCGCGGGCCTCACGCCCGAAGAGTGTGAGCGCCTCTTCACCCCTTACTACACAACCAAACAGCATGGCACCGGGTTAGGCTTGGCGATTGTTCAGTCGGTGGTCGCCGACCACGCGGGAACCATCGCCGTCGAAAGCCCGCCCGAGGGCGGCGCGGTCTTCGTCATCACGCTGCCCAAAGCGAGCGAGGCATAATTATGACCGTCCAGGCAAAAATTCTCATTGTCGATGACGAGGCCAACACGCTGGCCTCGCTCTCCCGCGCCTTCCGCCTTGCCGGACACGAGGCCGTCGTTTGCGACAACGCCGCCCGCGCCCTCGAACTCGCTCGCGCACAGCCCTTCGATCTGATCCTAAGTGACGTGGTGATGCCGCGCCGTGATGGGCTGGCTCTGCTGGAAGACCTGAAGGCGGCCGGCGTCGCCGCCCCCGTGGTGATGATGAGCGGGCAGGCGCACATCGAGATGGCAGTGAAGGCCACGCGCTTGGGCGCATTGGACTTCCTCGAAAAGCCGCTCTCCACGGAAAAATTATTGGTTACCGTCGAGAACGCGCTCAAGCTCACCCGCCTTGAAACCGAGAATCAGGACCTGCGCACTCGAGTCGGCAAGCACTCTCTGGTTTTTACAGGCGAGACCATGCACCGCGTGATGGCGCAGATTGAACGCGTGGCCGCCAGCGAGGCGCGTGTCTGCATCTACGGTGAGACCGGCACCGGCAAGGAACTGGTAGCGCGCACATTGCACGAGAAGAGCAACCGCGCATCAGGCCCGTTTGTGACGCTGAATTGCGCTGCCATTCCAGCCGAACTCATCGAGAGCGAACTTTTCGGCCACGAGAAAGGTTCCTTCACCGGCGCCGCGCAGCGGCACACCGGCAAATTCGAGCAGGCCCATCGTGGCACCCTATTTCTCGACGAGATCGGCGACATGCCGCTCGCCATGCAGGCCAAACTGCTGCGCGTGCTCGAAGAAGGAGAGGTTGAGCGCATCGGCGCTTCCAAACCAATCGCAGTCGATGTGCGCGTCGTTGTGGCCACGCATCGCAATCTCGAGAAACTGGTCGACTCCGGCCTCTTCCGGCGCGATCTCTACCATCGCGTGGTTGTCTTTCCCGTCGAGCTGCCCCCTCTGCGACAGCGCACGGATGATATTCCCGCTCTTGTCGAGCATTTTGTCCGCCAGGTCAGCGCGCAGAACGGCTGGAAGCCCGTTTCCTTTGCCGATGAAGCCATCGACGCGCTCAGGCACTACTCCTGGCCGGGCAATGTCCGCGAGTTGCGCAACGTTGTCGAGCGTCTCCTGCTGCTGGCAGGAGCCGTGGTCAACTCCGAGGCCATTCATCTCGCGCTGCCTGCCGCTCACCTCAATTCCACTCTCTCCCGGCAAAGCGCGGCTGATGACGAACCTTCAACCATGAATTCCGGCGCTCTTGCCGCGCGGGTATCCAACTTCGAGCGCGCAGAGGTGCTCAAAGAGCTGGATCGGCACAACCGGAACATTACGCAAACTGCCAAGGCGCTGGGGCTAGAACGCAGCCACCTTTACAAGAAGTGCCAGCAACTGGGAATCGATCTCAAAAGCCTTGACGAGCGGGAGTGATCGGTCAATCTCAGTTCGCGAACTTTGTCTCCAGACTGGAATTCACAAGCAATTGAAATATCTAATTTGTTTCACTATACCGGATTGGCACCGAGATCAAGTCGGCTTTTCGAACGTGATCCAAGATTTCGCGCAGTTCCGGGTGAATGACCGGCGACTCAGACGTAACGTGTGCTAAATCACGTTGGGGACGAGTTGGCGACCTTTCGCCCAAAATCAGCAATAATCGGTTGACCGGCGCCCGCAGAAGCACATTGAAACAGCACTTCCGCCAACTGGTTCCACAGGGGCATCTCGTCCTTCATGGCGATCACGCGGTACATGATAAGCACCATCTAAGTTCAGAACAGAGCCCACAGCCGAAGTAGAATTTCTTAACCTCATTGTGGGATTGCCGATGCAGGCACGGTTACGAACATAGTCCTAAGAATTATTACTGCGGAACATATGACCCGACCTAAAACGGCTGTTTGGTTTAATCGCTGCAATTGGCTGAGGGAATCGGCTCGCCCCAGGAATTTGATTTCTGTCCGTTATAATTCTTCTTCTGGATCAAATCGTTCAGGAGGGCTTTGATGGGCTCGCCGGCGCGGTCTGTGGAGAGCAGGAGAGCACTGCTCGCCGATTGGCAAAGCATCTATAACGGCCATCGGTTTCTCGATGCTTATAAAGCGAGTGCTGAATACTGGGCCGACTCAACTTCCATCGACGAACTCTCCGCCGAAGAGATGGTTTTCGCCGGGCGTCTCGCCTCACGTCTCGGTGGGATGCGGCTCTCGCGCCATCTATACCGCAAAGCTCACGAACGCGATCCAGGGTCGCCAGTCGTGCGCTACTTCACGAGGCACGTTAGCGGTCCCCGAGACCTTCTGCTCGACGAGTTGCGGGAGTTCGAAAAGAATCCGGAATTAGGCGGCGATGACCCAGAGCTGCGGGCTAGCTGGCAGGCCGCTCACGCTTACATTTTTGCCATTCTTCGGGATTTTTCGCGTTCACGAGATCTGCTGAGAGAGGCGCACCAGCTTTCTCCCGGGAGTGCCTGGGTGTTCTCTCAGGAAGCGGACGTGCTCGGTATGGCAGACCAGTGGCGGGATTCGCTGCAGAGTGCAGAACTGGGCTGTAAAGCGGACCCGCGTTCACCTTGGCCGACCCTGAGTGTAGCTATGGCACTCCTAAACCTTGGCGAAGTTCGCGAAGCGGCGTATCGCCTCTCGCAGGCTGCCGAGGAGAGCCAGTTATTTCAGGTGGTGCAGACTGCTTGCTGGTATCACTGCGCGCTTGCTGAGACTCTCGAAGGAGGCGAGCGCTACAAAACCCTGGAAGCAGCTCGGGCATTCGCAGAACACATCGAGCCAATGGCGCCGCTTGCGGACCGAGAGTTTCAAACTAGCTTGGCACGAACATGGCTAGATATCGCTGAACTTTCCGATGATCACGTAGCCATGGAGCAATGGGCTCAAGAGGCCCGTTCTCCATTTCACCGTAAGGTACTTGCGAATCTCAAAGCCAATCCGCGAGGGAAGCGTGTCCGACTCCCCTACCGGCGAACGATTCAGAAGCACGTGGAATGTGTGCCAACCAGCATCTCGTCCGCTTTGTCGGCAACAGGCGTCAACATCTCGGTCGAGGAGTTGGCTCGCGAGGTGACGTTTGGAGGCACCACAGCGTGGGCCGCTGCGGACTGGCTGCGTGAGAAGGGATTTCACGTTCGTCATTTCTCCGCCACCGCCGATGTCACCGCCAGACTAATTGAGGCTGGAATAGGTTTCACGATTTCTTGGGATGACGACGAAAGCGGGCACACCGTAGCGGTTATCGGAATCGACCAGGCAGCAGGGACCGCGATTGCCCATGATCCGTCCTCGTTTCGCAGCACTGAGTACCTGCTTTCATACTTCTCTGCGAATTACGGACCGCTGGGCTTGTCGGCCATGGCAGTGGTTCCGGCACCCTATGCCTCGGTTCTCGATGCGATTCTTCCCCCGGAATCCGAGGTGATCGAAGCCGCGGTAGCACAGCAAAGAGCCTCGACGATCTATGGCTCAGCGTCGGCCCGTGCGATCATCGAGAACCTTGAACGGCGGTTTCCCGACCATCCGGGAACGCAATACCTTAGGGCCATACAGAATCTCGATGACGGCCGAATCGGAAGAGCACTCGCTAGCTTCCAGCAACTCCTGGCGAGATTCCCAAATTCGCCCTCAGTCCGCGTTCGGCTGATGTGTGCGTGCCGCGCGCTGGGCGACTCTGCGTTGCTGCGCGAGACACTCAAATCGGTGGTGGACACTGGCAAAGTGCCCGGCGTTGATTCGCAGAACGACTGGGCCACGCCTCACCCGCGCTACTCTTACGAATACGCCGACCTGCTGCGGTTATCAGCGGAAACCAGGACGAGGGCGGAGTCGCTCCTTTGCTCGGCTTTGAGAAATAACTGGCGGTCTGCCGGTGCCTGGCACGTACTGGCCGATTTAAGGTGGGACAAAAGGGATGACGATAGCGCTCTGTTGGCGTTTCGGATCGCATCAACCCTTGCGGCGCACAACGACCACTATGCCAGTGCCTACGCTGATGTGCTGTGTCGCAGTGGACGAATCGATGAAGGATTAGAGTGGCTGCGGAGTCGTGCGGAGAAACTGGGCAATTCCGTTCATGGCGTCAGCACGTGGGTTACTTACATCAGCATGCTGGAAGAGTGGGGCTATCCGGACCGGGCGTTGGAATACTGCCGGCATGTCTTGGGCCGTTTCGACAACTCACCTTCATTGATCGCTTTCGCCGCTCCGTTTTTCGCCAGAATGGGCGAATGGGAGGAAGGTGACCACTGGCTTGAGGTCCTCAAATCAATTGAAGCAAAAGCTCATTTCCATGAAGCAGCCGTCTACTTCGATCAGATGCGCGGTCGAACCACCAGCGCCCTGAAACACGCCGAAGCCTGGGTCGGTGAAGTCCCGCTTTCGACTCCTGCTCGGAGAAAACTGCTTTGGCTGGTTTCGACAGTTAACGGTCAAACTGTTGCTCTTGATCGCGCAGCCCAATGGATGCGGGAACGTCCCGAGAACGAAGACTTCGAGGTACTATTCTGTGAGTACGTTGATTTCCCAATCTGGAGGAAGCTCCGCGTCCTGAGATCTCGGGTGGAACGAAACCGGGACGATGCCTGGGCGTGGCGGGAACTTGCATTCTCTGCCATCTCGAAGTTCGAAAGTTCCGATGAGGCACATCGACGAAGACTGCAACCACGCATCCTTAGCTATCTTGAAGAAGCGGACCGACTGACTACCGGCGACGCGGCGACGGTCCGCGCTCACGGTCTCTGGCAAGAAGCGCAGGGCAACTGGAAAGAGGCCCACGCAGCTTATCTGAAGTCTATCCGGCTCGATCCGGGAAACTCCTGGGGCTACCGTCGAGCATTTGAAATCTCAGCTAGATTTTCAGCGGACGAACAGCGTGCGATGTGGGCTGACATCGAACCTATCTGGATCGCGCACTCTGGCCGCCTTCCCAACTGCGTTGAGATGATGCGTCAGTTGAACGATCTGTTTGGTCCTCGCGAAACGGAACAGATCATCGCGAACTGGCAGAAGAGTCGTCCGGACGATCCAAATGTCGCGGAAGCTATGGCGGATCTTCTGCTCGACTTCGGACACGGGCGCTCGGATGCCAGGCGGGCTCTGGAGCTGCTTCGTCCGGCAGTTGAGCGTTATCCCTATCACTTCGGGCTGCGTTTCTCCCTTGCGAGAGCCTGGCGGGCGACGGGTGACGACGCGACAGCAGGCCGGGTATTCGAAGAGCTGGTTCGACGCAGGCCAGACAATTTGTCTGCCCTCATCCAGCTTGCCTGGATTCGCGAGAGAGAAGGGCGCACCGACGAAGCTCTGCGAATTTTGGCACTGGCTGCTGAACAGGAACCACAGAACCCTGATCCGCTGGATGCGCGGGCGCAAATTTTGATCGAGAACCAGCGATTTGATGAAGCCCTCGCCGTTTTGGAAGATGCTCTGACGCGACTCCCTAGGAGCGTTCGGATCTATGGACGAACAATCGCGCTGTTCGCGCAAATAGGGGAAGACGAGAAGGCGGTTGAAGCCGCCAGGCAAGGGATTCAGGCTTACCCCCGTGGGGCCTACCTCTGGCTGCTTCTTGGCAAGACGTTGCGGGAGCATCCTCAGCTCGCGGCTCCTGGGGAGATTGAACAGTGCCTGCGATGTAGCCTGCAACTCAATCACGGGCTTTATGAATCGGCGGATTGGCTAACGATAATTCTTACCGAGCAACGTCGCTATGACGACGCATTCCGCGTATTGTCTGACGTGGAACTTCGGTTGGCTAACCCGTCGCCTGTATTGGGACGTCAGGCATGGATAAGACGTCAGGCTGGGGAGAAGCGGGAAGCAAGCGAAGAGCTCGCCAATATCCTGCTGAGATTCCCGGGGTATTCGTGGGGCTGGAACACGTACCTAAATTGGCTTGAGCAAGACAAGTGGTGGGAACTTGGCAACAGTGTATTAAAGCAGGTTCCGCCGCAGATGATTGCCGATGTCAAGTTTAGGCGAGACAGACTTCTGCTGCTTGAGAAATCTGGCGCAGAAGCAGCTTCCCTTGATCCGGAATGGCTCCAGTTGCTGGAGGACTTTCCAGAAGACGTGCCGCTACATCTTCACCGTTACGATTCCCTCCGGGATGTAAAGCGATGGGAGGAAGCTATTGCAACGTTGGAACGCGTGAGTCTAGTTGCGGGCGAGGACGTTTACTTCATGGCCAGGCTCGCCGATGTCAGATGCCACGAAGGGAGATCCAATGAAGCTCTGGAATTTGCGATGAAAGTCTGCTTTGCTCCCGTCGAACACTCCGTTTGGCCGGTCCATCGCGTCTGGGAAGTGTTTCAAGCGGAGGATCAAGAGGACAGGCTTGCGCAGGAGTTTCAGGCAAAGCTGAAAAAGGGGTTGCAACCAACTCGTCGTGCGGTTTCGCGCTATGCAAACTACCTAGTCTCCAAGGAGGACCCCGTTCCCCTTGCGATTCGGTTCCTCCGCCAGACTCGCCTGCACCATGTAACACGCGAAATCTATTCGCTAATGAAGGTCGTTAAGGGCAGTTCATGTCGGAGTGAATTCCACGCCTCAGATTTATTCGAGATTCTAAACACGCACCGATACCCACGCCTCGTAATCCGCTTTTGGAAGCAAATGTGCGATGAAGGGCTGGCCGGGGATAGCGACGCTTGGGCACAAGCGGGTCGCGCGATGGTCAACCGTGGCCAGAACCGGATGGCTCGCGCTCTGTTCCGAGATTGGCGAAACCGTCTGGGCGTGCATATGTGGTCCTTAGCGAACTACATGCAATGCCTTTCATGTTTTCGCAGGCGGGACCTTGAGGAGAGAATTGCGACGTGCCGAGATGCCCTCGCCAATCTTCCCCATGATCACTGTGCTCGTTACCTCACTTGCATGCAGGCTGAGGCATATGCGCTTTTGGGTGACAAGGAAGGCCTGCGCGCGATTTGGCGAGATCGTCGCGGCTACTTCAGCGGCGAGTTAATGAAGGGAGAATACTTCAAAGCGAGTGAAAAGCACCTAATCTACGACATTCCCGACATGATCGAGGCGCTTCAGAGCGACGACCGCAAAGCGTATCGAAAACTTCTCTGGCGGCTCCACTTTCGGCGGTTGTGGAACCAGAACAGCCGCGCTGTTTTGCGCGTTGTAGCGAGGATAATCATCCTCCTTTGGGTAATTATTGCCATGGCTTTTGGAATCTTCCGCCCGTAATTGGGCGGTCAAAGTAAAGCTCTGTACGTATAACCGCTTACTCGTCAGTAACTTTGTTGTCATCCTCTTTTTAGACGGCAGGATTTGATTCCATGTGAGGTAGAACAGGTGGTTTGCACTCCATCGCCCCGAGTAGCCAAGCTTGGGCGCCTATCTCCTCCCAATAACACTGGTTTTTTGCAGAAACCTCAGGCTGTCTTTTTGCAAAAATGCTAGGAAGTTTGCTAGGAAGCCATCCTAATCCCTCGTAAACTGTTTGAATTTAGAAATTTACGATGGCTTTGGTGCCGAAGAAGGGACTCGAACCCCCACACCCTTGCGAGTACGTGGACCTGAACCACGCGCGTCTGCCAATTCCGCCACTTCGGCATGAGACATAAGTTCAGCGATTGCTGAACCAGCAGCAATCTTGAGTCTCGCAAATGCGGGACACGGTGTCAAATTTTTGGTGTCAATTTTGGCGCGATGAAAGAGCCGGAGCCATCGGCCCCGGCCACTGCTTTCGAGAGTCGCTTACACCAGCTTGGCGTCGAGCGTGATTTCGGTGTTGTTGGCAAAGAGCTTCGAAATCGGGCATCCCGCCTTGGCGTCGGCCGCGGCCTTGGCGAAGACCTGCGGAGTGGCGCCGGGAACGCTGGCCGTGGTGGTCAGCGCGATGCGGGTGATGGCGAAGCCTTCACCCACCTTGCCCAGAGTAACCGCCGCGTGGGTTTCGATCTTCGCGGGCGTGAGGCCCGCCGCGCCCAGTTGCGCGCCCAGGGCCATGGAGAAGCAGCCGGCATGGGCCGCCGCAATCAGCTCCTCGGGCGTGGTGCCCGCGGCGGCGCCTTCAAAGCGCGTGGCAAATGAGTAATTCGCGTCCTTCAGCACGCCCGTCGCCGTGGAGATTGTGCCCTTGCCTTCCTTCAGTGAACCTGTCCAAACTGCGCTTGCCTTGCTTGCCATTGTCCCTCCTTGGGGATTGTGAAAATAGATTTCGTTGACCGCCTTGCCGTTCCGAGGGGAAGTCCCTGACGGCGCAGAAATAGCCTGTCTTGTAATTGATGCGGCAAACGCCTGCCAGGATGCGCTGATCCGTCAAGTAGTTCTTCGATCAGTGGCCGCCGCAGGAATTCGAGATTTCCCAATTGACGTAGATGGGATTGCCCAGCAGCCACAGTTTGCCGCCGGCTCCTGTTACCTCCGCGCGGAACCAGTGACGGCGGCCATCGCTCACCCAGGCCAAGGTAAAACTCTGATCCGCCGATGAAATCGCCGCGCTAGTTTTGAGTGCGAGTTCCTCGCCGTCCTCCAGCCAGCGAATCGTTCCGCCTGCCGCGGCAGTTACGCGCAAATCAAAGTTCACCGTTTGGCCTTCCAACGCAATGAGAAGGTCTCCCGCATGAACAATATTATCGCCCGCGCGCGCGGTTACTTCGAGAAGGCGGTCGCGGGTTCCCTCAAGGTCGATGAACACATGTCCGGCACGGATGCCGGCAAGAATCGCGGGCGTCGAAAGCCCTGTTGCATAGACCACCGTCGTCGGGCTTCCGATGGAGCCAATTTCATCGAGCGGCTGCATGGGCCGGTGATTATCGCTCCCGCCAATCCCCGTCAGGCGGCAGCCATTGTCCAGTTGCTGATCCCAAAAGGGAATGTTGGGAATTCCATACTGTTCGCTGCCTCCGTTGACCGCCTCGACAGCGGTCAGCAGACGCATATCGACGCTGCTAGCCGGCGTCCATCCGCAACCCATGCAGATTTCGCCGCTGGGGTCGGCGGGATGGTTGATCGAAGTCAGCCCGCCCGCGCTTGCCGCGCTGCGCAACAGAATATTCATGTCGGGAACCTCTTTGCTGCCCAGGCGGAAATCGACAAAATCCGTGCTGCCGAGAAAATTGATGTGGCCCTGAAAGGTGGTGATCTCGCGGCCCGGAATCAGCAGCAGCTTGTCGAAGTAAGGTTGCAGCTCGCGCATGGGATTGTATTGCGAGCTCGCGTTGTGGTCGGTAATGGCGATAAAGTCGAGCCCTCGGCGGGCTGCGGCCTCCGCGCTGAAGTAGACCGGGCAAGGGACCAGCTTCCCCGCCTGGCTGGGACATTCGCCGTCGCTCTGCGCGGTGTGCATGTGGAGATCGCCACGATACCAGGCCGGCCCAACGCGGAGCGGCGCATTCAACATCGCGGGCTCGCCGGCTGCCGCGCCAGTGGAGGAAAAGTACACATGCACAGTGTAGTGCGATTGCACATTGGGCCTAATATTAGGCACGCCGATCAACACATTCCACGTGCCCGCGGGAATCAGCCCCGGAAGGCACGAAGGAGTCGCATCGGCAATCCCCACGGTGAGCAGGGATTTGTTGCCGCCGCTCCAGCAGCGCAGTTGGGCGGGATCAAGCAAGCCCAGGTCAAGCGCCGTGTGCTGCGGGTTGCCGGTGTAGTCAAAGGTCAGCGTAACCCGCTCCGTGCCGGCGGGCACGTCAAACGGCACTTGGATATAGGTTTCATTTTGCGAGCCAAGAACCTCGCCTTCCAGAACCAGATCCGGAGCAGAGGACGGAGCAACTGCGGAAGCCTGTTGGCCGCCCCAGGCAGAGGCTGCCACCGGAAACAACGAGAGCAAAAGAATGGCGCGGAGAATGGGTGTTCCCGGCCGGAAGATGCGTTGAGTCATGGTCAGCGCTCCGTGTGCGTACTGCAATATTCTCACGCTTCATCTTGCACGATCCAAAGCGTGGATCGTTGAGCCTGAAAAAACTGCGCGGAGGATTCCTCCTGAAGAAGAATACTCCGCGCAGGATTTACGAAAACCGAAAAACCGCCTAGAAGACGATCTTTGCGGCCATTTGCAACTCGCGTCCGGGACCCGTAAGTGTGTTGACGATGCCGAAGGTGCCTCCGAGCAGGGTGTTTGGATCGCCGTAGTTGGTCCGGTTGGTGAGGTTGAAGGCTTCGGCGCGGAACTGGAAGTGGGCTCCCCGGATGAGCGAGAAGTCCTTGGTCAGGCCCGTGTCGAGCTGCCAGAAGTCGAAGCCGCGGACGGCGTTGCGGGGCGCATTGCCAAAGGGCGCCGTGGGCTGCGGGACGGAGTATGCGCTGGGGTTGAGGTATTGAATGCCGCCAATGGCGGGGTTGTAAGCCCAGGTCGAGTTCTTGATCGTGTTGCCGGTCAGATTGGGACGGTAAGTATTACGGCCATCAATGGTGATAAGCCCCGAAACCTGGTTGTTCGAGTAGGTGTCCGGGCTATAGTTCATGGTGAGCGGGTCGCCGCTGCGAGCCTGGAAGATGTCGGTCATCTGCCAGCCGCCCAGCGCCGTGTCCCATACGCGGTTGAAGTTGCCCCCTAGAGCGTGGCCCTTGCCCACGGGCAGCGTCCAGACCACAGAGGTCGCGTTGACAAACGGATGGTTGTAGGCGGAGATGCCGCGATCCGCCTGCCAGTCGTAGACGTTTTGCACCGCAGGGAGGCCGTTGCCGCAGTTGTCGCAGTTGCCGCCGCCGTCCAGGGACTGGGCGGCGATGTCGATGGCCTTGGACCAGGTGAAGGAATCCAGCAGGTAGAGTCCGGAAGTGAAGCGCTTCTCCACCTTGGCTTGCAGGCCGTTGTAATTGGAGGTGCCCCAGGGCAGCGTGCCAATGATCGAACCGAAGCCAGGATAGCTGAAAATGCGTTGCTGTAGGCTCTCGCAGGTTGATGTGCTTGTAAGAGTGCAACTTGCATTGGGCTGCACCGCGGCCTGGTTGATGTCGTTGAAGAAAACTTCGTGAATGCCGCTGTTGCCCACATAGGCCAGGTCGACCAGCAAACTGTGGCCCAGATCGCGCTGCACACTGAAGAACCAGCTCCGTACCTGGGTGTCGGGCGAGTTGGGCGGCATGTACTGCAAGGCTATGTACGAAGCATTCGAGAGGCTAAAGGTTGCGGGGTTGACATAGTTGGCCGGGAAGCTGTCCTCGGTGTTGCGATAGGTGGACAGGCTGGGGTAAACGTACTGCAGCGCAATGATGCCGTAGGGCGCATTCAGGGTCAGGTAACTGGAGCCGACGCGGTTCCAGTGCGAATAGCTGATGCCGAAGCCGCCGCGCAAATCCGTTTTGCTGTCCAGGCTAAAGGCCGCGCCCACGCGGGGACCGAAGTCCTCCTTATTCGAATTGATCGTATAGCGGTTGCCGGAGCTGGCCAGCGTCATGGTCTGGGTAGCGATATTGAAGTTAGAGAGCTGGTTGTTGGCCTCGTAGATGGGGGTGGCGAACTCGTAGCGCAGGCCCAGGTTCACCGTCAGCCGCTTGTTCACCTTCCAGTCGTCCTGCACGTAGCCGTTCAAGCCCCAGTCGCGGATGTTGGCGATGGGGGAGTTGGAGAGGGCCATCCCGTAGCGGTAACCTAGCAGGAAGTCGGCGTAGTCGAACATTCTCTGCGTGTAGGAGGTCTGAGCTCCAGTGGGGGAGCCAGCGACAGAGAGGGAGGGGCTGATCGCGTAATAGAGGTTGTTGTTGTAGCCATAGCCGCTCATCTGCGCGGCATACATATCGCCGCCCATCACCGGATGCAGATCCTGCTGCGCCACGTGGAGCATGGTGTACTCCAGGCCGGCCTTGAGAGTGTGGCCCGGCAGCAGACGGGTGTAGTTGACCTTGGGATTCCAGACCGTGGGGTTCTGGTACTGGGGGCTGGTCCACAAGCGGCCAAAAGCGGAGAAGCCGGTTGAGAACAGCTCGTAGGTGATGCCGCCGGTGTACTGCGGGTCGGTGGGCAGGCCGGTGATGCCGAACTGCGTAAACATGCTGGGTCCGCCGGCCAGCGGCGGAGTCTTGCCCGCCTTCATGCGCGAAAAGCCGAAGCGGGCCTCGAACAAGGATTTCGGATTGATAGTCCAGGTGGCGCCGCCCACGATTTGAATCACCGGGGCATAGACGTGGCCGTCGCCGTTCATGCCCGCCGAGCCCAGAATGGTTCCGGGGTCGTAGGCGTCAAACCGCGCTTGGGAGTAACGGGTAAAGAGACGCAGGTTTTTCTTTACGTCATAATCCAACTTCACGTCGCCTTTGTCGCGGTCGAAGGTGTCAGGTTCCAGGATGATGTAGTTGTTGGTCAGTGCGCTGCTGTTGGCGCGCGGCAGGTACAGATTCCCGCTGCTGTCTGTTCCTTCCATGATCGTCGCGGCATAGTTGATGACCGCCCCCGCGGGAATCCCGGCATGTGCTGCAAAAGGCGGGAAGAAGTATTGTGTGCCGCCGTAGTAAGCCTGCGATCCTGGAGGGCCTGCGCCCAGGCCGATGCCTAACCAGGTGGTCGAGGTGCACGGGTTCACGTTCACTGCGACGGTCTGCGGGCCGCCGACCGGGCCGACGTAGGGGCAGGGGTTGCTGACCGGCAGGTAGCCGGGCGTGACGCCGGGGTTGTCAATCACGTAGTAGCCGGAGGGTGAGCATGTGCCAGCGCCGTTGGTTCCGGTGCAGGTAAAGCCGCGCTCGGCATCGGTGGGCAGGGTGGACGCTGTGGTAGAGGAACTGGATTGGCGGAAGCCCTCGTAGTCAGCGAAGAAGAAGAGCTTGTCCTTCTTCAGCGGACCGCCCAGGGTGACGCCATACTGGTTTTGGTGCAGCGCCGGCTTCTCAATTTGGCCATTCGCATTCGGGTTCGGCAAGAAGTAGCCGCTTGCATCCAGGGCCGTATTACGCAGGAACTCCCATGCCCGGCCGTGGAACTCGTTAGTGCCGTAGCGGGTGACGACGTTAATGGTGGCGCCGCCGGAGCGCCCGAACTCCGCGCTCATGTTGTTGGTCACCACCTGAAACTCAGCCACCGCGTCGGGCGACAATTGCACCACCTGGTTCGAGAATCCCTGGTTGGAGGTGCCATAGAAGTTGTTGTCCAGGCCGTCCAGCATGTAGTTATTGAAGACACTGCGCAGGCCGTTGATATCGAACGACCCCTCGCGTTGCGTATAGCCGGTGCCCAACTCGCTGGGGCTGGGAACGACGCCCGCGGTCAGCTCGACCAACTGCGAGTATTGGCGGCCATTCAGCGGCAACTCGGCGATTTCGCGCGCATTCACCACCTGCCCGCGTTCGCTCGATTCGGTCTCCAACTGGGTCACCTCTGCCGTGGTGGTTACCGTGGTGGCCGCCGTTGCCACTTTCAGGGACACGTCCACGCGCTGGCGAGCGCCGACCGTCAGCTCGAATTTGGCTGATGCTGGTTGGAAGCCCTGCGCTGTTACCTTCAGCTCATAGGAGCCGATGGAAATATCCACAAACCGGAACTCTCCCCGGTCGTCGGTGGTTGCCGTGGCCAGAGCCCCAGTGCCTGTGTTGTGCAACGCCACCTGGGAGTGAGGAACGACCGCTCCGCTCGGATCGGTCACTGTACCGAGCACCGTTGCTGTGTCAAATTGCGCCCTGGCGCAGGCTGCAAACACAACAAAAAACACGAACATTACGAAACGACGCATCGCTGTCCTCCTGAAATTGGTCCTGCATTTCTTCACAGGGGTTCCGTCTTGGCCGGCGAAACTTCGCCGCCCGGCAGTGCTGACTAGGGAGGCCGGCAGCCGTCTTATTACGGAACATGATGAAAGAAACATCTATCTTGGGATGAATCTACCCTCTGGGGAGCGCCTGTCAACACTTTTCACATGAATATCTTGTCGAAAATCAGGCACTTGTGAGATAAATCACGCATAATGTGCAGGTTGGAAGAAATTATTTGCAATCAAAAGGCTTCCCCTTCTCCGCGAATTGCGACGAAAAGAGAAGCCCGCATGAGTCCCCGAGCGGCTTTTCCCTTAAAAAGCCACCTTGCACAACTTAGGCAAGGGCATGCGAATTGGAGAATCGCTCTGAATGTACAGGCGCATTCAACAGCACGCCTCAATCGACACTTCAAAGTACGCCGTCGCCCTCCTGCGGGGCAGTGGCAGCCAGCAGATGCAGCCGGGTGAGCACCTTGCGAGCGAGCCCGGTCAGCGCCATTCCGCCTGCCTCATTCAGCGGAACCCAGCGCCGCTCGCCGCCTGGAACGGTCATCGCGTCAACGTCGTCTTCAAAGACCGTGCGGATGCGCACGGAATAATTCACCTGCATGATGGAGTGGCGCAGGGTCAGGCGCAGCTCGTTTGCGGGAACGTCTGTTTCGGCGAGCGCGGGCAGCTCCCACATCCCCGGCATCACGGTCTGCGCTGCCGGACGCTGCTCCAGCAGAACCTGACGGGACTGGCCGGCCATTCTCCCGCTGCGCACCGAGAGCGCGTAGGCGACCTCGCGACGCAACATCGGCTGCCGAGGCGCGGTCTGGTGCTCGCCCTGGGTCTTGCAGTCATCGGCCACCGGGCACAGCATGCACTGCGGATTGCGCGGTGTGCAGAGGGTTGCACCCAGCTCCATCAGCGCCTGGTTGGAGTCTCCCGGCCGCTGGGGACAAACCAGCTCGGCGGCCAGGGCCTCGATCTTGCGCCGGAGTTGAGAGCCGCCTCCCGCGCGGCTGACGGCCTTCCAGCCTTCCATCCGGCACAGCACCCGCTCCACATTGCCGTCCACTACAGCCACTCGCTCGCCGTGAGCGATGCTGGCCACAGCCGCTGCCGTGTAAGCGCCGATGCCCGGCAACAGGCGCAACTCCGCCGCCGTCTGCGGCAGATTGCCCTGATGGTGGCCGGCTACAAACTGTGCCGCCTTGTGCAGCATGCGCGCCCGCCGGTAGTACCCCAGACCGCTCCACGCCGCCAGTACCTCCTGCTCCGGCGCAAGCGCCAGCAACATCAGCGTGGGAAACCGCGCCATGAAGGCCTGGTAGCGCTCCACCACCACCGCCACGCGGGTCTGTTGCAGCATGATCTCCGAGACCCAGATGGCGTAGGGGTCGCGGTTGCGCCGCCAGGGAAGGTCGCGCCGCGAGCGCTCGTACCACTCCAGCAACCGTCGCCGCACCCGCGCAATCTTTTCCGCGTCCCGCTCCTGCTTGCCCATCCGCCCAGCTTAACAGGCAGTGGAATTGACCTGCTGGGGCTGCCTCCCTACAATCAAGCTGCAATCTTCTTCCGCTCGCATGACCCTTTCCGCGCTCATCATCGACGACGAACAACTGGCTCGCGAGGAGCTTGCCTACTTGCTTGCCCAGGTGGGCGGCGTGGAGGTGGTGGCGCAGGGAGCCAACGGCATCGAGGCCGTGGAGCTGATCGAGGAACACCATCCCGACATGGTCTTCCTCGACGTGCAGATGCCGGGACTGGACGGTTTTGCGGTGATTCAGCGTTTGATGGAGCGCCAAGCAAAGGCAAATGGGGTGGCCGCATCGCAGGTGCCGCAGGTGGCCCTGCCGCAGATTGTTTTTGCCACTGCCTATGACCAGTACGCGGTGCGCGCCTTTGACGTAAACGCAGTGGATTACCTGCTGAAGCCCTTCGACCGCGCGCGCGTCGAGCAGGCCGTGGAGAGGGTGCGAGGCAGGTTGGCAGGCAGCACTCCCAATGGCGCGACAAGCTCTCTGCCGGAGTCGCAAATCGAGTCGCTGCTCCGCCTGCTCAACCGCCCGCAGGGAGCCAGCCGCGCGCCGCAGCCCGCCAAACTGATCGTCCAGGCGCAGAGCCGCCTGCTGCTCATCGACCAGGCGGAGATTTGCTTCGCGGCCATCGACGACGGCGTGATTCGCGTGGTGACGCAGAGCTTCGAGGGCTGCTCCAAGTGCCGCACGCTGGAAGAACTGCTCGAACAGCTCGACCCGGCCCTCTTCTGGCGCGCGCATCGCGGATTTGTGGTCAACATCAACCACATCCGCGAGGTGGTGCCGTGGTTCAAGTCCAGCTACCAGTTGCGCATGAACGACAAACAGAAGACCGAGATTCCCGTCAGCCGCGCGCAGACCCGCCGGCTGCGGGAGCTGTTCAATCTCTAGCGTGCAATTCCAGCCTAGTCGTACCGCTCAAAGACAATCTGCTTCTTGTGCCAGCCGAAGGCCGTGAGCCGCTCGCGCACGCCGGAGACCATCTCGTTGAGTCCGCAGATGTAGGCGTAGATGTCGAAGTTCAACTCCGATGTCAGCAACGACGGATCAACCGGAGGCGCGGGCAGCGACTGGCCCAGCCGCGTGGCGCGCTCCTCGATGATGCGGGCCACGTGCTCCTGGACGTAGCCGCGCAGGCCGGTCCAGCTCTTCTCGGCACGGCTCAGCGTGGGTAGATAGTGGAAGTTCGGCTGCTTGGCAGCCAACGCCTCGAATTCTGCCTGGTAATAAATATCGCTCTCGTAACGCGTGCCGTAGACCAACCAGATTTGCTTGCCGTTGCTGCGATCCGCTCCGTCTGCCGGAAAAAGCCATTGCAGATAGCCGCGCATGGGAGCGATGCCCGTGCCCGTGGCCACCAGAATTGAGTCGGTAATCGGTTCACGCAGCGTGAAGTGCCCGTGCGGCCCGTGAATCTGAATGGTCGCGCCGATGGGCAGATCGGGCAGGTCGGCCAGGTGGTTGCTGAAGAAGCCCTCTTCAACCCGGTTCACGCATAACTCAAATCTGTTGCCGTTGGCCGCCGAGGCGATCGAGTAAGCGCGGGTTTGCAGCTTGCCTTTGGCGTCCAGCGCCACGGCGGAAACAAACTGCCCCGCGGCATAGGAAAAACTCTCCAGCTCGTCGATGACGAAGACGAAGTGGTAGCACTGGGCAACTTCAGAGATGCACTCTTTGCGTTCAAGACGTGCGGTGAGCAGTTCACGCGCCATGTCGTTCTCGTTCTTGTCTAAGAGATGCCCGCGCAGGCGGGCTCATTTCTTTGATGCGGCGGGCAGGAAAAAGGCGCAGGTCCGGCACGGCGGCATCCACTTATAATTGATGGGGAGCCGGAGGAAAGCTACGCGCTTATTTCGGCTGCGAACGCCTGCCCATTTGAGGAATCCATGGCCGCACTGCTGGAAGCGATTACCGTCAAGCGCAAGATGTACTTCGAGTTTGAGAACACCCCCTACTACTGCATGGAGGCCGAGGTTTCCACGCCCACGGCGCGCGGCGGCCAGACGCTTGTCCGCCTCAAGATGCGCAACCTGCTCACCCAGGCGGTCTTCGACAAAACCTTCAAGGCCGGCGACCGCTTCAAGGAGCCGGACCTGGAGTTGGTCGAGGCCTCTTACCTCTACAGCGACGGCGAGGGCTCACACTTCATGGACCAGGAGAGCTTCGAGACGCACACGCTCTCTGCGGAAATGATGGGCAATGCTCTGGAGCTTCTGGTGGAGGGCGCCATCATCCAACTGCATAAGTTCAACGGCAACCCCATCGGCCTGCAGTTGCCGGAAAAGGTCGAGCTGGAGGTGGAGTACACCGAACCCGGCGCGCGCGGCGACACCAGCGGCAACGTCACCAAGCTCGCCCGCCTCCAGACCGGCCTGGAGATCAAAGCGCCGCTCTACATTCAGGTTGGCGAAAAAATAAAGGTCTATACCGAGACGCGGGAGTTCGCGGGAAGAGCGTAAAAACAAAGATCAGTTTTCCTTGTTGCCACCCTTGCCTGACCGCTTCAACTCCTGCCAGTCCTTCTCCGTCAGATCGGCGTATGCCGCGCCGAACTTCGCCAGCGCCTCGGCAAAGCCATCACCGGAGCCGATGTAGCCGGACAAGATCAGCGGGTCGCCGGAGCGGGCGTGGCCGCGGGCCAGCAGTTCGCCGCAAACCTCGCCGTAAGCCTCCAATCCGCCGCCCTCCAAATCCTCTAAATCGATGGAACCCTTGTGGTCGTTGAGTTGCCGTACTAAATAGTCGCGCCCGGCGATGTGCGTCCAGCCGAGGAACGGGTCGGACTGCACCTGCATCGCCTTCTGCCCTTCAGCCACGCGCTGGCCGTTGTGGCGCTGCGATTGCGCGTCGGGCAGATAGGGCGCGTAGGCGGAGGCCGGCTCCTCCTTGATCTGCAAAAACAGCGGGTCCTTCGATCCGTTGCCTTCGAAATAAATGCAGTAGTCGCGCAAGCCCACCGAGCCGGTGCCGACCACCTTGAAAGCCACGTCCATCGGGCGGTAAAGCGACAGCAGATGTTGCCGTTGCGGCTCCAACATTTCGCGATATGGGCCAAGTCCGGCCAGAACGGCCGCGGCCTGCCGGCCGGTGACGCGGGTAAGCATAGGCTCCGACTCGATGAAGCGCCGGGGCGCGCCGGGTTTCTCGGATGCAAGCTCAGTCAACTGCTCCAGCGTGTGCTGCGGCGTGGACCGTTCGGCCTTGAGCAGCGCATCGTGTACCGGCGCAACATCGCTCATGCGGTGGACTTGAAAATGCGCCACTTCGAGCAAAGGCATCCGGGAAAAGGCGCGCATCTGTGCGGCGTAGCGGGCGACAAACCGTTCCACGGTTTCGCGAACCGCAGATTCCTTGTGGCCGGATTCGCGCCCGGCCAGCACCAGCGATGCCGCCATGCGCTTCAGGTCCCATTCAAACGGCCCGCGAATGGTCTCGTCAAAATCGTTGATGTCGAAGGTGAGCCGCCCGTCAGGCGCGGCGAAGGCGCCCAGGTTGCGCACGTGGGCGTCTCCGCAGAGTTGGGCTGCGATGCCGGTGTTTGGCAGCACGCTCAGATCGGCGGCCATCACCGGAACCGCGCCGCGGAAGTAGCCGAAGGGCGACGCGGCCATCAACTTGTATTTGAGCTGGATGAGCGCGGGAATGCGGCCGCGCATCGAGCGGGCAACGAGTTCGAGAGCCGAACTCTGCCGCGCCTTGGGTTTCAGTTCGTGATGTTGCTGGCGGCCCACCTGCTTGCGCCGCGCCTGGCCCAAATTACGCCGTTCCTGTGGAGTTGCCCAGTGCATGACAGGGAAGATACACCAACTTGGCCGGGGCTGTATAGCTTCCCTGTGCAAATGGAAAGGCGCCACCCGCGAAAGCGGATGGCGCCTGTTGCCTGTTGACGTTACTCGCCTGCGTTAGAACTTGTAGCGCAGCGCGAACTCCATGATGCGGGGATCAGCCGTGCCGGTGATCTTGTTCACGTTCCCATTGCTGATGGAGGCATTCGGGTTATTGGGGTTGGCGTGGTTGAACAGATTGAAGGCCTCTGCGCGGAACTCAAGCACGCTCGACCTGTAGGGGCGGAACTCCTTGAAGAGGCTCATGTTGTAAAGCTCCTGCCCTGGCCCGCGGATGGTGCCGTTCTGGGCATTGCCATAGTAGCCATAATAGTTACTTTCGGTAGAAGTACTCCCGCCTGGCACATAAGCTGCCGTGTTGAACCACTGCTGAGTTGAGCCGACTTTCCAGGTCTTCGGCCCGTTGGTCGAAACACCCTGCACGATGAACGGCCGGTTGGAGAGTCCCTGGTTGGTAAGGGTAATACCCGGCGTGATCGAGCCTCCGCTGCGGAAGGTCGAAATGTCGTTCAAGCGCCATCCGCCCAGGATCTGTTTTTCCAGTTGATTGCCGCTGTGCTGGAAGAACGGCAGTTCGTAAAGCAACGTGATGTTGAACGACTGAGGATAGTTCAGGCCTGACGCGTTGCCGCGGAAGCGATTGAGGTTATAGGGGTCGACCACGGCGTTGTTGGAGGTGTCGTGCGACCAGGTGTAAGCCGCCGCGACATAGAGCGATTTCGTCATCGGATGCTTGATCTGCGCCTCCAGGCCGTTCCACTCCTGCCACAACCGGGTTGAGACGGTCGAGATGCCGTTGAAACCCTTATACGGCTCGTAATAAAACGAGGAGTCGCCCTTGCTGATGGCAGAATTGTAGCTGATTAACGGATTGAAGTCGTAAGTCGTGCTACCCGAGGTGTAGTAGGGCGGCTGATTCCAGTTCCATGTCCCCACCAGATGCTGGATACGGCTCCCGGCTCCCACCACCGAGGCGGTGATGCTCGAGGGGAATTCATGCTGGACTCCGAGCGAGTAGCTGACCACCGGCGAGGCCTGAATATTGTAGTCCGCGCCGAGGACCGTTTGCACGCCCTCAAAATTCGATGTGCCGCCCGCTGTCGTTACGTTCCAGGTCGTCGTTGAAGGGAATACCAAGTTTGACAGGTTCTGGCTTTGGAACACCGGAGGATTGGCAATGCAAATGAAAGAGCAATCCTGGTTGGTGAAGATGCGCGTGTAGCTCTCGCCGAAGCCGCCGCGCAGGCTGGTCTTGCCATTGCCGAAGACATCCCACGCGAAACCGGCATCGGGTCCGAAGTACCAGATGTGCTGATTAGAGAAGTTGATCGGCAATTGTCCCGCCGCGCCGCTGTTATACAGCAGTCCGTTGCTGTCGGTGGCGGGATAAGCGAGGTTGGTGATACCGGTGGTCTCGTTCACCGTTGGCGCGCTGGCTGCCACGTAGGACGGGTTGTTGTACATGTTCCCCGGTGTGACTCCCGCGCCCCAGTTGGTCTCGGAGTTGGGCACGCCGTAGGGCAGGGGCAGGTGGTAGATGCGCACGCCAAGGGTAAAGCTCAGGTTCTTACTGTACTTGAACTGGTCTTCGATGTACGGCGACCACGAGAAGTCATGCATATCGCCGTGAGGCGCGTTGCTGGTCTGGTTAAAGCCGGCAATATAGCCCACCAGCATATCCGATATCGAGTTCTCCAGGGAGCATTCGCCGGAAGCAGATACCCCGCTAGGAGTCACCGGGAACGTGGTGCAGAAGGTGGGATTAGCGGTCTTCTGTGCCGGTGTGAGCGCGCTGGAGGCGCCGTTGAAGGAGAAACTCCCATTGGTCTGCTGGCCCGAAACCTGCCGCTTGGTGTTCCACACGAAGGTGACGCCCGCCGTCAGGTAGTGCTTGCCCGTGAGCCAGCTCCAGTTATCGGTGAGCGTATCGTCCAGATCGGACGCATGCGGAATCGGCCGCGCCGCCTGGATGCCCTGCGACGCGATGCTGTTCGAGAACGAGACTACAGGCGTGCGGTTGGCATAGAGGCCGTTGGGATAGAAGAGTGTTTCAGTGAAACCCGGCACCTGGTTGATGTAATCCGTTCCTACCAGTTCCAGGTTTAGAAGGAAGATATTCATGGCCACGCTGGTGGTGTTTACCATGTTTGGCGACAGGGTCTGCGTCAGAGACACTTGCGCCAGCTTGTTGTGCGTGTAGTCCGTCTCCGTGCTGATCGGAGTCGTGCCCGGACTCTCGGTATTCTGCGCGTACGACTGGTATTCGTCCAGGTACTCGCCCATCGCGTGGTACTTGGAGTTGAAGTTGTGATCGATCTTGATCTCATCGTCACGCTGATCGGTGACCTGCGGCATGTTATTGATGTAGTTGGTGGTGGTGCCGGCAATGGAGTAGTTGGGCGCCGGATACAAACCTGCCAGGTACGCCGCTGAGCTTGTGTTGATGGTCTCGCCGTTGGCCGAGCTGGTGATCAGGTACATGCCGGCCGAGCAACTGCCTGTCGTCACCGACAGCGGCGTGAGCAGGTTGCCAGTCGCCGGATTCTTCATCGGCGATAAAAAGCAACCCGCTTCCTGCAGCGCCGTGGGAACGGTGCTGGTGTTCTGGCTGGGCACGTGCAAAATTACAAACTGCTCGTCCCAGAAGAAGAAGGTCTTCTTCCTGTCGGCGTTGTAGTGATTCGGAATGAAGACCGGGCCGCCCACGTTATAGCCGAAGATGTTCTGATGGTAGGGCGGGATGCTGGTCGAGAAGTAGGGTTTGGTGTTCAGATCGTTGTTGCGCAGGAACTCCCAGGCCGTGGCGTGTAAGTTCGCCGTACCGCTCTTGGTTTGCATAATAATGACCGACGAGCCCAGAAGCGAATACTGCGCGGAGAAGTTGTTCTGAAGCACGCGCACCTCTTCAAGGGAGTCGGGGTTCGGGATGACCGATTCCTGCGTCATGTTGCCGGTGTTCTCGTTCCACACGCCGTCCAGCACATAGAAGCTGCGGGCCACGTCCAGGCCGTTGATGGACAACTGGCTGCTGGTGGAGCGGCCGCCGGTGGTCATCGCCGAGCCCTGTTGCTCGTTGACCACGCCCGGCATCATCACCGCCAATCCCTGGTAGTTGCGGCCATTCATGGGCAGCGTGCTGACCTCATCGGCATCAATGTCAGCCGAAACCTCAGGAGAGGAGGTCTCCACCTGGGTGGAAACTGCCACGACTGACACGGTCTGGCTGGCAGCGCCAACCGATAGCACCGCGTTCACAGCGGCTGTCTCTGTAGGGTGCAGTTCGACGCCGGTGACGGTGTAGTTCTTGAAGCCCGCCTTGGCAAAGACTACCGTGTAGATGTCCACGACCAGGTCAGGCTGGATATAAACGCCGGAGCCGTTGGTCTGTGTCTTGATTGAGATCTTGGTCGCATCATCGGTAATGGTTACGGTCGCGCCCGGAACTACCGCGCCGGTGGCATCCGTCACGGTTCCTGTGATGGTTGCTCTGGTAGACAATTGCGCCGAGAGCGTAGGGGTAAAAGCGAGCAGCGCCAGGAAACACAGCGATGCCCCAATACTGATGCGTCGTAGCATGGACATGTCCATTTTCCTCCAAAGTTGTTGATCTGAAATGGTTTATTAAAGCCTTGACACCTTCCGCGATTGGCACCCGCTTAACTTGATTTCCAACAGGAGATTGTTTCAAGGACGAAATATTAATACGCTTGCATCAACACCACTGTCAATAACTATTTTTATGGGGGAAACCTATGATTCACACGCCTTAAACAGCTCTTTCAAGGATCGCATATTCTGATTTTTGCGCTTTGGACACAGGCCCGCGGGCTGCCGGCAAAAACCATGTTGATCTCTTAAGAAAATCAACATCTTAGAGCTGTAGCCCAGCGTACTGATCGTGTGGTTTTTGCTGTAGACTGCATTCTGGAAGGCCGCGCCCCAGGCGCACAGCCGGCAAGGCAAGGTCTTGTTTGATCCCGGAGGATTTCATCTTGATTCGTACCAGCGCTCTTTTACTCTTCGGCCTGGTGGCCGTTCCCTTGGAGACTCTTTCGCTGGCGGGCTATGCTCCAGCGCAGACTCTGACGCCGGCAAAGCCTCTGACTGTGGAGGCGATCTACGGGCATGGGCCACTGATTGGGACGCAGCCGGAGGGGTTGGCTTGGTCGCCGGACGGCAAGCACCTGACCTACATCTTGGCTGGCGAGCTGTCGGAGATGGAGCCGGGATCGGAGGCTGCGTTCGTGGTGGTAAATCGCGCTACGCTGGCTTCGTTCAGCGGGGCCGGCGCATCGGAGACGGACCGCGACCATCGCGAGCGCTACAGGATGGCCAGTTACATCTGGGCGCCGGACTCGGCTCACCTGCTCTTCGACATGAACGGGCGGCTGTGGCTCTATGACCTGCGCACCCGCGCGGGCGTTGAGGTGGGCTCGACAGGCGAGGCCTCGGGCGACGACCCCAAGTTTTCGCCCAACGGCGAATCTGTCTCGTTCATCCGCGAGCACGGACTGGCGGTGGTGCGGCTCAAGGAGCCAGGCACGCCGATAACCATGCTCGCTCCTGCGCCCAACAAAACAACCCTCAACGGCGAGGTGGACTGGGTCTACGAGGAAGAACTGGACGCGCGCAGCAACTATTTCTGGTCGCCGGACTCCAAGCGGCTGGCATACATGGAGATGAACGAAGCCGAGGTGCCGGAGTATCCGATTACCGACTGGATTCCAACGCACGCTACGGTGGAAGTGCAGCGCTATCCGCAGCCTGGCGACCCCAATCCGGCGGTGCGCGTGGGCGTGGTCAGCGCTGGCGGCGGCAAGACGATGTGGGTCAGCCTGCCGATTCGCGCCGGGCAGGATTACATTCCGCGCTTTGGCTGGGTAGATGCGAAGACCGTCTGGATCGAGACTCTGACCCGCGACCAGCATCATCGCGACATCTGGTTTGCCGATGCCCAGACGGGGCAGTCGCACACAGTGCTGCAACTCACGGATGATAAGTTTTTTGACGACAGCTACGATGTTTGGGTGGGCGGCGGAAGCATCGTGCTGACAAACTGGACCGGCGGACACAACCATCTTTATCTCTACAGCTATGACAAAAGCGACCCGGCTCACGCCACGGCCAAACTGGAGCGTCAACTGACCCAGGGTGATTTCGAGGTGGGAGACGTATACCGAGTGGACCTGGCGGGCAAGCTGGTGGACTATGCCTCGAACGAAGGCGGCGCGCTCGATCAGCAGTTGTGGCAGGTCAACTTTGCGGGCGAGCGGAAGCAGTTGACTGCGGGCGCAGGCACGCATATCGGCAACTTTGCTCCGGCGGGCAGCGCCTTTGTGGATAAGCAATCGTCGCGCATGGAGCCGCCAACGATCAGGCTCTGCGCGGAGGCGGGCAAATGCGGCGTGATCTGGACGACGTGCGCTCTGGAGCCCTACCACCTGCGCGCGCCGGAGCAGTTGGAAGTGAAGGCCCACGATGGCACGACCCTCTATGCCACGCTGCTGCTTCCCGAGGGGGCGGCTCCAGCCTCTGTCCCGCTGATTGTGAATCCCTACGGCGGCCCGGGCGTGCAAGAGGTAGTCAATCGCTGGAGCAGCGACCTGCTCTTCGACGAATTGCTCGCCCAGCATGGCTTTGCGGTGCTGCACGCCGACAATCGCGGCATGGGCGGACGGGGACGCGCCTTTGCCCAGGTAGCCTGGCATAACTCCGGCGCGGTGCAGTTAGAGGATCAGCTGACCGTGGTGGACGCGGTGCTGGCCCGCTATCCGCAACTGGACCCCAAGCGCCTGGGCTGGTGGGGATGGAGCTGGGGCGGCACCTTTACGCTCTACGCCATGACCCACTCCGGCCGTTTTCGTGCAGGGGTCGCCGTGGCCCCGGCCACCGACTTCCGCAACTACGACTCCATCTATACCGAGCGCTACCTGGGCCAGCCGTCGGAGTTTCCCGATGTTTACAAAGAGTTTTCCGTGCTCAACTCGGCGGCCAACTTGAAGGGGCATTTGCTCCTGGCGCATGGAACCGGCGACGACAACGTGCACATCGAGAATTCGGTGCAGTTTGTGCAGAAGTTGATTGAGGCGGGCATTCCCTACGATTTGCAGATCTATCCGCGCAAAACGCACTCCATCACCGGGCCGGATGTGCGGCAGCATTTGTACAACCGCATTCTGGCGCACTTTGAGGAGTTTCTAAAGGCAGGGGTTCAATGAACGCGCCTGGCATATGAGAGTCGCAGCCCTGCGGCTCTATACCGTGTGCCTGTTGAAGATATCGTCTTTGTCGCGAGGGGGTGCAGTCATGCTCTCCAGGCAGCAGACGAAGAGCAGGGCCACGCCTATCGTGACCAGAAAGGCAACGACGTTTTCGTAGACCGTAAACCACTGAATCAGGCTATCCATCGTCAGTCACCAACTGCAACATACTCCAGGAGCTACGCCGCTGTATGGACCCAACGGCTCACCTCTTTTGACGCATTTTTAGGGCCGGAGTTTCGCCGCGTCCAACGCCTTATCGACAAAATTTTTCAATTTCCACTTGCTTTTAGGGGAATAAAAGGCGAATATTGAGACTCTATGGTAATACCTCTCCATCCCGCGCCGGACTACGATGCCAAGGACTGGCCGGAGGAGCTTCAGCCCCTGAAGCCAGCGTCGGCGCGCGCTCCCCAAGAGCAGGCAGACCGCTCGGACGCCGGCCAACTGCTCAATTGGCTCTTCGTCGATATGAACTCCTATTTTGCCTCGGTGGAGCAGGACACGCGCCCCGAGCTGCGCGGCAGGCCGGTGGCCATTGTGCCCATGATGGCCGACACAACCTGTTGCCTTGCAGCCAGTTACGAGGCCAAGGCCTTCGGAGTCAAAACCGGCACCGCCGTCGCCGACGCCAAGCAGCTCTGCCCCGGCCTGGTGCTGATCGAGGCCCGCCACGAGATTTATGTCCAGTACCATCACCGCATCGTCGAGGCCGTCGAAAGCTGCCTGCCGGTGACCGCTGTCCTCTCGGTTGACGAGATGGCCTGCCGTCTGATGGGCCGCGAACGCCCCCTGCTGGCGGCCATGGAGCTGGGCCGGAAGGTGAAGCGACGCATCCTGGAGCAAGTTGGCCCCATGATGCGCAGCTCGGTCGGCCTGGCGACGAATCGCTACCTGGCCAAGGTGGCCAGTGACATGGAGAAGCCCGACGGCCTGGTGGCCCTCCCGCTCGACATTCTGCCCGAAGCCTTGCGTCAGCTCAAGCTGCGCGACCTGCCGGGCATCGGCTCTCGCATGGAGAAGCGGCTCAACCAGCAGGGCATTCAAACCATGGATCAACTGCTGGCGCTCGACTGCGACCAGGCCGGCGAAGTTTGGGGTTCGGTGCTGGGCTCGCGGCTGGGCCACTGGCTCCGTGGCGAGGACTTCGACATGGACGAGGCCGAGCACCTGAAGTCGATGAGCCACCAGCATGTGCTCGCCCCCGAGATGCGCACGCCGGAAAAAGCCTGGGCGGTGGCCCACAAGCTGTTGCACAAGGCGGCCATGCGTCTGCGCGCAAACGGATTGTGGGCCGGCAGCATCGGCTTGGTCATCGGCTTTGCCGTGCCGCGCAGTGAAAAGAAGCCCATGAGTCGCTTCGGCATGCCCACGCGAGGATGGAAGGGCGAGATCCGCCTGACCGAGTGCCAGGACAATCTGACGCTGATTGCCGCTCTCAGCCGCTTGTGGGCCTTGCGCCCCGCGGGAGCCGCCTATGACAAGCCCTACTTCATCGGTGTGCACTTGAACGGCCTGGTGCCCGACCATCTGCACTCGCTGAATCTCTTCGACGGCTCGGAGGAAGTGCGGAATCGCAAGCGCCTCGTCGCCGCCATGGACGCGCTGAACTCGAAGTACGGCCTGAGCACGCTGGCCCCGGCCACCATGCTCACAGCCTTCCGCGCCGCGCCCACGCGCATCGCCTTCCACACCATTCCGGAGATGTTCTGAGCGGAAAAGCGGCCTGAAGACCTTAATGACGAAATGGGTTTTCATCAATTGCTACGCCCCGCATTGAATCTAGCTGGGCGGCTGCTCTCCTTGCGGCTCTGTATTGCGGCGCTTCAAAACTCCTTCTCGTAAGAATCGTGTCAAGATGTCAGGTGGTATCAGTTCCTGGCCATCTTCGACTGCTTTGTGGAGCGCGAGAAACCATAGATATTTGTCCTTATGTTCTGGGCTCTCAGCCATCAATTGTGAAGCCCGGAACGCCGCTGACCGAAACCAAAACACGTTGAAGGGGTTTACGATGTTTCTGTCGCGGAAATGCAACAGCGGGGTCCGGAAAGTTCCGCTTACAAAACGGGTCAGCCAGTAATTGTCTGGAATCTCCACATCGTCTGCTATTACAACCGCAGGCACCCCAACCGTTTTTTCCAACTTCACGGCCCGAACAAGAGCATCGCTTGCGACAAGAAAGTGATTTCCTTGCCGCTGTTCCCAATAGCGACCTTTCGTTATTGAGCCGCGGATCATAAGGTTGTGCGCTAGGGCCAAAAAACACAATGATTGCACCGCTACCAAAACCTTATCAAGCGACGCCGCCGTTATAAGAATAGCGTCCGAATACATCGTCGCCTGGACTTCTGTAGCAGGAAACTCGGACATCGTTTGACCGAAATCTTTGTAAACCTCGAGCGTTTTATCGAAGTCAGCTAGGATTCGATTCGAGAACCCTAGAATGTCGCAGAAAGCAACGTAGCGACTGTCCACGCCATCACCAAGCGTGCTTTCTGAAGCCGATGGGGGGACACTCGCTTCCTCGCTCATATATAAGATTTACCACACAGACTTTCCCGATGATGTGCGGCTGGAACTGGCTACACTTGAGTACAGCATGGCCAGCTTGCCTCCAACTCCGGCGTCGAGTTATCGCGGGCAGCTTGCTCCCTCGCCTACCGGCTATCTGTACGTGGGTCACGCGCATCGCCTTCCACACCATTCCGGAGATGTTCTAGTCCGTGTGTCCCAGTTCGCGGTACGAACCCCAAACCTCGAAGCGATAAAATAGTACTAAGCGAGCCATTCCGGGCGAGCTTCTTCACCATCAGCGGCGCTGCCACTTTCTACAGCCCTTGCTTGAGTCTTGACGGAGCCCTTCAAGGCCCAAGACCTGGCAACGCTCAGAAGGGTGAATTCACATGTTTCGTCGCGGCATTTTCTTCACAGCAGCGCTTTGCTTTACTCTTCTTTCACCGGCGCCCTTGCATGCCAAGACTAAGATTCATTGGTATCAGCCGCATTACATGGCTAGCGTTGAGGAAGCCTCCAACCGGCTTCAGTTCCTGTCTCCGCACTTTACCCCGTTGGATATAGGCCCAAAATGGATTCTCCCCACAACCGGATATACGCTGGAACGCGTGAGCGAGAACAAGCTGGGCATTAACTTCTTTTTTTCTAAAAGCGGCGTTGAGCAGAAGACTCAGTATTTCTGGTCCTGGACCGGAGGATACAACGCACCTGTCTCCACACCCTACAAGGACGACATCGTCGTTTCCATCGTCTACGCGGAGATCGAGTACTTCGACATATGGGACTTCTCATTTACCAGAAGCACCCCGCCCACATGGTGTGTCGCGCCCGTCGGCGGCAGTAGTGGAAAAAACAATGTTATTTGCGTTTCTACCGAAGCAGATGCCAAAAGTCTTGCCGATGCACTTGCTACCCTGGCGGTGGCCTGCGGAGAAAATCTCCGCACTTCTTCCGGCATGACAATGTCGCCTATGACAGACAAGGATCTGCGCAAGCATCCCGAGGAGGCTGGCTGCCTGGTCCATGAAGTGGATTTAGACGGACCTGGTGCGCAGGCCGGTATCCAGCAAGACGACATTTTCCACATCGTCAACGGAACGATCTGCTCGAAAGAAGTTATCAGCGCTGCCATTGCAGAAGCCACTGCGAAGCCGCAGGGTAGCGTGGTACGCGCGGAGATTATCCGCAAAGGCAAGGTCATGTCCGTCGATCTGCGCTATCCCCAGGTAACGGTCAACGCAGCTCAATTACAGCAGCAGATTGCCAACCTGTCGCGGCAAAACGGCACGTCCACCGCCACCATCCCTGTCCAATCCACTGTCGCGCCTCCCTCCGGCGTCCACTTCGGTTTCCAGGTACGCCCCGTCATCAAGGACGACATGGCGCCCCTTCAGTTGACCAAAGCCCAGGGACTCGTTGTGGTGAGCGTTGAAAATGGAGGTTTGGCAGACACCATGGGCATCCTCGCCGGCGACGTAATTCTCCAGGTAAATGGCGCGGATGTCGGCAATATGCAGCAGTTTGTCCAGACCATCCGCAGCGGCGCTGCCACAAGCTTCCGCGTCTGGAGCAAGGGACAAACCGTGGACCTGACCGTGCCGCAAAGCCTGTAGACTGGCCGTCGGATTGACCATCCCCACGAGGCCGGAGCCTGAGCGCTCCGGCCTCGTTTATGTCTGCTGCAACTTTTTCCCGCCCAAAACGTACTCTCTGCATCCCCGTCTCCGCATTGATGCGGATAAGAGAGTAGAAGCGAGTTCTATGGCCCACGACTGGCAGCCGGACTTTGAACAACTCGTGGACGAGCACCAGTCGATGGTCTTTTCGCTCGCTTTGCGCATGACCGGCGACCGTGGACTCGCCGAAGAGATTGCCCAGGATGTCTTTCTGGAGCTGGACAGGCACCTGGGCAAGATCGAATCCGCAGCGCATGCCTGCTTCTGGTTGCGCCGCGTGGCCATGAGCCGCTCGGCGGATGCGCTGCGGCGGCGGCGGGTGCGCGGCCTGGACCTGTGGGTCGAGATAAAAGAGCATCACGGCCTTCCGGCGGAGGTACGCATGTCGCCGCTGGGAACGCGATTGGAGCAATTGATGGCGACCTTGCCCGAGGCGCAGCGCGCAGCGCTGGTTCTCCGTTACCAGGAGGATCTGACGCCGGAGGAGATTGCGGCCTCTCTGGACGCGCCCGTGGCCACAGTCAAGAGCAATCTGCAACGGGGCTTGAAGCTGCTCCGCGCCAAGGCAGCAGCCCATTTAAAGGAGTATGTGCGCCCCAAGGAGTGCCTCCGTGGAGTTTGAGCCAATGGATGAGTTTGAACAGGAACTGCGCCAAGCCTTCGAGCGGCAACCTGCTCCGCTCGGCTTGAAGCGCAGCATCATGGCGTCGCGCCGGCGCTCGTCTGCGCCGCGAGGCCATACCGTGCTGTGGCAGCGGCTGGCCGCAACTCTGGCGCTGGCTGCCGTGCTGGGCGGCGCGGCCGTCTGGCATCAGCGAGAAGAACAACGCAAGGGTGAGGCCGCCTACCGGCAAGTGATGACCGCTTTGCGCATCACCAATCACGCGCTCGACCACATGAACAAGCAACTCGCGGCTCACCACCGCGCTAGTCAGCAATAAGGAGCCTTCATATGCACAACCGGATCATCACTTTCATCATTGCGGCAGCCGCGCTGGCTATGCCCGCTTTCGCGCAAACCGCCCAGTTGCCCGCGCCCGCGCCCATCGAAAAGGAACTGGCCACGCGCGCCTCCAACGTCGACGAAATCACGATGAGCAAGAATATGCTGGCCGCCGCAACATTATTCATGAACGGCAAAGACAAGGACGAGGTCGCCGTACAGAAGCTCATTAGCGGGTTGGACGGCATTTACATCCGCGATTACGAGTTTGAAAAGGAAGGCCAGTTCACCGCCGAGCAGGTCGAGCAACTGCGCAAGTACTTCGAAACCAGCGAATGGTCCCCACTGGTGCGCGACCGGGACCGCAAGACCGGCGAGTCCACCGACATAATGGTCAAGATGGTCAACGGCAAGTCGTGCGGGATGTTCATCCTCGATGTCGAGCCGAAGGAGATCAGCATCGTGATGATTTTGGGGCCGGTCGGAATGGAAGAGCTGGGCAAGCTCAAGGACCTCGCCTTTTTGGGCATTATGGAAGGCACGCATCATACCGGACCCGACAATGCCCGGAAGAAGAACAGCAATCAATAAGGCGACTGTGCATTGTTCCTGTTGTGGAGGCTGGCTACACTGATAAACAGTATGGCCAGCCTTTCTTCATCGCCGCCATCGAACTATCGCGGCCGCCTTGCGCCCTCGCCCACCGGCTATCTGCACGTGGGCCATGCACGCACCTTCTGGATTGCCTATGAGCGGGCGCGCGACGCCGCCGGCACTCTGGTCATGCGCATGGAAGACCTGGACCCCGACCGCAGCCGCGTCATCTACGCCCAGGCCGCTCTCGAAGACCTGTGCTGGTTGGGAATTCGCTGGCAGGAAGGCCCAGACCTTGGCGGGCCGGTCGCGCCCTACGAGCAGAGTCACCGCCATGCGATCTACCTCGACGCCTGGCGCAAACTGCTGCGCGGAGGCTTCCTCTTCCCTTGCTGCTGCTCGCGCAAAGACCTGGAAGCCGCGCTCAGCGCGCCGCATGAAGGCGCGCCGCAAAGCGACAGTGAGCCAAATATGGAGCCTCTCGACGACGAACCCATCTATCCCGGAACATGCAGGCCGGACGCGAACAACATTGCACAGCCATTCGATTCCACGGTGAGCGAGACCGCCGAACCAGGCAACTTCAACTGGCGCTTCCGCGTTCCCGACGGCGAAGTCGTCGAATTTGAAGATTTGAATCTTGGCCCTCAGCGTTTTGTGGCGGGCGTGGACTTCGGCGACTTTGTCGTTTGGCGGCGCGACGGCGTCCCGAGTTATCAGCTTGCCTGCGTGGCCGATGACGCGGCCATGCGCATCACCGAAGTCGTGCGTGGCGTGGACCTGCTCAAATCCACAGCGCGGCAAATCCTGCTCTATCGCGCACTGAAGCTCGATCCTCCCGCATGGTTCCATTGCCGCCTGGTCACGGACAGCCAGGGTCGCCGCCTGGCCAAGCGCCATGACGCGCTCAGCCTGCGCTCGCTACGCCAGCATGGAGTTACGCCGCAGCAGATTCTCTCAGGCGAGTTGCCCGCGGAGGTCTGACAGATGGTCGAAGTTTCCATAACCTACTGCCGGGCACGGAACTCACACGCAGAAATCACCAGATTTTCACGCGGTCTGCTGGAGCCAGATAGAGCTTGTCTCCCGGCTGAATGTTGAAGGCCTTGTACCAGGCGTCGAAGTTGCGGACGGTCAGCGCGCGGTACTGGTCGGGAGCATGCGAGTCGGTGAGCACGCGGTTGCGCTGCGAGGCCTCGCGCACCTTCGAGCCCCAGTTCTGCGCAAAGGCGAGGAAGAATTGCTGGTCGCCGGAGAAGCCATTCTGGATGGGCGCTTCTTTGCCGTTCAACGAAGCCCCATAGGCGTCGTAGGCTGCGGCCACTCCGCCCAGGTCGGCGATGTCCTCGTCTATGGTCTGCTCGCCGTTGACGTGGACGCCGGGGAAGGGCTCGTAGGCGTCGAACTGCCTGGCGAGGCTGGCTGAAGCCTTGTTGAAATGGTCGCTGTCGGCCTGGGTCCACCAGTTGCGGATGCGGCCTTTGGAATCGAAGGCGCTGCCCCCCTGATCGAAGGAGTGGCTGATCTCATGGCCGATGACGGCGCCGATGGCGCCGTAGTTGGCCGCCGCCGGCGCCTCCGGATCGAAGAAGGGCGGCTGCAGAATGGCGGCGGGAAAGCTCAACGAGTTGTGGAGCGGCATGTTGACGGCATTCACCGTTTGTGGCTCCATGCACCACTCATGCCGGTCGACGGGCTTTCCGATGCGCGCGATTTCGTGGCGCAGATACCAGAGTTTGTAACGCCAGGCATTGCCGAATGCATCGCCGGCGCGAACCTCGTAGGCGGAGTAATCCTGCCACTTTTCCGGATAGCCGATGTTGACAATGAGCGTGTCGAGCTTGGCCTGCGCCTCGGCGCGCGTGGAGGCCGCGAGCCAGGGCAATTCGGCCAGTCGCTTGTGGTAGACGGCGATGAGATTGGCGACCATGGCTTCGGCCTGCGCCTTGGCCTGGGGCGAAAAGTACTTCTGCGCGTAAATCTTCCCCACCGCGTCGCCAAGCATGGCGTTCACCAGCATCACGGAGCGCTCCGAACGCGGGCGTTGCTGCTCAACCCCGGTAAGCGTCTTGCCGAAGAAGCTGAAACGCTCGTCAGCCAGCGCCTTGGGCAGGAAATTCGCATAGTCCTCGACGAGATGGTAGGCGAGCCAATCCTTCCAGGTTTCAAGAGGTACGGCGGCTACCAGGGCAGCCTCGCCAGTGAATGCCGTGGGGGTCCAGACCATGAACTCCTGCTGTCTGGCTAGTCCCGCGCCTTCAAAGTAGGCGGCCCAGTCGAGACCGGGAGCTTTGGCGGCAAAGTCGCTGCGCTTCCACAGATTGTTGGCCTTGGCGATTTCCTCGATCTCGGCGATGCTGACCTGGGCTTCGGCGATGGAGTGCTCGAGGGCGATGACGCGGGCGGCGCGCGCCTCGGCATCGCTGAAGCCGGCCATCCGGAAGATGGCGGCCACATGGACGGCGTATTTGGCGCGCACCTCCTTCATGCGATCGCTGCCGGCGAGGTAATAGTCGCGGTTGGGCATTTCGAGGCCGCCCTGCAGAAGGTAGGGCACATAGTGGTCCGAGTCGCGGAAACCGGGAGCAACCCATAAGCCGAAGAGATTGGATGTGTGGTAAGCGCTCATGTTGAGCAGATCGACGTCGGCGCGCAGAGTCCTGCCAAGAGCCGATGAAAGTTGCTTGCGGTCCTGAATGGCGGCGATAGCGGCAAGCTGTTCCTTGAGCGGATCGAGTCCTTTGGCCTCGATGGCGGATTCATCCATGAACGTGTTGTAGACGTCGGCCATTTTGCGCTTATCGGAGCCAGTGGGCGCGTTGGACTTCGCCGCCTCTTCAATGATTTCGGCGGTCC
>Ga0326727_10004498_pt1 | contig 41760 bp, 37 predicted proteins | sample MB2enrmetagenome_FD_207643 | JGI IMG/M metagenome (GOLD analysis project Ga0326727, IMG submission 207643) | Lab enriched peat soil microbial communities from McLean, Ithaca, NY, United States - MB29MY | ecosystem: Environmental > Terrestrial > Soil > Wetlands > Peat | place: USA: New York...
GCCCGGGGCGACGGCGGCGCTGGCCGCGTCTTCTTCATCAGCACGGTGGGCTCGGTGGCGGGGGTCCTGCTCACCGCCTTCCTGCTCATCCCCCACCTCACCAATTTCCGGGCCCTGCTGTGGCTGAGCCTCGGCCTGGGACTGGCGGCGGGCGGCCTCGCCTGCCTCCAGCGGGAGCTTCCCGGACGCCGGAAACGCCTCCTGCTTTTGGGCTGCGCCCTGATTTTGCTGCTGAGCGGCGGTTTGCTGGCGGCCCAGCGGCCTTATCTCCAGCGGCTCGCTCGGATGAGCAACATCGGCAAGGACATCAAGGTGCTGGCCGAATACACCTCGATGTTCGGCAATATCAAGGTCCTGGAAGTTTATCCGGAAAACCGGGAGCGGCAGCCGGCGACGGCCTACCTGCAGGACGGCATCATTCAAAATATGGTGCAGGCCGACGGGACGGTGTTGGACCACACCGAATTTATGCTCCGCCTGAGCCAGGCCTATGCCCCCAAGGCCAAAAACGCCCTGGTCCTGGGCATGGCCGCCGGTATCATCCCGCGCACCTTGCAGCACCGAGGGCTCGCAGTCACCGCCGTGGAAATTAACCCCAATTCCCTGCAGGCGGCCCAGGAGTATTTCGGTTTCGATCCCCGGCAAATTGACATCCATATCGAAGACGCCCGGACCTTTGTCCGCCAACACCGGCAGGCCTATGACCTGGTGATCACCGACCTCTTCCAGGGCGACTGCACTCCTGACTATCTGCTGACCGTGGAGTTTTTCCGGGAAGTTCAGGCCTGCTTGCGCCCTCAGGGCGTAGTGCTCATTAACACTTACTTTGATCCGAATAACGACGCGGCCAATGACACCATCATGGCTACCGTGGCCGCAGTCTTTCCCCACGTCCTGGAACTGCGCTCGCCCTCTTCCGCCGGCCTGGTCAGCAGCGCCTGTCTGCTGGCGGCCGACTTCCTGCTCGCTCCCGAAGTGGCCATCAACCTGGCCGACGCCGGGCCTATGCCCCCCAAGGATTTTCAGACCCTGAAGGCCGCCCGCCTGGTTGATCCGACCCGGCTGCGCGACATCCAGCCGGTGACCGACAACCACAACATCTTTTCAATTCTGTTCGCCGGCAGCCAGTTGCGTTATCGCCAGCAATTCAATCAATTACCGCCCAATCTGCTGGTCAATTAGCCCGGCCGCGCCGCCAGCAACTTCTCCAGACCCTCCCGGTTTTCCACGTTAAAAAAGCTTTCCTTGGGCTCCTCGGGGATAATCTTGCGCACCAGGCCGGTGAGGACGTTTTTCGGCCCCACTTCCACCCAGGCGTCCACCCCCGTGGCCTTAAGGTTCAGGATCAATTCGGCCCACCGCACCGGCGAGGTGAGCTGCCCGGACATCCGCTGGCGCAGCAGCTCCGGATTGCTTTCCGGCGCTGCGGTGGCGTTGAGATAGATGGGCAGTTGCGGCGCCTTGAATTCGAGCCTTGCCAAACAGGCAGTAAAATCCGCAGTGGCCCCTTCCATCAGCGGGGAGTGCCAGGCCCCGGAGACCTTCAGGGGCACCACCCGGGCGCCCTCGGCCTTGGCCAGGTTGCCGGCCCGGGCCACCAGCTCGGGTGAGCCAGAAACCACCGTCTGTTCTCGGGTATTGAAGTTGGCCAATGCGACCGGCCCTTCCTTGGTCAAGGGCCGGACCAGGCCGGTTAATTTCTCCGGGGTTAGGCCAATGACCGCCACCATGGCGCCGGGATATCTCGCCGCTTCCCGCTGCATGAGGCGACCCCGCTCTCGCACCGCCACCAGGGTGTCGGCGGCGCTCAACACCCCGGCGGCAAACAGGGCGCTGTATTCTCCCAGGCTGTGGCCGCACACCGCTCGGGGTGTGACCCCGGCCGCGGCCAGGGCCTGGTAGAGGCAAAGGTTGACCACGGTGATGGCCGGCTGCAGATTCACCGTCTCGGTAAGCTCCTCCATGGGCCCCTCAAAACAGAGGTGCTTCAGGGGCAGGCCGCTGGTCTTCTCGGCCAAATCAAATAATTCCCGGGCCTTAGGGTCCGCATCGTATAGGTCCCGGCCCATGCCCACGTACTGGGACCCCTGGCCGGGAAAGATAAACGCTAGTTGTGCCATGCTGCACCTCAACAGAACCATGAATTTTACGTCTGAGCAATAATCGCCTCTCGCAGGGCCCGGGCGGCGGCGCCGATGTCCGGGGCGGCGGTGACCGCGCTCATCACCGCCGGATGCCGCGCCCCCCGGGCCACCACCTGGGCGATGTTACTCTGATTGATGCCGCCCATGGTGCTCCAGGGAATCCTCAGTCGCGGGGCAATGCGGGAGATGGCATCAAGCCCCAGGAAAACTGCGTCAGGCTTGGTGGCGGTGGGGAAGATGGGGCCGATGTTTACATAGCCGGCTCCGGCCTCCTGGGCCGCCAGGGCCTCCTCCAGAGAATGGCTGGAGGCGCCGACAATCAGCTCCAGGGCGACTCTGCGGGCCGCGGCCACGGGCAGGTCGGCCTGGCCCAGGTGCACCCCGTCAGCCCCGGCGGCCAGGGCGATGTCCAGGCGGTCATCGATAATCAGCAGGGCCCCCGCGGCCGCGGTGCGCCGCCGGTAGGCCACCGCCAACTCATAGAGGTTGCGGCCCTCCAGGTCCTTTTCCCGGAGTTGCACCAGGCTTACCCCGGCAGCCAGGACCTGGTCCAGCACCGAAAGCGAAGGGCGGCCGGCGCAGAAAGCTTCGGTGATGACCACATAAAGGTCGGCCTTCTCAAAGGCGGCCAGGCGTTGGGCGAGGTTCATCAGCCGCCTCCCACCAGGCGCACCAGTTCCAGGACATCACCTTCAGACAGAGGAGTCTCCCGGAAGGCCTCCCGGTCGACGATCTTCCGGTTGTGCTCCACCACTGTCCCCTGGGGGTGCAGGCCCAGTTCCTCCAGGAGGCCCCACACCGTGGCCGCCGCCACCTCCCGTTCTTCGCCGTTGATGGTCAGTTTCACTGCATTTTTCTCCGGTTTTGTGGGGGGAGGGCCAGGAGCCGCCGGCCCCCGGTCCCTGGCCCCTTCCCCCAAAATTCCCTTCCTATTCAATAAAGGCCCGGTCAAAATCCTTCCAGACCGGGTCGTATCCAGCCCGGCGGATGGCGGCGGCCACTTCCTCCGGGCTGCGGCGGTCCTCAATCTCGAACTGCTCCAGGGCGGCCTCCGCCTCCAGGTGGGCATAGCCGCCGGGTCGGGTGGAAGAGCCGGCGCTCATCATGGTCACCCCCAGCGGGATCAGGCGGTCCCGGATGCTGGCGCTTTCCCGGGTGGAGAGATTGAAGCCCACCTCCGGCAGAAACAGGCGCAGGGCCAGCATTAACTGCACCAGCTCCCGGTCCGCCAGGGGGTATGGCACCTGAAAGCGGGCCGGCGCGTGGCGCAGCCGCGGAAAAGAGAGGGATATGGCGCTTTGCCAACATTCCTTCTGGAGGTGGCGGGCGTGCAGGCCCAGCCAGAAGCCGTCGGCCCACCAGGGGTAAAGGCCCAACAGCGCCCCGAGGCTGAGCCGCCGCACCCCGGCCCGGCCGGCCCGGGCCATGGCTTCCAGGCGGTAGTCATAATCCCGTTTGCGGCCCCGGCGATGCACCGCGGCGTAGGTCTCCCGATGATAGGTCTCCATGTAGAGGGTGACCCCTTCCAGGCCCCGGTCCACCAGCCGACGGTAGTCGGCCTCCTCCAGGGCATAAACCTCCACTGCCACTGAAACAAAATACTCCCGGGCCAGGGCCACGGCCTGGGCCAGGTAATCCGGCGGCGCCGCTTTGGGGGCCTCGCCGGTGAGCAAAAGGACGCTCTGGAAGCCGTGGCCGGCCAGGGCGGCGCATTCGGCCCGGATTTCCTCCATGGTCAGGGTGCGCCGCGCCCCCTGGCCGCCGGAGCCCATGGCATAGTGGCAATAGAGGCAGTCGGAATGGCAGATGTTGGACAAATAGATGGGGGCGTAGAGCCCGATGGTGCGGCCGAAATGCTGCCGGGTGAGGCGGTGGGCCGCCTGGGCCAGGTCCTCCAGAAACGGCGCCGCCGCGGGCGCCAGCAAGACCGCCAGGTCCTCGGGTTGGCGCGGCTCCCGGCGCAGGGCCCGCTGGACCTCCGCCGGCCCGGCCTGCTCGATAAGCTCCCGCAGCCGCGCCTCCGGCCAGGCTGCCAGGATTGGGGCGAAAGCAGAATTTTTTGAGGTCGTTTTCATTAGAAATCTTTAGTAGCGCAGGCTTCCAGCCTGTAAATGAGCGCAGGCTTCCAGCCTGTAAGCGCCATAATGCCGCGCCGGCACCCTCGCCGCCGCGCAATCGCTTTTTTGTCACCCGGAGGGAAGCGAGGGGTCCAGATTCTTCAGTGGCTTTGCTCCCTCAGAATGACCAGTATGACACTTTTTTACATTTTCAGCCCTGGTTTGGCTCAAAAAGCTCAAAAAGTTGTTATTTTAACCTGTTTATTTGGGAACCATGGGACAATTGGCACCGCCGCCGGTCTCGCCTCCCGGGAAAATTGCGGTAAATTTTCCGCTACCGCGCCGCCTGGTCCCGTTGGCGTTCGACCGGCAAGCCCCTTTATTTCCAGGAAAATTCCCCTGAGAACCTACCCGTTGCGGAACAAAAACTATCTCCTTCGTTTTTCCATTAATAATCAACGGTTCTGTGCCAATTCTTCTCTAGTAAAGTAACCTCCATCACGAGAAAATTCCAGCACAGATAATACAATTGACCCTCTTTCTCGCTCCCGAACTTATTAAACAGAGCAAATAGTGGGTTAGGTCATTAGTATTTTGTCGCCGCAGGCTTCAGCCTGCGCCAGCTAAAGCCTGAGGCTGCATTTTTAGTCATCTTGGGCACCTCCTGGACGCGGCGATCAATAAAGAGCCGCGGGCGCCCTCAGGTCTCCGGGGCGCCCTCAGGTCTCCGGGGCGCTCAGGGTCTCCGGGCTTTCACGGCGGTACGAATCGACCACCCATTTGAAAGGGCCGACATGGACCGAGAGGCGTCCGGTAAAAGGGCTGTCCAGCGAGAAGATGAGATAGAAGGCCAGCCCCACCACCGCGGAGAGGCCCAGCAGCAGCCCCGTCCAGACTGCGGCGGACCTGGCGACAAACAGCCCGTGGAAGGCAAAGAGAACGAGGGCGCCGGCTACGAGGAGCGGCCAGATGGCCGCGGCGACGCCGCCGGAGGCAATTTGCAGCCGTTTTCGCCGGGCATCAAGCCAGTTAGTCAGCATGACCAGGGCCCGTTCGAACACCGCGGTTTCCCGGGGGTTGGCGGGTTCGAGGCTTTGCACGGCACGAATCAGGGCCTCCATCTCCTCGTGACTGAAATCATGGGGCGACACCTTCCCCCGGGCGACGCTGGCCAGGGCCTCCCATTCGGCGATTACGCCCTTTGCATAAGTAACCACCCGGCGGCGAACTTTCCTGGATTGCTCGGAAGAAAAGGCGTCAACGGTATGCCCCAGGCCCAGGAGGGCGTCCGCTTCGGTATGCACCGAGGTTGCGGCGGCGATGAAGTTCTGCCAGATGCCCGAAACCACAAAGGCGAGCAGAATCGCATAGATGGTGCCGAGGACTTCATAGACCGCGGTGGTCAGTCCGTTGTCCGCCGCCAATTGCTGGAGGTCAAACAGGGCCCGGGTGGCCAGCGCCGCCGCGAAGGCCGCAGCCACCGTGGCGCCGATTATGATGATGACTTGCAGCCCTTCGGGCAAGGCTAAGAGCAGCCGAAATATCCTGGTCATCTCTGACGCTCTCCCTGGATGGCGGTAATAACCGGCACCTGGCCGTATTTTCCGATTTTTTTCAGGAATTCGCCCCAATCAAGCCCACGATTTCATAAAGGTTGTATTTGCCGCTCTTGCCCGGCAGGGGAAGGCGCAACTGTTGGCCTAAACGGACTTTTTCTTTCACCAGGACGTAGGTTTCTTCGGAGACGAGAAACTGGGTGCCTGCTTTCTTGTTGGCGGCCTCGATGCGGCTGGCGAAGTTCACCGCATCCCCGATGACCGTCCCCTTTTTCTGGCCTGGAGCGCCAATCTTGCCCGCCACCACCAGCCCATAATGGAGGCCGACGCGAATCTGAAAACTCTTCTTATACAATTCCTCCAGATAAGGCTTGAGCTTCTGGACCGCCTCAATCAGCTCCAAACCCGCTCTGACCGCCCGTAAGGCCCCTTCCGTCGGGTCAGAGGTTTCAAAGAGGGCCATGAAGCCGTCACCCATGTAGTTGTTGACCGTCCCGCCGTGACGGGCCATCACCTGGCCCACCTGCTGGAAGTAGACATTCAGGGCATGAATGACATCGTAATGCAGCAGGTTTTCCGCAAAGGGCGTGAAGCCCTGGATATCCGAAAAGAGGATCGCAACATACTTCTCGACCCCCACTGAGCACGGCTCCACCCCTTCGATGTAGAGGCTGCTGATTTCCACATCCTCAAGAATATCCGTCACCAGGCGCCGGAGTTTGACCTTCCCGGTGACCACGGTCTGGCAGGCCAGCCGCACCTGGGCCTCCAGCCGCAACATCTCCGCGATGGCCTGCTCCTCGGGAGTGCGCGGGCTGCAGTTTTCCAGACCCTCGAGGATTATGACCCGGCAGGTGGAGCAGCGGGCCGCGCCGCCGCAAAAAGAAGCATGGGGAATGCCGGCTCGCAGCGCCGCCTGGAGAATGGTCTCCCCTTCGTGGGCCTCGATTTTCAGGTTATCCGGGAAAAAGTGAATCAGGGGCATGGTTGATTCCTTTTTTGGTTTTCGATTTTCGGTCACTAGATTTTCCTGACGTCGAGATGACCGGGATTTTCTCGATCTTCAATGAGTCTAGCAGCGCCACTTGTTAAAACAAGCCCTTATCCTTGGTAGCGCAGGCTTCCAGCCTGTGCTGGCGTAGTGATGTAGGCCGCGTCCTCCGCGCCATTATTGGTGCGGGGGCCGCCCCCGACGATGCTTGCCAGAGCAATAGGGTGGGCCGGCTCCCCGGCTTTTTCTTTAGTTAGGGTGCGCCCTGCCGGGTCAGGCCCGCGACTTTTCCCGAAGCCAGCAAAGGGCATAGTCCTGGGCCGTATAGGCTTCTCCCGCCAGCCAGAAGCCGGAATGGGACCCATCCTTGATCCAATAAAGCTCCGCCCCGGCAATGCTGGCCTTGGCGTACTCCCCGTGGCTGGGGGACACCCTCAGGTCGGCGCTGCCATGCATGATAAGCGTGGGGCAGGAGATGGGGGCCAGGTCAAGTTGAGTGATGGCCGCGATCTGGGCCACGTCGTTCTGCAGTCCGTCCTGGCGTTCTTGCCGGCGGGTGCCAATGGTGGCCATGAGGAACTTTAAGAACGCCAATTTGCTGGCGTCTTGCCGGATTTCTTTGGCCATGACCGCGATGGCCTGGCGATCCAGGGTGCTTTCGGCTTTCAGCAGGTATTTGACCATAGATTCCGGAAAATGGTCCAGGAAGAAACCCAGCAGCCAATGGCCGGCTTGGCTCAGAAAGAGCTTCTTCTCCAGGGGGGTGGGGGCGTGCACAAAGTTCCGGCAGACGGAGCCGATTTCCAGGAGGCAGGAAACCCTATCCGGGTGCCGGGCGGCCAGGAGGTAGCTGGACGGGCCGCCGGCGGACGCGGCGATGACCGGGATATTCTCGATCTGCAAGGAGTCCAGCAGCGCCGCCAGGGCATCCGCCTGTTCCTCCGGGGTGCGGCCGGTGGCCAGCGGAGTTCCCAGGTAGCCGGGACGGGAGGGGGCGATGGTCTTAAAGCCGTTGACCCGGAAGAATTCTCCCAGTCCCAGCCCCTCGTCATAGCCCCCCGGCGCGCCGTGGACGGCGAGGAGCGCCGGACCCCTGCCGCGTTCGGCGTATTCCAGCGGACCGGCCGCAGTTTGCAGCACCTGGGAGGGCTGGGCCAGGCATTCTGCCAATTCCTCGGGGGTGGGACGGCGTATCTCGTTCATCAAGCCCTCGGGTATCTGCTGGTTAAAACAAGCCTTTATCCTTGGTAGCCCAGGGTTCCAGCCTATGCTGGCGCAGGCTGAAGCCTGCGCTACCTTTTATACTTTGCGCCTTTGCGTCTTTGCGTGAGGTAAATATTCCTACTCCAAAAACCCTGTCAAAGGCGAGGAAGCCGCGGCGGCCTCCCGCTCCGGGCCCAGGCCGGCCAAGTAGGCCAGGCGGCCGGCCTCCACCGCCAGGGCAAAGGCCCGGGCCATGGCGGCGTGGTCGACGGCGTCGGCCAGGGCGGTGTTCACCAAGACGGCGTCGGCGCCCATTTCCATGGCCTCGGCGGCGTGGGAGGGCGCGCCCAGACCGGCGTCCACCACCACCGGCACTATGGCCTGCTCGATGATGATGCGAATCATGTCCCGGGTCCGGACCCCCCGGTTGCTGCCGATGGGCGCGCCCAGAGGCATGACCGTGGCGCACCCCAGCTCCTCCAGGCGCTTGGCCAGGATGGGGTCGGCCTGGATATAGGGCAGGACTACAAAGCCCTCCTTGATGAGCAGCTCAGCGGCCTTCAGGGTCTCCACCGGGTCCGGCAGCAGGTACTTGGGCTCCGGGGTGAGCTCCAGCTTCACCCAGGGCGGCAGGCCCATCGCCCGGGCCATCTTGGCCAGGCGCACCGCCTCCTCGGCGGTGCGGGCCCCGGAGGTGTTGGGCAGGATCAGGTGCCTCGAAGGATCCAGCACCGGCATGATGCTGCCGCCCTCGGACTTGCCCAAATCCACCCGGCGCAGGGCCACGGTGACGATTTCCGCCTCCGAGGCCTCCAGGGCGGCCTTGAGGGCGGCGGCGGAGGGGAATTTGCCCGTGCCCACCATGAGGCGGGAGCGGAAGTAGCGGCCGGCGATGATTAGCGGGTCATTTGGCATTATTAGCTCATTAAAAAGGATAGCTCACGCAAAGACGCCAAGGCGCAAAGGCGCAAGATTTTAATAAAAATAATAATTTTTTGGCGTCTTAGCGTCTTTGCGACTTTGCGTGAGATTATCATGGCTCCTTGGGCCCGCAGAGTGGGCATCCCGGCCTTTTTAGCCGGGCCAGGGATTGAAAGCGGCCCTGGAGTCCGTCATAGGCGAGGAGACGATGGGTCAGGTCTGATTCCCGCCCCAAAAGCAGCTTCAAGGCTTCCACCGCCTGGAGGCAGCCCATGACCCCGGCCACCGCGCCCAGGATGCCCACTTCGTGGGACGTCGGCACCGCCTCGGCCGGAGGGGTCTCCGGAACCAGGCAGCGGTAACAGGAATTATCCCCGTCGCGCACCTGCACCAGAAGCTGCCCTCGCCAGCCGGTAGCCGCGGCGGAAACCAGGGGAATCCTCTCCTGCCAGCAGCATTCCGCCAGCAAAAAGCGGGTGGGGAAGTTATCGCTGGAGTCCAGCACCAGGTCAAAGCCCTGGACCACCTCCCGGACATTGGCCGCCTCAAGCCGCAGGTCCAGGGATTCCACCCGGCACTGGGGGTTCAGGGCGCTCAGGGACTCGAGGGCCGAAGCCACCTTGCGCCGCCCCAGGTCAGGTGTCCTGTGGAGAATCTGGCGCTGGAGGTTGGACAGGTCCACGGTGTCGCTGTCCACCACGCCCAAGTGCCCGACGCCGGCCGCAGCCAGGTAGAACAGGGCGGCGGAGCCGAGGCCCCCGGCTCCCACCACCAGGACCTTCCCGGCGCGCCAGCGGGCCTGGCCTTTCCAGCCCACCGCGGCCAGCAGGGCGTTGCGGGAATAGCGCTGGGTGTCTTCGTCCGAAAAGTCAGTCCGGGGTTTGATCTGCATCTAATTATTTTACCTCACGCCAAGTCGCAAAGACGCTAAGACGCCAAAGATTTATGGTTTTATTAAAACCCTTGGACCTGGGCGCCTGGGCGTCCTGGCGTGAGATAAACCCGTAGTTCATAGCCGAAGGATGGGGCGCGGCGCGCCCGATATTCTCCATAACTATCTTATTCCAATTATAAACTTCCGCAAGTAAACAAACAACCAGCTTACCTGTCGATCTCCGGACCTTGCCTTGACAGAGTTCCGCCATTTAGATAGTCTTCAATGATTCCAGGAGGAAAAAGTGGAATACGAGGTGGTTATCGGGCTGGAAGTCCACGCCCAACTGCTCACCGCCAGCAAGATTTTTTGCGGCTGCGCCACCGCCTTCGGAGCGCCGCCCAACACCCAGGTGTGCGAGGTCTGCCTGGGGATGCCCGGGTCGCTGCCGGTGCTGAACCGGAAGGCCCTGGAGTACGCGGTGAAGATGGCCCTGGCCACCAACTGCCGCATCAACCCGGAGTCCCTCTTTGCCAGGAAGAATTATTTTTACCCCGACCTGCCCAAGGGCTACCAGATCTCCCAATATGAACAGCCCCTGGCGGAACACGGCTTTCTTTCTATCAAGGTCAACGGCCAGGTAAGGCGCATCGGCCTCACCCGGATTCACCTGGAGGAGGACGCCGGCAAGCTGATCCACAGCGAGTCCCGGCCGGTGAGCTACGTGGATTTCAACCGCACCGGGGTGCCCCTGATTGAGATCGTCTCCGAGCCGGACCTGCGCAGCCCCGAGGAGGCGGTGGAATACCTCAAGGGCCTGCGTAACATCCTGCTTTACCTGGAGATTTGCGACGGCAACCTGGAGGAGGGCTCCTTCCGCTGCGACGCTAACATTTCGCTGCGGCCGGTGGGCGCGGCGGAATTAGGAGTCAAGGTGGAGCTCAAGAACATGAATTCCTTCCGCTTCGTCAAGGCGGCCCTGGAGTTCGAGAGCAAGCGGCAGCGGGCCATGTTGGCCGGGGGCCGGGAGGTCATCCAGGAAACCCGCCTGTGGGACCCGGCTTCGAACCAGACGGTGTCCATGCGGGGCAAGGAAGAGGCCCACGATTACCGCTACTTCCCCGACCCGGACCTGGTGCCGGTGCGAATTGACCCTGATTGGTTATCCTCTTTGAGCCAGAATCTGGTGGAGCTGCCGGCGGCGCGGCTGGCCCGGTTCCAGCAGGAATACGGCCTGCCGGAATACGACGCCGAGGTGCTCACCAGCGACAAGGCCCTGGCGGATTACTTCGAGGCTGCGGTCAAGCTTTTCCCCCAGCCCAAGCAGTTGAGCAACTGGATTATGTCAGAGCTGCTGCGGGAACTGAAAACCGCGGAGGACGGAATCGCCTCTTGCCGGATTTCTCCCGCCGCCCTGGCGCAATTGCTGATTTTGGTGGACCGGGGCACCATCAGCGGCAAACTGGCCAAGACCGTCTTTGAAGAAATGGTGGCCACCGGCGAAGACCCGGAGGCCATCATTGAGGAAAAGGGTCTGGTGCAAATCAGCGACACCGGGGCCCTGGAGGCCCTGGCCCAGGAAATCATCGCCGCCAACCCCAAGGAGGTTGCGGCTTTCCGGGCCGGCAAGACCAAGGTCATCGGGTTCTTCGTCGGCCAGTTGATGCAAAAAACCAAGGGTCAGGCCAATCCGCAACTGGCGAATGAGATTTTTCAGCGTCTTTTGAAAAAATAATTTTCTCACGCAAAGACGCCAAGGCGCAAAGACAGAGGAGGATGTAATGGAGCCCCAAACCGATTATTGGAGATGGTCTTCAAAGGAACTCATAGAGTATATGCATTCAAAAAATAGGGATGAGATTCAGTAGTTAATGTAGGGCGGGCACGGCCCGCCTATCATTATTCGCCGAATTTATCTCAAAGGAGATTGGGTAGTCCTGGCCGTTTAAGGCAATTTTTGAAATTTCAGGTAATTACCCTGGGAGAGCAAGGGAAGAAATGATCCCCTATTGCAGCATCTGCTGGGACCTTGACAAGATAAAGCTGCTGGATCAGCGCCGCCTGCCCCGGGAAGAGGTTTATCTAGATATCCGGGATTATCGGGAGGTGATCGAGGCTATTAAGACGTTGGCCATCCGGGGGGCGCCGGCCATCGGGGTGGCTGCGGCCATGGGCGCCGCCCTGGGGGCCCTGAAGATTCACACCGACGATACCGCCGAGTTTCGGCGGCGCTTCGCGGCTATCTGCCGGGAGATCGCCGCCGCCCGGCCCACCGCGGTGAACCTGTTCTGGGCCCTGGACCGCATGCAGCGCCTGGTGCAGGCCCATGCCGCCGAGCCGGTGCCGGCCCTCAAGGATTACCTGGTGCTCGAGGCCCAGGCCATCTTGAAGGAGGACGAAGCCATTAACCGGCACCTGGGCCAGGCCGGGCAGGCCCTCATCACCGGCGAAATGCAAGTTCTGACCCACTGCAACACCGGGGCCCTGGCCACCGGCGCTTACGGCACCGCCCTGGGGGTGCTGCGGGCCGCCTGGGAGGCCGGCAAGCGCTTCTCCGTCTGGGTGGATGAGACCCGGCCGCTGCTCCAGGGGGCCCGCCTCACCACCTGGGAGCTGGGCAAGCTGGGCATTCCTTTCACCCTGATTCCCGACGGCGCCGCCGGCACCCTGATGCACCAGGGCCGGGTGGACCTGGTGATCCTGGGGGCGGACCGCATTGCCGCCAACGGCGACACCGCCAACAAGATCGGCACTTACAGCCTGGCGGTCCTGGCCCATCACCACGGCCTGCCGTTTTACGTGGCTGCGCCTTTGTCCACCGTAGATTTTGCTATTCCCGACGGCAGCCACATCCCGGTGGAGGAGCGCGGCGGGGAGGAAGTCACCCACCTCCGGGGCGAGCCGGTGGCGCCGCCCGGGGCGCCGGCCCTGAACCTGGCCTTCGACGTTACCCCCAGTGAGTTGATCTCGGGTATAATTACCGAGAAGGGGGTGCTCAGACCGCCCTATACTTCCAGCTTGCAGCCGTTTCGGCCGCACCAGGAGTAAGTTTTATGCGGCAATTGGTAATGCCTTTGTCTTTCCTGCTCATCCTCAGCCTGGCGCTGCCGGCCTGGGGGGGCGGCCCTTATAATATCCGTCCGCCCGCCTGCAAAACCGGCATTGACCCCCAGGCGGTGACGGTGATCGGCTCGCCCCAGCACCATCTGACCCGGAAGGGCGAAGACCTCTTGGACATAGCCCGGAACTATGACTTGGGATGGACGGAAATCGGCGCCATGTACCGGCAGTGGGACCCGTGGCTGCCGCCGCCGGGGGTGGATTTGCTCATTCCCACCCTGTGGATCGTGCCCACCGGCCATGCCGCCCAGATCGTGGTGAATACCGGGGAAATGCGGCTGTACTATTTCGTCAACAACGGCACCCAGGTTTATACCTACCCCATCGGCATGGGGGTGCTGGATTACCAGACGCCCACCGGCAAATTTTATGTGAACCAGAAGATCGTTAACCCGGAATGGCATATTCCCAAGCATTTGCAGAAAAAATATGAAATGGCGGTGATGCCCGCCGGCCCGGATAATCCCATGGGAGCCTTTAAACTGGGCCTGAACTGGGGCGATTACGGCATCCACGGCTGCAACCTGCCTTGGGCCGTGGGCCGCCTGGTGAGCCACGGCTGCACCCGGCTCTATCCGGAAGATATCAAGAAGCTTTTTCCCATGGTGCCCAAGGGCACCAAGGTGGAATACATTTATGAGCCGGCCAAGATCGGTTTCCGAAACGGCCGGGTATTTCTCTCGGTGCACGATGACGTCTATTTCAAGATCCGCTCCATGGTCTTGCAGGTGCTCGGCATGATAGAGCAGCAGGGGCTGGCGGATCAGGTGGATATGCGCAAGGTCCTGCAAACGGTGGAAGAGCAGACCGGCATGCCGATAGATGTCACCCGGGGAGCGGAGGGCGTCGGGAGTCTGAGTCAGGGCTATTGAGCCGGTTTTGGGGATATTTCTTCGATTAATCGTGGAGAAGGCCAGCCATGGAATTAGGGGAGGTGGATGCCATTCCTTTTCCAGTGATTCTCCTTATCCCCGGAGCCATCGCCCTTTTAGCCGGATTGATTGGCGGGGGATTCAAAAGTCAAATAGGTTGAAAAACCAAAATTAGCCGGTTTCCCGAGGCTTATCATCACCCTGATAGGACTCGTAATATTTCCGCTTGCCCGAGGGATGGCGTTTCCCCCCCAACCAGCAGAAAATGAGGACACCCCCGCCGCCGTCCCGTCCCCCCAGTCTCGAAAATCCGAACCTGCCCCCTTTCCGATTATTGCCTTCGGCGCCCGAAGGAACCCCAGCGCACCCCCTTCGCCTTCCGGTGAAGAAAGACCGTCGAAGCGTTAAAAAGTGAATAAATCAAAGTGAATAAATCAAAGGGATGGAGACTTCCGGATTGCCTCTGCGGGGGGCAGGCTTTGCCATCTCTAAATAAAATGGCGTTGAATATTTGCCCAGGCGGACCGGTGATTTACCAGGATCTTAGAAGGCAGAAGGTGTGGTGGGCTCCCAGCCCATACCACACCCTCTCCCGGAAAACTGGGGTAAATACCCCGAATAACTTCTGAATGAATTACATTGCCTCTTTGGCCTTTTTGGCCGGCGGGCATTTTACGGCTTTTTTGTGCCGTACATGCTTTCTGCCCTTTACGACCTTCACCATGGCGCACACTTTTTCAGCCGCGTCTTCGGCCCTGGCGGCAGCCGCTTCAGCCTTGTTAGCTGCAGCAGCGGCGCGAGGAACGGGGACTTTGGCATCTTGTGCGGCCGCTTCAGCTTTCACTACCGACGCGGCTGCCCGATCTGCAGAAGCCTTTGCCTGCTCCATGTACATCTTGCACTGATCATAGTACGATTGGCAGCAGCCAGCACCTCCCAGCACCAGGGCAAAGACCGCGAGGAGAGCCAAGGCTGCGCCTTTTCTCATTCCCTTCCTCATCGATTACCCCCTTTCGGAGAGTTTTTCCACTCTCCTGATTTGCTGATCAACCCGGGTGCTACTTCCGCATCTTCTTCATCAGGCAGGCCTCAGCCTTTGCCGCTGCCGCCTCAGCCCGATCAGCCGCCGCCTCAGCTTTGTCAGCCGAAGCTTTTGCATCTGCCGCCGCCATTTCGGCGTTCCGTGCTGCGGTGTCCGCCTTAGCAGCCGAAGCCGCCGCCTGATCGGCGTACATCTTAGCTTCGTCCACATTCTTCTTGCAGGCGTCGCAGCAGCCTCCCACCATGGCGAGCACAAACGCCATGATGATGGCCAAAGCAAACCCCTTCCTTACCAAAGCTTTCCTCATCATCTATCCCCCCTTCTCAAAGAGATGGTTAAAGGTTAAAGATGCCGACATTTAATAACAGCGGCGCCAAAATATCAAGAAAAATTATGGCCGCGAGAAAATTTTTTTTGACGCTTAGCCTCTTCCGGCGCCCATAACTCCTTGATATCAATTTAATAGACATCGAGTGCAAAAATATCAAGTAAAAATTATGCCTCTCAGAGAATTTTTTTCGCTTTTTCCGGGGACTAAAAGGCTTATCTATTTAATCTTGTTAATAAAATATTAATTCTGCGGTTTTTTATAAGGAGCCAGTTCCCCCCAATTTTTTCCTACCCGCAAATCCACCACCAGGGGCACCTGCAGTTCCGCGACCTGGGACATGACCCGGCGCACCCGGTTGGCGGTGGCCGCCAGCTCGGTTTCTGGAACTTCAAACAGCAATTCATCGTGAATCTGCAGGAGCATAGAGCCGGTCAACCCGGCGGCCTGCAAGGCTGACTCGACTTCCAGCATGGCTTTTTTAATCAGGTCCGCCGCGGTGCCCTGGAGGGGGGTGTTGATGGCCGCCCGCTCCGCCTCCTGGCGCAGGATCCGATTGGCGCTTTGCAAATGGGGAATGCGGCGCCGGCGTCCCATCAGGGTGGTGACCCAGCCCCGCTCCCGGGCGGTATTCAGGGTTTGGTCCAGGTAAGCTTTGACCTGGGGGTGCCGGGCGAAATAGCGTTGGATAAAATCCGCCGCCAGCCGCTGGGGCACCCCCATCTGTTTGGCTAGGCCGAAGGGGCTAATGCCGTAAATGATGCCGAAGTTAACCACTTTGGCCTGGCGCCGCAGCTCGGAAGTCACCAGCTCCGGATGAATCCCCCAGACCTCGGCGGCGGTTTGCCGGTGGATGTCGATCCCTTCCTGAAAGGCCTTGAGCAGGGTCTGGTCCTGGGAAAAATGGGCCAGCAGACGCAGTTCCATCTGGGAGTAATCCGCTCCCAGGAAGAGGTGGCCCGGGGCCGGGATGAAGGCCTGGCGCAGCTGCCCTCCCAGTTCGCCCCGCACCGGGATATTTTGCAGGTTCGGGTCCCGGCTGGAGAGGCGCCCGGTGGCCGCCACCGATTGCAGAAAAGTGGTGTGAATCCGGCCGGTGGCGGGATTGACCAGCTTCAGGAGGGCGTCCACATAGGTGGATTTGAGCTTGCCCATGGTCCGGTATTCCAAAATTTTAGCCGGCAGGGGATGGGCGGCGGCCAGGATCTGGAGCACCTCCACGTCGGTGGACAGGGCCTTGCCCTTGGTCTTCTTCTGGGGAGCGAGGAGCAGCTTGTCAAAAAGAATCCGGCCCAACTGCTGGGGAGAATTGATTAAAAACTCCTCTCCCGCCAGGCGGTGGATTTCTCCTTCGAGGCGACGCAGCTCGGTTTCCAGGTCCTGGCCGAAGCGCCGGAGAAAATCCCGGTCCAGGCCGATGCCCCGGGCCTCCATCCGGGCCAGCACGGTCAGCAGGGGGAGTTCCAGATTGACGTAAAGCTCCCATAAACCTTCCTGCGCCAGATCCGCCTGCAGGAGCGGCCAGAGATTGAGGGCGGCTTCAGCCCGGGCGGCCGTGTAAACGCAGGCCAAATCCGGCGGCAGGTCCGCGGCTCCCAGGGGCCGGCCGGCCAGTTCCCGGGGGCCGGCCAGATTGAGCCCCAGATAATGCCGGGCGACGTTTTCCAGATTCTGCTCATAGCGGGATGGGTCCAGGAGATAGGAGGCCAGCAGGAGGTCGCCCCGGAGCCCGGCGGCCTGGTGGCCGAAACGGCCGGCGATCAAGGAGGTCGCCTTCAGATCAGGACCCACTTTGGCCACCGCCGGGTCGGACCACAGGGGTCCCAGGACCTCCCAGACAGCCGTGGCGGGCAGCTCCGGGCCGCAGGGGACGTAGGCTGCGGCCCCGGTCTGCCAGGCCAGGGCCACCCCGGCCAGGGGCGCCAGGCTGGGGTGCTGTTCCCCCTGCAACCAGAAATGGCCCATGATTCCGGTGGCTCGCACTTCCGCGGCCAGGCGCGCCAACTCCTCCCTGGTCTTGAGCAACAGGCAGGTCGCCGGCGGCCGGGTATCGAAGCCCAAGTCCTTGACCAGCTTGTTGAATTCCAGCTCCACGAACAGGCGCCGCAGGCCTTCCCGGTCGGGGGGGCCGGGCTGCAAGGCCTCCAGGTCCACTTCCAGGGGGACGGCGCCCTCCAGCACCGTGAGGCGGCGGCTCAGGCGGGCCTGATCGGCGTATTCGGTCAATTTCTCTCTCAAAGACTTTTGCTTGATTTGGTCCAGGTGGGCCAGGAGATTTTCCAGACTATGATATTCGGTAATGAGCTTGAGGGCGGTCTTCTCGCCGATGCCCGGCACCCCGGGGATGTTGTCGCTGGCGTCCCCGGCCAGGGCCCGCACCTCGATAAGCTCCTCCGGCGCCAGGCCATACTTCTCCCGGATGACCGCCGGGTCGTAGCGCACCTCCTTCATCGGGTCCCACATATCTACCCCCTCCTGCACCAGGGGCAGGAGGTCCTTATCGCCGGAGATGATCTCCACCTGAAACCCCTGCTGCCGGGCCCGGTGCACCAGGGTGCAGATGAGGTCGTCCGCCTCGTAGCCTTCCCGCTGCAGGGCCGGCAGGCGGAAGGCCTCGATGATCTTCTGGATATAGGGGAGCTGCAGGACCAGCTCCGCCGGCATGGCGGGCCGCTGGGCCTTGTACTCCGGGAAGTCGCGGTGCCGCAAGGTGGGCCCTTTGCTGTCGAAGATCAGGCCCAGGTAATGGGGCTGGCGCTCCTTGATGACCTTGAGGAGCATGTTGGTCACGCCGTAGGTGGCGTTGGTGGGCAACCCCTTGGAGGTGCTGAGTCCTTGGATGGCATGGAAGGCCCGGTAAAAATAGGAGCTGATGTCGATGAGATAGAGAACCCGGGGTGCGTCGGCCATGGTCGCCCTCCGGTTCCCTTATAATCCCCCCGCCTGGTTATGTCAATGACTGACCTATTGACCTCAAAAACCGGCTCCTCTTGAGAGGCGCGGGATCCTGTGTTATTATAATGAACCGGGAAAGTGGGCTTTAATGGTCAAGTTAGCGGAACTACGGCAAATTTTGGACCGGCAGGAGGAGGCCTGGCTCTCCCCTTACGCCACCCGGTCCACCCAGGCCATTCGGCGGCGGTTCGAAGAGGCCATCGCCCAGGGCCACCGCCAGGACTTTGCGGTGGACGCTGACCGCATCCTCCACTCCCGGGCTTACACCCGCTACATCGATAAGACCCAGGTCTTCTATCTCATCGACCACGAGCATATCAGCCACCGGGTGCTCCACGTGCAGCTCCTCTCCAAGATCGCCCGGACCATTGGCAAATTCCTGCGCCTGAACGAAGATCTGCTGGAGGCCATTGCCCTGGGGCATGACATCGGCCACCCCCCCTTCGGCCACGACGGCGAACGCATCCTCTCGGCCCTCTGCCAGGCCCACGGCCTTGGCCCCTTCCTGCATAGCATCCAGGGGGTGCGGTTCCTCGACCGCCTGGAAAAGAACGGCCGCGGCCTCAACCTTTCCCTTCAGGTGCTGGACGGCATCTTGAGCCATGATGGCGAGACCCACCTGGAGGGCCTCTCGCCCCAGGGGGACAAGACCTTCGCCTCTCTGGAGGAAGACCTCCGCCGCAAGCTGGCGGACCCGGATCTTTCCTTGAAGCCCATGACCCTGGAGGGCTGTGTGGTGCGGCTGGCCGATACCATCAGCTACATCGGCCGGGACCTGGAGGACGCCATTACTCTGAACCTGGTGCGCCGGGAGGAATTGCCCGCCGAGGTGGCCACGCGGCTGGGCCGCACCAACGGCGCCATGGTCTATTCCCTGGTGACGGACCTGATCACCCACAGTTTCGAGAAGAATTACGTGGGCTACAGCCCGGACGTGGGGGCCACTCTAAAGCGCCTCAAACAATTCAATTACGAGCGCATTTATAACAATCCCCGCATCAAGAGCGAGACCGCCAAGATCGAGGGCCTGTTTGCCCGCCTGTTCCAGCAGTTTCTGGCGGACCTCGCCGCCGAGCGCCGGGATTCCCCCATCTGGACGAATTTCCTGGACCGCATGGACCCGGCTTATCTGGCGTCCCACCAGGCGGCGGAGATCGTCCGGGACTTTATGGCCTCCATGACCGACGCCTATTTTATGCGCATTTCCCAGGGACTCTTCTTCCCGCGGCGTCTGCGGGGAGTGCTGGCTTGAGGCCGCCATGCTGGTCATGACCTTTAACCTCCGGTTTGCCAACCCAAATGATGGTCTCAACGCCTGGGAGTTCCGCAAAGACCTGGTGGTAAACCTCATCCGGCGGCACGCCCCGGACCTGTTGGCCACCCAGGAAGGCACCCTGCCCATGCTCCGCTTCCTGGAGGCCGAACTGCCGGATTACCTGCCCCTGACGGCCCAGCGCCTTGTGGATGAAACCTGCCAGTATCCCACCATCTTCTACCGGGCCGGCCGGTTCACGGTGCAGGAGAGCCGGGAGTTCTGGCTCTCTTTGACTCCCCAGGTGCACCGGAGCCTCAATTGGGGCAGCGCCTTTCCCCGGATGGCCACCTATGGCCTCTTCCGGGAAGCAGGCTCAACCGAGACCTTTTACTTTATCAATACCCACCTGGACCACGTCTCCCCGGAGGCCCGCCTCCAGGGGGCCCGGATGATCCGGGACTTTTTTATCCCGTTGGGCCGGCCCCTGATTCTGGGCGGGGACTTCAACGAGCCGCCGGATGCCCCGGTTTATCAGGAATTAGTCCGGGACCAGGGCCCGTTCTGCGACACCTGGCGGTCCGTGCACCCTCCGGGGGAGGAAGGCACCACCCAGCATTCCTTTAACGGCGAACCCCGCGGGGCCCGGATCGACTGGATTCTGGTGACCCCGCCTTTCCGGGTGCGTCGGGTGGCCATTGTCACCGACCAGTGGGATAACCGTTATCCCTCCGATCATTTTCCCTATGAAGTGGAGGTTGATTTATTAATATGAGGCGTTCTCTGACCTTTTTTTTGCTCCCCATGTTTCTGGCCCTGGCCAGCCCCGCCCGGGGGGACTCGGCGCCCCCGCTCTATAAGCAGGTGGCCGGCGGCGAAGAGGAGGTCGAAGTTTCCGGGCAGACTTCCCTGGGCATCCTGGCGGCGGGAAAAGGGGTGAAATGGACGGTGGTGGCCCGGCAAAATGGCTTGAAAAGTCCTTATAAATTAAAAAAAGGCATGGTTTTAAAAATCAATTCCAGCCATATTGTCCCGGCAGAGATACAAAACGGCATTCTCATCAATCTGCCGGAGTTGCTGCTCTATTATTTCGTTAACGGCACTTACCAGCGGCGCTACTCTCTGGCCATCGGCAAACCCAGCTGGCCCACCCCCACCGGCACCTATAAGATCGTGGAGAAGCGCCTGAACCCCACTTGGAACGTGCCGCCGTCCATCCAGGAGGAGATGGAGGAACAGGGGCAGAACGTGGTGGAGAAGGTGCCGCCGGGATCCAAGAATCCCCTGGGGAAGTTCTACATGGGGACCTCCGCCGAAGGGGTAGGCATCCACGCCACCAACCGGCCCTGGAGTGTGGGCTATTACGTGTCCCACGGCTGCATGCGGATGTTGCCCAGCGAGATTGCCCAGCTTTTCCCCCTGGTGCAAATCGGCACCCCGGTGAAGATCATCTACCGGCCCGTCAAGATCGCCCTCACTCCCGAGGGACGCGTCTATCTGGAAGCCCATCCCAACATCTACCAATGGGAATTTAACCCCAAGGAATACGTGGAAGATATGGCGGATTATTACCAAATCCGCGACCGCATCGATTGGGATAAAGTCCCGGCCATCCTGAAGGCGAAGGAGGGCATCGCCCGTGAGGTCACCAAAGGCGCACCCACGCCTCTGCCTGCCGCCCCTCCGGCGGGGGCTCCTACCCCCAAGGAGGTCCAGCTTTCTCCTTTACAGGTCCCAGGCGCTGCGGTAGAATAAGGATTATTCCGGGTAGGGGCGGGCTGGAACCCCGCCCCCACTTCGCCTAATGAAGGAGAAATCCTTGGCCTATTGGGATGATCCCGAGCGGCGGCAAGCCATCCGGGAAGAGAACCGGAAGCTGAGATATCTGCGTTTTCTGGTGGACCTGGCCCTGGCGGAAATTCGGGCCGGCAACTTCAGTCTGGCGCAGGCCCAGAAGGTGGTGGAAAACATCCGGAGCCAGGCCTTGCAGCTTTTCCCCGGCAAAGAGACCGCCTTTGAGTGGATTTACCGGCCCCGGTTTCAGCGAGCCATCACGGAAACCTTTGGATTGCATTAATCAAGGAGGCGCCATGAGCAAGCCCCGCTATGTGACCTTGATATTTACCCTGTTTTTGCTCCTTGGTTTCGCGGGCGCGGCTCTGGCCCAGGACCAGACTCCGGCCCCGCCCCAGACCGGCAAGCCCGCCTGCGGTCCGGATCACCAGATCCTCTACAAAAGGGCGGTAACCTTGCTGGATAACGCCGAAAAGAAGCTCAATGCCAATTACACCGCGGAGGCCAAGTCCCTGGCCAAAGAGGCCAAATCCCTGTTTGCCATTCTGCAGAAGGAGTGCGGCGAGGAGCAGAAGCAGCGGACCCTGACCCCCAAGGAGGAGCAGCAGGAAGCGATCAACCAGAAGCTGGCGACGGCTGAGGAGACCCAGGCCGAGAACCTGATGAAATCGGCCGATGAAAAATTCCAGAAGGCTGAGAAGCTGGAGACCACCCAGCCGGAGATGTACACTAACTTAATGCGGCAGGTCAAGGCAGAGAATGAGCAGGCCCAAAAGCGCAGCATCAAGGCCATGATCTACTCGATGCGCACCGAGCAGATGCTCTTTAGCTGGCTGGGCAGGTGATTGACCGGGTGAGGCCGCCGGGGCGGGTTTGAAACCCGCCCCATCTGTTTTTTGGGGATCGTTCCCTCAGGGGAGGTCCAACCGTGGCCTTAAGTATTTTTTCGGAAGTCGTAGAGCCCTATATCGTCTTCACCTATCTGGTGGCCTGCCCGGAAAGCCGGGAGGCCCTCCTCATTGACCCGGGCGGGCCGGCCCCGACCTTGTTGAACCGCCTGCACCAGGAAAAATGGCGGCTGCGCTGGATCGTCAACACCCACGGCCACGCCGATCATATCGCCGGCAATGACCTCTGGGTTGAGGCCACCGGGGCCCAGGTGGTCATGCACCGGTTGGACTGGGAGTTCTTCCGTCGGCCGGAGATGCAGGCCGAGGCCCGGGCCGAGGGCTTCCCGCCCCTGAGCCGGGCCGACCTGCTGGTGACTGACGGCCACCGCCTGCCCCTGGGGGAGCAGAAAGCCCTAATTATCCATACCCCGGGGCATACCCCCGGCTCCATCTGCCTCTATTTCCCCGGCAACCTGTTCACCGGTGATACCCTGTTCGTCGGGGCGGCGGGCCGCACCGACCTGGCCGGGAGCTCGCTGGCGCAGCTTCTGGCGTCGCTGGAACAGAAGCTCATGCCCCTGCCCGACGACACCCGCATCTGGCCCGGCCATGATTATGGGGAGACGCCCACCTCCTTCTTGCGGGAGGAAAAGCTCAACAATCCCTATCTTACCGATTTCTTCTAGAAGTCATTTCAAAGGCGGAATTCTGGCCTTCCAGCCGGGTAGATTGTGCACTGCGCCTCAAAATCATCAAGAAAAAATAAAATATATCTGAATTATCGCTAGTTAAAATGATCCCAAAATTTATTTTATAGGTTTATATTTTTAAAGTTTTTTCTTGACAAGTGGATTTTATTTCTTTATAGTTGTTAACAGAAAGAGCCAAACCCGCCACGAGGCGGGGACGGAAAGCCACTGGACTTAAGGAAGAGGCCGGTTTGCCTGGGAATCAGGTGAGCTGTTTTTTTTAGCATTAACGCGGCGGCGAGGCGAAAAAATATCAGCGACTAATCAAATCCCCAAAACAGTCTATAAAGGAGGCAAAAATGAAACGGGCGCAATATCTCATTTTAGGTCTGCTGGCTGCAGCACTATTGACCGTCTCGCCGGTGTATGCGAACCTTCTCGTTAATGGCGATTTCTCGAGCGGGCCAAACCCAGGGAGCGGTTTTGTGACCCTGCCCGGGGGTAATACTTCCATCACTGGTTGGACCGTAACCGGCTATTCCATTGACTACATCTCGAGTTCATATTGGCAGGCGCCCCTCGGGACCAACAGGAGCCTCGACCTCGATGGCAGTCCTCCTTATGAGTCGTCGGGCAATGCTCAGGGTGGCATTCAACAGAAGTTCGCCACTACCCCAGGGGCCCAATACACGGTCAGCTTTTATCTAGCCGGGAACACCGAAGGACCCCCGGCAACGAAGGAAGTTGCTGTGGCCACTGTGGGTTCTCATAATTACGACTTTGATACCGCTGGTAAGAGTGATTCCAACATGGGTTGGACACTTGAATCTTTTACCTTTACTGCTAACAGCCCCTCGACGATTTTGAGCTTCGCCTCTCAGACTCCGGGTTATTGGGGACCGACCATTGGAGGGGTCTCGGTTGTTCCCGTGCCCCCCTCCCTGCTCCTCCTGGGCTCCGGTTTGGTGGGGCTGGGGTTCCTGCGCCGGAACTGGAGATTGAAGAAGTAAGCTATCTTTAAGTCTGATAAAAATTCCTCAGGCAGGGCCAGCCATGGCCCCGCCTTTTTTATGACCTATGGAACGGCAATAAACCTTGCCAAACCAGACTATTCTAAGGAATATCAATTAATTATAAATATGCTCTGGATAATGAAAGGTGGTTTGTCAGAGGGCCAGCATTGAAAAATTCGAGGGGTCGGAGAATATTAAACTTAGAGGGAGAGGTTGTCTGGTCAAGGGTGATTCAGGAAAGATAAATATTGCATTCAGAAAAATTAGAACATACAAATTAATTATGGTTTCTAAGACCAAGAAAATCGGCCGGCGGCCCCCACCGGGACTCTTTGCCCACTTGGTGGAAAGCCTCAGCGATGTCTTTACCCTGGTGCTGGACCAGCAGAGGCGCATTGTTTATGCCAACGCCGCCTTTCTGGAGCACTTCGGCCTGGAATGGGAAGCGGTGTCGGGGCAATTATGTTTCAGTCTCGGGCGTCCTTTTACCAATACCGCCGGGAAACAGATGTCCTTTTGCCCCCGGGAAGTGTCCCCTTACTTTCCGGCCCGCCACCTCCTCACCCGGGAGGTGGACGGCAAACGCTATGTTTACCAGGCCATCTTCTATCATTTGGGAAAGGGCCAGGAGGACGCCTGGACGGTCTGCACCTTTCGCGACATCACCCAGATGTTTAATCTCGAGTCCCAGGTGCGCCAGTTGGACGAACTGGAGCGCATTTTGGTGCAGGCCTCCATCGACGGCATCGTGGTCAACGACATGCTGGGCGATATCCTCATCTTTAACGAAGGCGCCTCCCGCATCCTGGGCTACCGGCCGGAAGAGGTCGTCGGCCAGATGAAGGTCCAGGACCTCTATGCGGAAGGGGTGGCTCGCCAAATCAAGCAGCTTATTTACTACCCCAGTCATGGCGGAGTCGGCATCCTGGAAAATTATGAAACCCAGGTGCGCGGCCGGGATGGCTCCCTGGTGCCCATCTGGCTGTCGGCCCGCCTGCTTCGGGCCAATGATCAGGAGGTCGGCATTGTCGGCTATTTCCGGGACCTGCGCGAACGGAAGCACCTGGAGGAAGAGCTACTGCGCCATGAGCGCCTGGCCGCCCTGGGCAAGATGGTGGCCCATATAAGCCACGAAATCAAAAATCCCCTGGCCGTCATCGGCGGTTTGGCCCGGCAGTGCGAGCGCCAGCCGGAATTATCCACCGAGAACCGGCACAAGGTCCAGATAATTCATCAGGAAGTTGAGCGCCTGGAAAAGTTCCTGGCCGATTTGGCCAACTTTACCCGCACCGCCCCCGTCCGGAAGCTTCCCAGCGACATCCTGGCCCTCATCGCGGAGGTTGCAAACTTTATGGAGGCCAATTTGCAGGACAAGGGAGTGCAATTTGTCCTCCAGGTTCAGACCCCCATCCCCGCGGTTCCCCTGGATTCCGGCCAGATTCGCCAGGTGCTCCTCAATCTCTTCAAGAATGCGCTGGAGGCCATGCCCCGGGGAGGGCAACTCACCATTAGCGTGGCGGTGCAAGACAATCACCTGGTTCTCCTGGTCCAGGACACCGGCCAGGGCATCCCTTCCGAACACCTGAAATCCCTGTTCACCCCGTTCTTTTCCACCAAGGAAGGGGGCACCGGCCTGGGTCTCAGCATCTGCCGCACCCTCATCGACCAGCACCGGGGTGAGATCCACTTCGCCAGTGAAGTGGACCGCGGCACCACCTGCATCATCCGCCTGCCGCTGCTATCCCCCTAGGGCCCCGGCGGCCCGCTGGCTGCTGCCGCCGCGGGCCGGAATTCCGAGGCAGGACGCCCGCCCTGCCGGTCCCCGGTTTGCCCGGAAGTTGCCGGAGAACCTCAGAAAAAGACCACTCTCAGGCGCAGGAAATCCGGGGGTGCCCGGTAATTATCCCTTAAGTTTTTCCAAAGTCTTCCGATTATAAACATTAATTTCAAGATTTTCCGGCAGTTACGAGGACTCGCCCTTGGCCAACCGAGGAGAGGTCATAATAGGCGAAGGCTGGCGGCCGCCCCGAGGCAAGACTCCCCCCGAAGGGGAGGTGGAGGAGCCGCGGTTGTCGGCCCCCGCCGCCCAGGAGCTCGGGCCGAAAGCCTTCGGCGCCGCCGAGCCAGAATCCCCCCTGATGGAGGTTCTCCTGGACCGTTCCCTGAGCGAGTTGGTCCGTTATTATCGCCACTCCTCCTGCGGCCGCCTCAGTCGGGGGCTTATCCACCGGATGAATACCCCGTTGCAGATCTTGTCCTTCCAACTGGAGCTCCTGGAGCAAAAGTCCCAAGAAGAGCGGCGGATTCTGCCGGAAGTTCGCCAGCCGGTGGGGGAAAAATTACAGGCGTTGCAGCGGTATCGCCTGCAAAAAATCCGCCAGTTTCGGCTGGAGCTGGAGAATCTCCAAGCCTTGGCCCGGGCCATCGTCTTGCAGGGGAGTTATGAAGATACGGAAGAACGTCTGGAACTAGACTTGAACGAGCTTTGCCGCCGGGAACTTGACCTTTATCAGTCCCAGCCCTTCTTCAAGCACCAGGTGGAAAAACGCTTCCACTTCCAGGAAGGTTTGCCGCCCATCCGGGGACATTACCTCGATTTCAGCCAGAGTTTCCGCAACCTCCTGGATAACGCCCTGGAAGCCATGGAAGGTGCGGAGCGCCGTATCCTTACAGTGGCTACTTACCTGGAAGACGGCTGGCGGCTTTTGTGCCTGGGCGATACCGGGCCCGGGATTCCCCCGGAGCTCCTGCCCCGGCTCCTTGAGCCTTTCTTCACCACCAAAAAAGGCCGGGCCGGCCTGGGGCTGTTCATGGCCCGGCGCCTGTTGGCCCCTTACGGCGGGGAAATCCGGATCACCAGCGTCCCCGGAAAGACCTGGGTGACCGTGATGCTACCTGTGTAGGGAGGGCGCGCTCGCCGCCCCTACTGGGGGAACGGCTTGGAATCGAGGTCCTTGGCCGCCAAAAAGATGTCCGCCGCCCGTCCCTTCTGATAATCAGCCGGGGTTAGGGTTTCAAAGAAAGAACCATATTTTTACTTGACTTTGTTCTCTTTGGTTAGTTGCCATTTTTGTAGTAATTCCGGGCGATACTCAAAATGCATTAGATCGAAATGTGACCACTTGCCCCCCCAAATAAATCCATTCATTCCAAAAAATAAAAAAACCCCGCCTCCTGTCAAGAGGCGAGGTTGGCCGAGGGCGGTTCGGTTAAATTGCCCCCCGCAGCCGGGCCCAGGCCAGGCCCAGATACTCGTGCAGGGCCTTTTCTACCCCATAGAGGCCTCCGCTGTTGGGAAAGAACTCATCGGGTGACCAGGATTGCGACTGCCGCACCAGCTGGCCGGCGGGGGCGGCCACCGGCGCCAGGCCCTGCTTCTGAAACAGGGCCATGGCCCGGGGCAGGTGGAAGGCCGAGGTCACCAGGAAGAATTTTTCCCGGCCTACCAGAGTCTTGATCAGGCGAGCCTGGTCCTCGGTGTCCCTCGAACCGGATTCCAGGAGGATATCTTGCGGCTTCACCCCCATGATCAGGGCCAGGCGGGACATGGTCTGAGCTTCAGGGAGCGGGTCAAACACCGCGCCTCCGGAGAGAATGAGCTTGCGCCCCGGACCAGCCTTATAGAGTCTCACCCCCTCCACTACCCGGTAGAGGGTGATAGGCTCAATCCAGGAGGTAACCGGCAGCTTTGGGTCAGAGGTATGGCCTCCCCCCAGGACCACGATATATTTAATGGCCTGGGTCGGTCCCGCCGGGCCTGCGGCCAGATCCGACCCCGGCAGATACTGCTGTTCCAGGGGCCGGAGCAGGAGATGCGAGACAAAGGCATTGCTAAAAATCAGGAGGAGGCCGGTGCCGACGCTCACCAGGACCCTGCCGGCTCGCTGCCTCCGGGTAAACCATAGGAGAGCCAGGCCGAGCAGCAACAGTTCTAGAACCAGGGGGACCGGGAAAAGGAACTGGGACACAATTTTTTTGAATAAAAACATGCTGGCTCCCTGATTTCTGTCGCGGTTTTCCTCTTGGCAGAAATTATTTCACGCCCAGACGCCCAGGCGCTGCCGCGAAATTAAAGGCTTAAAGCCGGATAGCCCAGCAGACGGTTGACCTCCTCCGCCAGGTTGGCGGAGGGGGTGAGGCCCAGCTCCGGCGGCAAGGCCAGGACGGCTTCTTCACCGGGGTGCAGGAAGTGGAGGAAGGCTGGCACCGGGCCGGCATGGCGGCTGAGGGTTTCCTTCAGCCTGACCAGTTGTTCCCGGGTAACGGCCGCGGCCCGCAGGCGCACTTCCAGCCTGGCCGGCCAGGGGGGCAGGGCGTTCTCCAGGGGGGCGATCTCCTGCACCCGGAGCTTGGGCCCGCTTTCTTCCTGAACGACGTTGCCCCGGACCCACAAGGGCAGGCTTTCCCGATGCAGCAAAGGCACCACCTTCTCATAGACATCCGAGAAGATTAGGGCCTCGACGCTGCCGGCCAAATCTTCCAGGGTGCATATGGCCAGACGGCCGCCTTTTCTCCCGACCTTCTCCTTCAAGGCGGTGACCACTGCGCCCAGGGCCACTTCCTGGCCGTCCGGGACCTCGCCCAGGTCGGCGGTGGTTATTTTGCACCGGGTCTTTAGCACCGTCCGGTGGGCGTCCAGGGGGTGGCCGGAGAGGTAAACCCCCAGGGCTTCTTTTTCCCGGGCCAGTTTGGCGGATTCCTCCCACGGTTCCGCCTCCGGCAGCCAATCGTCATCGTCTTGGGACGCCTCCAGGCCGCCAAACATGGACATCTGCTTGCTGGCCTGCTGGCGCTTCAGGTTCTGAGTCTTTTCCAGGGCCCCATCCAAACCGGCCATAAGGCGAGCGCGCCGGGGCTGGACCTGGTCGAAGGCCCCGGCCTGAATCAGCGCCTCCAGGACCTTGCGGTTCACCTTATTGAGGCTGATGCGTTCCAGAAAGGCGCGGAAGCTCTCGAAGTGGCCCGGGCGCCGGGCCTCCAGGATCTCCTGGATGGCCCCCAGACCGACGTTCTTGACCCCCGCCAGGCCGAAACGCACCTTGCCGTCCTCGACGGTGAAGTCCCGATCGCTCCGGTTGATGTCCGGCGGCAGGAGTTCGATGCCTTGGTCCCGGGCCTCCATGATGTGCTTGGCCAGGGCCGCGGTGTTGTTGATTTCGCTGTTGAGGACCGCGGCGAGAAACTCCAGCGGATAATGGGCCTTGAGATAGGCGGTCTGGTAAGCCACCAGGGCGTAGGCGGCACTGTGGGACTTGTTGAAGCCGTACCCGGCGAATTTTTCGATCAGGTTGAAAAGTCCGGTGGCCTTGGCCTTGCCCACTCCCCGCGCCACCGCCCCGGAGACGAAGCGGTCCCGTTGGGCCGCCATCACCGTCGGGTCCTTCTTGCCCATGGCCCGGCGCAGGAGATCGGCCTCCGCCAGGGAGAAGCCCGAGAGCGCCGCAGCAATCTGCATCACCTGCTCCTGATACAGAATGACTCCGTAAGTCTCTTTAAGGATAGACTCCAACTGCGGCTGGGAATACTCCACCCGGGCTTCCCCCTGTTTGCGGCGCACATAGTCGTCGTGCATGCCGGTCTCCATGGGACCCGGCCGGTAGAGGGCCACCAGGGCGATGATGTCTTCAAAGACTGTGGGCTTGAGGCGCACCATCAGGGCGCGCATGCCGTTGCTTTCCAACTGGAAGACCCCGGCAGTATTGGCAGCCTGGAGCAACTTGAAGGTGTCGGCATCGTCCAGCGGGATGGCGTGAATATCAAAATCGACCTTATAGTTTTTTCTGATGAGCCGGACCGCCTGGTCGATGACCGTGAGGGTGCGCAGGCCCAGGAAGTCAAACTTCACCAGACCCACCTTTTCCACCCCCTTCATGTCAAACTGGGTGACCAGCTCACCTTTGTTGCCCTTATAAAGCGGCAGGTAGTCAATCAGGGGGCGGTCGGCGATGACCACCGCCGAGGCATGGGTTGAGGCGTGCCGGGGCAGTCCTTCCAGGACCGCGGCGATGGCCAGCACCTCCTTAACCGTGGGGTTGCTGTCCCGCAGTTCCCTGAGGCGCGGCTCCATTTCCAGGGACTGCGCCAGGGTGATGTTCAGCTTCTCCGGCACCAGCTTGGCGATCTTGTCTACTTCCGGGTAGGGCACTTCCAGGGCCCGGCCCACGTCCCGGATCACCTGGCGGGTCTTCATGCTGCCGAAGGTGGTGATGTGGGCCACATTCTCCCGGCCGTAGGTCTTGGAGACGTAGTCAATGATCTCGCCCCGGCGCTCAAAGCAGAAATCCACGTCGATATCCGGCGGGCTCATCCGTTCCGGATTGAGGAAGCGTTCGAAGAACAGGCCGTAGGCCAGAGGGTCCAGCTCGGTGATTCCCAAGGCATAGGCCACCAGACTGCCGGCCGCGGAGCCCCTCCCCGGGCCCACCGGGATGCGGTGCCGCTTGGCATAATTGATGATGTCGGCCACCAGCAGGAAATAGCCGGCAAAGCCCATTTTCACCAGCACGCCGATCTCATATTCCAGGCGCTGCCAATAGGCCTCCGCCGCCGGGCGGGGATGGGAGGCAGGGGCCGTCAGCCGGGCCGTGAGCCCCTCCCGGGCCCGGCCGGCCATGAGTTCCTCTATTCTTTGCCCCTTGGCCTGGGGGTAAACCGGGAAGCGGTAAGTGCCCAGGTCCAGGGTGACGTCGCAGCGGGCGGCGATCTCGGCGGCGGCCGCCAGGACCGCCGTCTGGGGGATGGACCGGGCCATGTCTTCCTGGCTCTTGAAATATAGCTGGTCCGTCTGGAACTTCAGACGGCCGGCGCTGTTAATCGTCTTTCCTGTCTGGATGCACATCAAGGCATCCTGGGCCTGGGCGTCTTCGGGCTTGAGGTAGTGCACATCGTTGGTAGCCACCAGGGGTATGCCCCAGCGGGGCGCCAGCTCGAAGAGGGCTTCATTTACTTTGTGTTGCTCGGGCAGTTCGTTGGCCTGGACCTCCAAGTAGAAGCGCCCCGGGAAGAGCTCGGCGTATTCCCGGGCCGCGGCCTCGGCCCCCTGGAGGTCGTCATTGATCAGGCGCTGGGCCACTTTGCCGTGCAGACAGGCGGACAGGGCGATAAGGCCGCCGTTCCGCTCCTGCAAAAGCTCCTGGTCGACTCTGGGGCGATAATAAAAGCCTTCCAGGTGGGCCTGGGTCACCAGCCGGATCAGATTCTTATAGCCCTGGTTATTTTCCGCCAGCACCACCAGGTGGGTAGTGTCCCCCTTGCCCTTGCGGTCATGGCGGGATCCCGAAGTGACGTAAAGCTCACAGCCCAGGATGGGCTTGATCCCGGCGGCCCTGGCCTTTTGGTAGAAATCCAGGACCCCGAAGAGGGCGCCATGGTCGGTGATGGCCACCGCCGGCATGTCGAAGGCCGCGGCCTGAGCCAGCAGGTCCTTGAGGCGAACGGCGCCGTCCAGCAGGCTATAGACGGTATGGACGTGCAGATGAACGAACCGGGATTCGGACATGATCACCCTGACTTGAGAAGTTGTCAGTGGCCAGCGGCCAGTAGCCAGTAAAAACCAAACATAGAAAAGCAGTTACTCCCTCTCCTCCAACGGAGAGCGGGATGGGGTAAGGGGGAAGACAGCATTGCATAATTTGCGGGGGCGCCGAAGGCCCCTGATTAACGGTCATTAAAGTTAACTTAATAGAATTATAGCAAAAAAATGTGAAGAAGGAATGTTGCCCCTGGGTCAATCATACCTCGAATGGCCGGGCAGGGGCAAGGGGGAAGTGCGACCGGTTAAAGCAGCTTTCTCTGGCTCCCGGCTTGTGGAAACAAAAAAACGGGCCCGGAAGCGCCCCGGTTTGTCAAGGAGCTAAAAATGGCTTGCAAAAATCATCCAATCCCGACCCGCGAGAATATGCAAATTTTCGGGAAATGACCTATACTTGATATATGAGCCGCGGCCAAAAAATCCACTTGATGAGACCGGGGGTCGACAAAGCGAGATGAGGCCCAACCTGACGGTTCTGGTGGTGGATGATGAGCCCAACCTCCGCAAGACCCTGACCATTTCCCTGGAGGCCGAGGGCCATCGGGTCACCGCGGTGAGCAATTTTGACGATGCTCTGGCCGAGGCCGGCCGCCGCTTTTTTGACGTGGCCCTGGTGGACCTGCGCCTGGGCACGGCCTCAGGGATGGAACTACTCCCGGCGCTACGCCGCCTTTGCCCCTGGCTCAAGATCGCGGTAATCACCGCTTATGCCTCCATCGACACGGCCGTGGAGGCCATGCGCCGGGGCGCCTTCGATTACCTGCCCAAACCCTTCACTCATGATCAGGTGGCGCTGCTGATGGAAAAGGTCGCGGAAATACGGGACCTGGAGCAGAAGGTGGCCGCCTTGCAGGAAACTCTGCAAGAGTGCCTGCCGGAGTCAGACCTGAGCAGCCGCAGCCCGGCCATGCAGCGGGCCCTGGCCCTGGCCCAAAAGGTGGCGGACAGCGACGCCACCCTCTTGATTCGGGGGGAAAGCGGCACCGGCAAGACCGTCCTGGCTCGGGCCATCCATGCCTGGAGTCGCCGAGCCTCCCGGAGTTTCGGGGTGGTCTCCTGCCCAACCCTGGCCGCCGAGTTGCTGGAGAGTGAGCTATTCGGCCACGTCAAAGGCGCGTTCACCGGGGCCTGGCGCGACCACCCGGGACGCCTTGCCGCCTGTGAGGGCGGCACCCTCTTGCTCGACGAGATCGGCGATTTACCCCTGGCCCTGCAGCCCAAACTGCTGCGGGTGTTACAGGAAAAGGAATACGAGCGCCTGGGCGACACGGTCACCCGCAAGGCCGACGTCCGGATCATCACCGCCACCAGCGTGGACCTGGAGGAGGCCGTCCGGGCCGGGGGCTTTCGCGAGGACCTGTTTTATCGCCTGAATGTGATGGAGCTCCTGATGCCGCCCCTGCGGGACCGCCGGGAAGACATCCTGCCCCTGGCCGAACGCCTGCTGGCCTTTTTCGCCCGGCAAAACCATCGCAAAATCCTCGGGTTTACCGCCGAAGCCCAGGAGGCCCTGGAGAATTACCCCTGGCCCGGCAATGTCCGGGAACTGCGCAACGCCATCGAGCGGGCGGTGCTGCTCAGCAGCGATGACCGGATCGGCCAGGCGCTCCTGCCCTTGAAACTCGCGGCCTCGCCCACGGAGCCTCAGGTGGGTGATCTGGTTTCCCTGGTTAAGATCGAAGAGAGTCACATCCGCCAAGTCCTGGCCGCCACCAGATCTTTTGAGGAGGCCGCCAAAATCCTGGGCCTGGACCCGGTCACCCTGTGGAGACGCCGGAAAAAATACGGCATTTGACCTTTTGCATTTTGCGAGCCTGATGGCGGCCTTCCCGGCTATTTTTCAAGCTTCTTCTGCGCCCCCCAACGGGGGCTAAAATAAATAAAATCGGCATATCAAGAGGTTAGCTTACTTGCCAGCAAACCCGGCGATTGCTATAGTAAAATCGTTATACCCGGAGAAGGTCTCATGAGCATCAAAATCAAGCTGGGATTGGCCTTTGGAGGCCTCATCGCCATCCTGATCATTATCGGCAGCGTCACCTACCGCACCCTCGATGAATCCAGCAAGGCCATCGATCGACTCTTGTGGGAAAACTACGATAGCGTAGCGGCCTGCTTCCAGATGAGGCACGCCATTGAACGGCTGGACCATGGGGCGGAGGTTTACCTGTGGGAAAAACTGCCGGACGCCGCCCACCAGAATGAAGCAGCCATTCAGGAGTTTGAGCAGAACCTCAAGCTCCAGCAAGGGAATATCACCCTCCCCGGCGAGCAAGAGCTGACCGCGCAACTGACGGAACAATGGCTGGCCTATCGGGAGGGTCTGAAGAACTACTATGGCTTATCTGAGACTGGCCCGGCGGGGCGCGACCGGTATCGCCAACTCCTGGTTCCCCGGTACCAGGCAGTCCGGGATACGGCCCAGAAGATTCTGGAAATAAATTTGAAAAATATGGGGGCAGCAGATGGCCAGGCTCACCTTAAGGCGGTCCAGGCCAGAAACGCCCTGCTGTTTCTCCTGTTGCTCGGCATCGTCCTATCCGGGGGAGTCATCGCCTTGGTGGGGCCAAGAATAGTAAAGCCCATCGCCAGTCTGCGGCGTTCGGTGAGCGAGATTCAAAAAGGGAATCTTGACCTGGTGGTCAACGTGCCCTCCCAGGACGAGATCGGGCAATTGGCCGAGGCCTTTAATCAAATGGCCGCCAGTTTACGGGAGATTCGGCGAAGCGACCGGGCTCAGCTCCTGCGCACCCAACAATCGACCCAGCTGGCCCTCAACAGCCTGCCCGACGCCGTGGTTATCTGTGACGCCGCCGGCCAGATCGAGTTGGCCAACGAGACGGCCCAGCGCTTCTTCGGTTTGCAGCCGCAGGCGAATATCACCGAGTCAGGCCATGAGCAGCTGCACCAATTGTTTGGGCAGGTTTTGCAGGAAGAGCGGCCCATCCACCCCAAGGGTTACGAGGCCGCCATCCAGGTCTTTGTGGGTGAAGAGGAACGCTTCTTTTTGCCGCAGGCGGTGCCTCTGATGGATGAACAGCACCGGCTGGTGGGGGTGACCCTGATGTTGGTGGACGTCACCCGGCTGCGCCGCCTGGATGAGATGAAGACCGGTCTGATCTCCACAGTCTCTCACGAATTGAAGACGCCCCTGACCTCGGTGCGCCTGGCAATTCACGTGCTCTTGAGCGCCAAGACCGGCCCCCTGACCCCCAAGCAGGTGGAGCTGCTGGAAGCGGCCCGGGACGATAGCGACCGGCTGAACCATGTGCTGGAGGATTTGCTGGATATCAGCCGGATCGAGTCGGGGAGGGCCGAGATCCAGCTCAAACCCCAAAGCACCCACGACCTGGTGTTGCAGGTGACCGATAAAATGAAAGCAGCCTTCCAGGATCACGGCATCATTCTGAACCTGGCATTGCCGGGGGATTTGCCGCCGGTGCTGGCCGACCCGGGACGGATTTCCCTGGTGTTCGACAACCTGTTCAGCAATGCCCTGAAATACACGCCCATGGGCGGGGAAGTTACCGTCACCGCTAATCGGGAAGACGACCTGGTGCGGTTTTCCGTGGAGGATACCGGCATCGGCATTGAGCCGCAGTACCTGAACCGGCTCTTTGATAAATTCTTCCGGGTGCCGGGGCAGGAGCATATCGATTCGGGGCTGGGGCTCACCATTGTCAAGGATATCGTGGAGGCCCACGGCGGCACCATCGAGGTCGCCAGCCAGGTGGGGAAGGGCTCTAAGTTTTCTTTTACGCTGAAAGCGGCGCCGGAGCCGGGCGCCAGCCGGACTTGAGCCGCCGAAATTTTTCTTAAACCTGAGGGAAGAAAGTTAAGTTATGGACCTCTTCTGGATCAGCCTTACCATAATTTTCTTTGTCATTTGTCTGGCCTACGTCGGCTTCCTGGCCAAGGAGGGCAAAACATGGAAAACCTGATTGTGGGTCTGGTGGCCGCGGCCTTGATTATTTACCTGTTCGTGGTGCTGCTGCGCCCGCAAAAGTTCTAGCCCCCCGCGTCTATCCTTAAATCCAGGGCGCCAATTAAAGGCGAGGGATAAAGTCCCCCTGGGTAAAAGGCAGATTTCGGGGGATTTTAAATGGGTTTTAAAAATCCCCTGACCCTCTGTGGAAAGGCGAGAAGGAAAGCAGGCTAGAATTTGCTGCTTTTGCCTGATTCCGGGAGAATCCGTTATGAATGCAAGTGGTTGGAGCCAATTAGTTCTATTCAGCCTTCTCTTGCTGGCCCTTACCAAGCCAGTGGGGCTCTATCTGGTGCGGGTGTTGGACGTCAACGGCAGCGGCCTGGACCCACGCATCAGCCTGCAGAATGCCGCACTCCTGGCGGCTCGCCTTGCTAAGACCAGGAATTTGAGCGAAAATACCGTTAAGAACCTCATATCGAAATATACCGAAGGGCCTGACCTGGGGTTCCTGGGCGAGCCCGGGGTCAATGTACTGCGGCTCAACCTGGCCCTGGACAGGACCGGAGACCAGGGACCAGCGAAGGGAAAATGAACTTTTTTGCTTGCTATCTTGCTCCGGTCTTTGCTCCCCTGTCCTCGATCTAGCCGGAAAAGGCTCGGGGCAAGCACCATAAACGGAAACCGAAAACTGAAAACCAGAAACCGCAATTATGGCAGTTGATAAGGCCCTCAGTTTCTTGCGCCTGATTCGTCGCGCCCAGCGTGGCAAGCTCAAGATCTATCTCGGTTATGGGGCCGGGGTCGGGAAGACCTGGCAGATGTTGCAGGAGGGCCACCGGCTGAAAAAGGAGGGCGTCGACGTCGCCATCGGGCTGGTGGAAACCCACGGACGCAAGGAGACCGCCGACCTTATTGAGGGCCTGGAGGTCATTCCCCGGCGGCAGGTGCAATATCGCGGCATTGCCCTCGAAGAAATGGACCTGGAGGCGGTCCTGGAACGGCGGCCGGAAGTCGCCCTGGTGGACGAACTGGCCCACACCAACGTCCCCGGCAGCAAGAACACCAAGCGTTATCAGGACGTGGAGAACCTGCTGGACGCGGGCATCCATGTCATCACTACCCTCAATATCCAGCATCTTGAAAGCCTCTACGATATCGTGGAATCCCACATCGGCGTGAAGGTTCTGGAACGTCTCCCTGATTCCGTGCTGGCCGAAGCCGATGAAATCGTCAACGTGGATGTGGCCCCAGAAGACCTGCTCCGGCGGTTGCGCGAAGGCAAAATCTATCCCACGGAGCGGATCAGCATGGCTCTCGAGAATTTTTTCCGACGTGTAAACCTTGACCAACTGCGAGAATTGACCCTGCGGGAACTGGCGTCGCAGATCGACCTGAAGCGCCGCGCCGAACCGGAAGCCGAACATGACGTCGCCCCGGACCAGGTGATGGTCTGCCTCAGCTCCCGGGGCCCCAACACCGCCGCTCTGCTGCGTTACGGCTCCCGGCTGGCCGGCCGCCTCAATGTCAACTGGTATGCCGTTTATGTGCAGACTCCCAAAGAGGAGCCCACCGTCATCGACGCCGCCACCCAGCGGCGGCTGTCCGATACCCTCACCCTGGCCAAACAACAGGGGGCCCAGGTTTTCCCCTATAAAGGCGAAGACGTCGTGGAGACCATCCTGCATTTTGCCCGGGAATACCGGGTCGGCCACATTGTTATCGGCAAACCGGGGCCCCTGCCTGCCTGGAAGCGCTGGCTGGGTCGCAAAACCCTGGCGGAGCAACTGATCCTCAAGGCCCGGGGGGTGAACATTGTCGTGGTGGATACGGAAGCGAAACCGGAGAGCGATTTCTATCCTTAGAGCAACAAGTTCCGAGTTTCGAGTTTTCCGGCGGGGGGCGCGGCAGATGGCCTGCCCGGCGACGCGGCGAAATGGATAGCTTTTAAAATGGGCCTGTGCTAAAATCGCTTGGAAATTGGCAGACGGAGGGGGATTTGAAGATCGTTCGGGAGATGAGGAAGTCTGGGCCGGCAATCCTGTTACTCTGGCTCGCCCTTCTACTTAATGGCTGCAGCACGGGTCCGTCCACCCAACATGTGGTCGTTACCGACTATCTCCTGACGGACTCCGGATTTGCGAAATTGGATGTGAATGATACCACTCCCCATCGGCAAGCGTTATTGAATGCCACCATCAAGGGACAATTTATCGCCTACCGGACAGGCGATAATTGGTATTACGTTTATGGCGACGAGTCCTCCAATGCCTTATATCTCGGAGATGAGGCGGCTTACCAGAGATATCTCGCCAAAACCAGGGATAAGCGAGTCTGCCAAACCTTGGATGCCTCGCAGGGGTCGGCCTTCTGGTCTTGCTTCCAGGAGTTCCAAAAAAAGGAAAGACCATAAAAGTCCGCGATTTTCCGGCCGTTTCATATCCTGGAGCGTGAAGAGTGAACCATCGCGTCTTCCTCTTAGGGGGCGATCTGGCCGGCCATCTGCTGAATCTGGATGACCACGAATTCTGCGGGTTTGAGCGGGGCAAAACCGACCAGAATGTTGACGATCCCAAGGTTGATGTCGTTTTGGGTGGTAGTCTCACTGTCGCATTTCACGAAGTAGGCTTGCTGTGGAGACGATCCCTGAAAAGCACTATCCCGAAACAGGCTGAGCATGAACGCCCCCACGTTCAAGCGGATCTGAGCCCAGAGCGATTCGGCGTTGGGCTCGAAAACCACCCATTTGGTACCGCGATAGATGCTTTCTTCCAAAAACAGCGCAAGCCGCCGCACTGGAATGTACTTCCAATCAGATACCAGGTCATCAGCACCATCTAGGGTGCGTGCTCCCCAGCACACAAGTCCGTAAGCAGGGAATTGCCGCAGGCAATTGATGGCCAATGGGTCCAGTACGCCATTCTCCTGGTCAGTCAGGTTGTAAGTCAGTGCTTGGACCCCGGCCAGCCAGGCTTCGGTTCCTGCCGGCGCTTTCCAGACGCCGCCTCCTGAGTCAATGCGGGCATAAAGACCCGCAGCCATCTCCCCGAGTTTTAAGCCAGAACGTTTTCTCTTTTTATGGAAGGCATGATAAAACCCTTCCCTTATCACCGAGCCGGCAAAAACTGCAGAAATGATCTTCATATCCGCTCAGGGCCTTCTCTTAATTTCTAAAATGGTTACAATAAATAGGTGATGAGATGAAGTGCCGAACCTATGACTTCCACCCCAAATTGAACTAAGTCATCCCACGATTTTGGCAGAGATATGACTAAAAAATTTCTCTGGGTCCTAATTCTGGCTTTAATTGCTTTCCAAAGCGGATGTACCTTGGAGAAATATCATCAAATCTCGTTAGACGATACCGGGACCAAAAATTCTCATTATGATTCTCTATCAGGCCCACAATTCGGCCCTTCGCCCGGGTGATTGATGGTAAAAGGCTTTCTGGATTGAAGGCCAATTTGAAAAGGTTCCAAGCAGCCCTTTTATCTTGACCTTACTTATTCTGCGGTTCCCAAGAAGAGGAAGAATCATTAAAAACCCAAACCTGGCCATTCAGATCGAACATCCACTGATTGCCGACTTTTCTCACGTTTCTAGCTTCGGCGGGTGCAATCGGGGACAATTCATTTGGCGTTCCGATCTGACTGCGCATATAGTCGGTCATGGGTGGTTGTTTTATATAAATCCCGGATGATTGTGCCTTAGAGGGGGATGTTTCCACCAAAGACGAGGCGCAACCACCCGCCAAGATGATCAATATCGAAGCTACTACAGTCATTCCGGAAAGATAAATCTTTATTTGCATCTCATTAACCTCCTGGCTCTGGTATTTATTCACAAAAATCATTGACAAAAAGGCGCTATTGGCTAATAAGATAAACACTTACGTTGATTAATCAACTTCACCAAAGATAAAAGGAGACTTTTAGCCTTTTAGGGCAGAAGCCATTGATCCTCATACGAGCCCTGCCGAGTCATATAACTTGACCAAAGGGTCTTATCCAAAGGGGCAAACAAGAAACGAGGGGAAATCCGACAACTCCACGATAGCTTCGAGACCCTGCTGGAGGGTTTTCTAAGAGAGGAGTTGCCCCGATTTCTCCCCTAAGTTGTTTTTACGCCCGGCGAGCCGTCCCTTTAGGTTGTTCATTGCGCCCTTTGCCCCCTTGCGGTGATAAAGAGCTTCATGACAGCAGGATCACCGATCGCAGTTCGCTCGCCAACTCTTCAGGGGTGCGGATCATGAAGGGCTCCCTGTAGAGATAGGAGAGCGCCGGCGTATCCGTACACCATACCTGAGGGGCGATATAGAGCCTGGGGGTGAGGCGAACGTGCACCCGGAAATGATCGCCTCGCGGCGGGCCGGGAAACCAGCCGAGGCTGAAGCTGTAGACTCCCTGGGCTTCTAGATAGCCCAGGTTTTGGGCAAGGCCCCGGCTGAACTCTTCGAGTGCCTCCTCGGAAAGCTCCTTCATGGTTCGCGTCTCGGGAAAGATCACCAGCGTGTCCGCCAGCGGACCCAGCGAGACGAAAGAGGTGAGCCAGGCGGTGTGCCGGCCCCTGGCTGCCAGCCTCTCGCCCCTGAGCTCCTCCTGGTCTATGAGGTCCGTCCAGTACGACCGTCCTACGGCTTCAAAGTAGCGGTGGCTTGCGGCCAGTTCAGTCCCCAAGAGGTTGCCTGGCACGTCGGTCGCATAGACCTGAAGATGCGGATGTACTTGGCTCGACCCCGCCGCAGGCATGTAATTCCAGCAAACCAGGGGAAAGTCCGTACCGGGAAGATTTGCGATGTGCTCGAAATAGTCGAGGCAGGCCCGAAATGCGTCGGAGAGTATCCGCGGCGTGAAACCGGAGGGCGAAATGAAATGGCCTCTGCACATGACCGCCACGGCGCTGTGCTCATCGTAGGGAGAGAGGTTCGGAAATACCACGGCTTCCCCCCGCTGAACGCGGCCCCCAGGAACCAGGTCTGGAGGGAATTTCGGAGTGCTATCGACCATACGTTCCGGACAGAAGGGGCACCTGGTACGGGATTCCTGAATTTCCCGGCTAAAATCCACCGGCAGAAGCTTGAAGCCCACAAAATGCGAGACTCGCGCACTTTCGTGGGTGAGAGGGTCCCACCGAATTTCCACCCGAACCCGAGACTCCGCGAAACCTTTGCGCGGGTCAAGGCAACGGGCAGTCTTCTCTTGGATACGAAACTCGATTTTCATAGGTCCTTTCCTCTTTATCGGGTTAGTTGTTTCCGTCCTTACTGCTTCACGTCGGTTTAGAGGGAGTGAGGGAGGTTTAGCATCTTGGAAGGGCGCATGGCTAAAGGCCACCTCCACGTGAAGCTTGTCGGAAAGAACCCGAGGTACTGGACTGCCCCAATTATTTCCTTTTCGCACCCGCGGCTCTTATAAAGTCTTCAAGAGCCTGGTAAGGCTGGGCGCCGACCACTTTCCGCCCATCAACCATGAAAGTCGGGACTGCGGTAATGCCGCAGGTGCGGGAATACTCCCAGTCACGGTCTACTGCTTCCTTGAAAGTCCTCTCAGCCAAGGCCTGTTCTGCCCTCCGGCTATCAAGGCCAATTGTCCCAACGATCTCTTTCAAGACCGAAATATCGGCGATGTTCCTTCCCTCGGCAAAGTATGCTTGAAATACCGCCAGGTGAAACTCATCCCCTTTGCCCAATGCCTCAGCCCATTTCCCGAGTTCTTGCGCCCGGCGGCTATTGTAGGTTCTGGTGCGCCTACCCCAGGGAAGTCCCAACTCGCCAGCGGTTTTCTTCAGATGCCCCATGGACGAAGGGAGGTCTATTCCCCGTCCCTTGAAAAGCTCCTCGAGGCTCATACCCTCTTCCGGGGTTTCCGGATGAAGGGGAAAGGCAATCCATCTGATCCTTATCTCGTACTCCGCCTTTAGCCTTTCAACACGCCCGGTGATGAAGTAGCACCAGGGTCAGACGTAGTCGGAGAAAACTTCCAGGATGACTCCATTGTTTTGGTCCATGGCATGATGGCGACAGACTTGGTTATTCGATCTCATAAGTCTTTAGAATTTAAACCTCATAATCTTTCGCCTGGCTCCCTATGCCGGCCCCGAAGTTTCCAGGTGAATCAGCTTGGGTCCCTGCTTAATTTGGAAGTGCCCGTTCACCGTCTCCCAGACACAGCCGGAGTATCTGACCTGCCCCCGGCGGTTTAACCAAGTTTTAAGTTATGATGAGGGTCAAGTCAAGCCAGACATGGTTTGCGAAAGGGAAAGCGAAAATCTTGGATTCCAAAGTTTCTAGAAATTGCCAAAACAAAATCTTCTCAAAAATTACCAATGCGCTTCATGGCGCTCGGTCCCATATTTTTGTCCTTTTTAGCGGAGTGTAAAGAATTTTGTCAATGGAAATCAAGACATGAGCGGGTGATGTTAACCTTGCCAGGATCAGAAGTTATCGCCGGAACTGGGAAAATTCCAGATATGATCTGGATGAACTAAACGCTTCGCGTGGTCGTTAGGCCGGCCGACTCCATGGTTTTAATCCAGTCTTTACCGTAGTCCTTTCTGAAGCAAAATCCCACCTTTTTTCTCGTATCGCCAGATAGTTACGTGTAG
>Ga0326727_10004501_pt1 | contig 41746 bp, 38 predicted proteins | sample MB2enrmetagenome_FD_207643 | JGI IMG/M metagenome (GOLD analysis project Ga0326727, IMG submission 207643) | Lab enriched peat soil microbial communities from McLean, Ithaca, NY, United States - MB29MY | ecosystem: Environmental > Terrestrial > Soil > Wetlands > Peat | place: USA: New York...
GTTCGCCGCGCCACCGCCGTAAGGCCCTGTAGCCCGACAAGACCGCGCCAGCGTTCCCCCTTCACTCGCAAACCCGGTTCGTCGGGGGAGGAAGTTAGGCTAAACCGGAGCTTGCCAAAGTTCATAAAGGCCATTAGGCTCCAATCATGGTCATCATACGATTTGCCGATCAAGAATCGAAGCGAAAGGCTCTCGGTTACATCGCCAGACGCTTCTCGGGCAAGAGTTGGGCAACGGGCGAGGTGATGGTGCCGGAAGCGGCTTTGGCCTCCCTTGCCGCGGAGAGTTTTCATTTCACAGTCGAAGGTCCAGCCACGTATGAACGCCTTACGTCGTTACGAGATACTCCTGCCACTGCGGTTCAATGACGGCCAATCGGTGCCGGACGCGCTGATTTCCGACACGCTCATTGAATTGGAAAACCGCTTTGGCGCGGTTTCGTGGGAAACTCAGATCATTCGAGGGCGTTGGCGGCACGAGGAAGAGATCTATTCGGACGATTTAACGCGGGTCGTGATCGACGTCGAAGACCTCGTCGAGCACCGTGAGTTCTTCGGCGATTTCAAAGAGCAACTAAAGATCCGCTTCCGTCAAGTTGAAATCTACATGGCAACCCATCTGGTGGAAGTGATCTGAATGAAGGGCAACGCGGATTTTGGCCGTGGCGGCGAAGTGGAGTGCGCCGCTGTAATACGTCAGTGACGGCGGGTAAAAAGGCAGGACGGGCAGTCCACTGCACACCGCGGCGCGCACGGAGTGCGCGCCCTACCACCAATGACTGAGGCATTACGCGCCGCCCGCCATTCCCGTTGACATCCCTCCGGTCTTGCCTACCATGCCTTCATGCAAGATATAATTTATCCCCGCAGCCCGCGGGAAACGATGGACGGGTGGATGCACCTGCCGCGTTATATTGACAAAATCCGCCTGCATCTGGCGGGCAAGCTGCACTCCGATTACGTCGAGAACCTCGGCAAGGGCTTTGACGGCTTCTGGCTCAAGGCCGCCGGCGTCGCTCACGACCAGATGCTCGAAGTGGTGAAGAACTCCATCATTGACGGCCAGGTCTGCGATTGGGTCCGCCAACATGTGAAAAAGACTCCCGCCGAAAAAGCCGCCCACGCCAATGACATGCTCAACCGTCCCAGGCCTGGCGATGCCGAAGCGGCGGCCCGCCTGAAAATGCGCAAAGAGCAGGCCGGCATGGCCGGGCGCGACGACATCCGCAACTTCGTTGACTTCATTGACGCCGACGAGCACCGTTTCTGATTTGTCCCGTTCAGGATTAACACATGCGATTTGCTGTTTTTGATGAAACGAAGGATGGCGAAACCCGGGTCGCGCTGGTTCCCGATGCGGTCAAAATGTTGCTCAAAAAGCAACATGCCGTGTCGGTGCAATCCGGCGCGGGCCGCGCGGCCTGCATTCCGGACGCCGAGTTCACCGCCGCCGGCGCGCAATTGGCGGCCGACGCGGACCAGTTGGCGCGTGAGGCCGACTGCCTGTTGCGCGTGGGCGCGGTGACCCGCGAACAGGCGGCGGGTTTTCCCGAAGGCAAGGCGCTGATCGGCCTGTTGGCGCCGTTGCGCAATCCCGAACTGGTCAGCGTGCTGGCGCAGCGGGGCATGACGAGCTTCAGCCTGGATTCCATTCCGCGCATCTCGCGGGCGCAAAGCATGGACACGCTTTCCAGCATGGCAACCATCGCCGGTTACAAGGCGGTGCTGCTGGCGGCGGCGGCGCTTCCGAAGTTTCTGCCCATGCTGACAACGGCGGCGGGCACGATCCGCCCGTCGCAGGCGCTGATTCTGGGCGCGGGCGTGGCCGGTCTGCAAGCCATTGCCACCTCGCGGCGGATGGGAGCGGTCGTCGAGGCCTTCGACGTGCGGGCGGCGGTGAAGGAGCAGATCAAGAGCCTGGGAGCGACTTTTATCGAGGTCCCCAACCAGGAGAATTTGGAAGGCAAGGGCGGTTACGCCAGGGAAGTTTCGGCGGAAACGCTGGCCCGTCAGCGGCAATTGCTGCACGAGCGCGCCAAGGTGGCGGACTTCATCATCAGCACCGCGCAGGTGCCGGGCAAACCGGCCCCGCGGCTGATCACCAAGGAAATGGTCGCCGACATGAAGCCCGGTTCGGTCATCGTGGATCTGGCGGCGGAGAGCGGCGGCAATTGCGAATTGACGAAGGCGGGCCAGACCGTGCGCGAATACGGCGTGACCATCATCGGCCCGATCAACCTGGCCGCCACCATGCCGCTGGACGCCAGCCGGATGTTCGCGCGGAACCTGGCCAATTTTATTTTGGAAATCACCAACGAAAAAGGATTCACCATGGACTGGAAGAATGAAATTTTCGCCGGGACCTGCGTCACGCACGGCGGCGAAATAACCCGAAAGGCCTCATGAGCGCGCTGGCCATGATTTACATATTTGTCCTCGCCATCTTCACCGGGGTGGAAGTGATCGCGCGGGTGCCGACGGTGCTGCACACGCCGCTGATGTCCGGCGCCAACGCCATTCACGGCATCGTTCTTATTGGCGGCGTCATCGTGCTTGGCCGGGCTGGGGACAACATGATCCTGTTCACTCTTGGATTCATCGCGGTGGTTTTTGGGACGCTGAACGTGGTGGGCGGGTTTGTTGTCACCGACCGGATGCTGGAGATGTTCAAGGCCAAGCCCGTTGCCAAGGACAAAGACGCCAAATGAGCATCATCCTCCCGCCCGCCGCCTGTTTCCTGGCTACGGCTTTGCCACCGGCGCAGCCAGCGTCCAACCTGCAAACTAACATCCCCGAAGCCGCCTATCTCGTTGCCTCGCTGCTTTTCATCTTTGGATTGAAGCGGCTGAGTTCGCCGCGCACGGCGCGTTCCGGCAACCTGGTCGCCGGCATCGGCATGGCGCTGGCACTGGGCGGGACTTTTATTCTGCCGGGAATGGGCAATTTTGGCCCGATCCTTGTTGCCATTGCCATTGGCGCCGTGCCGGGCTGGCTGCTGGCCAAACGTGTCAAGATGACGGCGATGCCGCAGATGGTTTCGCTCTTCAACGGCATGGGAGGGGCGTGCGCCATGTTCATTTCGCTCGGCGAGATTACCAAATGGGAGGGCGCGCCCGATGGCAAGTCATCGGTCCTGGCCGTGGTGGCTTTTGCGTTTCCGATGTTGCTCGGCATTGTTCTGGGCGGCATTAGCTTCACCGGCAGCCTGATTGCCTTCGGAAAATTGCAGGGATTGGTCAGCGAAAAACCTTTGCGCTGGCCGGGTCAGCAATTGATCAACGCCGGCGTTGTTCTGTGCATCCTGGGCGCGGCCATCGGCGTTGGCAGCGATTCGACCCGGACGGCGGCGGTCCTCATTCTCGTCGCGTTGGCGTTGCTTCTGGGAGTTTTGCAGGTGTTGCCCATTGGCGGCGCGGACATGCCGGTGGTCATTTCCGTATTGAATTCCTGCACCGGGCTGGCGGCGGCGGTAACAGGGTTCGCCATGCACAACATGGCCATGATCATCGCCGGCACGCTGGTCGGCGCGGCCGGTTCCCTGCTGACCGTGCTGATGTGCAAGGCGATGAACCGTTCGCTGGCCAAGGTCATCTTCGGCTCCTTCGGCGGCGCGGCCAAGGGCCAGGCGGCGGCGGGCGCATCGGACAAGACCCAGCGCGAAATCGCGGCGGCCGAATGCGCCGTCATAATGGGCTACGCCCGCAAGGTCATCATCGTTCCCGGTTACGGGCTGGCCGTGGCCCAGGCGCAACATTTGGTGCATGAGCTGGATGAACTTCTGGAAAAACGCGGCGTCGAAGTCAAGTATGCGATTCATCCCGTCGCCGGCCGCATGCCCGGGCACATGAACGTGCTTCTGGCCGAGGCCGACGTGCCGTATCCCAAACTGCTGGACATGGACGAAATCAACCCGGAATTCGAGCAGGCCGACGTGGCGCTGATCATCGGCGCCAACGACGTGGTCAACCCGGCGGCGCGCACCGAGGCGGGCAGCCCCATCTACGGCATGCCCATCCTCAACGCGGACAAGGCGAAAAATGTCATCGTCATCAAGCGCGGCCGCGGCACGGGCTTCGCCGGCATCGAAAATAATTTATTTTACAACCCGAACACCCGGATGCTGTTCGGCGACGCCAAGAAGGCGCTGCAGGAGCTGACGACCGAAGTCAAGGCCCTGTGAGCCGTAACTGACGTATTGGCCGGATTGAGAATTGGTCATTGAAAATTGGTCATTGACCTTCTTCCTCGAGGCCGGTGAAGGGCAGGCCCAATTCCCCGACCAGCCACTGGCTGAAGGCGCGGGCTTTCTCCTCGGTCCAACCGCACGGCGACAAGGCCTCCCGTCTTGGAGGCGCGCCCGGCTCGCGGCGGTCCAGCGCGGGCAGATAACTGTAAAACGTTCCGCTGGACAGCCGGCTCAACCGGCGCTGGACGCAAATGCCCGCAAATGCGCCGCGCGGCAAGGTGACGTTCCGACTCCGGCCTCCGGTCTGCGGCAAAGTAACGGCCCGGGAATTCTCGTCAATCAAAAGATCGTACTTGCCGGAAGCATTGCGCAGGGCCGTCCAACCGAAAGCCGCCACCGCCGCCGCCAGCACCGCGGCAAGGGCGATTGCCATGGTCTGAAGGCTGGGAGCCAGCCCATTGAAGGCCACGACCGGAAAGGCGGCGGCAAAGGCGGCGCCGCCCAGGGCATAAAAGCCGGCCGCCGGCGCCGAAAGCCACGCCAGCCGCGCCCCAATTTTCCCCTCCCGCCGCCAGATTCGCACTCCGCCAGCCTGGGGCGTGCGCCACTTTTCGCGCAGCCACGCGGCCATCCATCCCCAGAGCATGAGGACGGCGACATTAACCGGGATGGAAAACAAAATCATCATCAAATCGCTTCCCTCAATTCCGGTCGCCAGCACCGAATCGGCCGGATTGCCGGGATCGTAATAAACGGGGTGTTCCGACCATTTGGGGAAGGTCCGCACAATCGCCGCGCCGGGATTGCTGGAATACTCGTCGTCATAGCGATAACGGGACCCGCGGTATTCCCTGCCGTTGACGGTGTAAATATATTTGACGCTCACACCGGAGTGCATCATGGGCCGCGGCGTGACCTCGCTCAAGACAATCTGGCAGCGGGTGGCGGAAAAGTTCCTGGCCCGATACTGCCGCAACGTCGCGCCAAAGACAAAATAATCACCCCCGCCGATAAGCGCGGTCCAACAAAGCAGCGCCGCCAGGACGATATATGCAGCCGACTTGGACATGCCTCGCAATATAGCCACCAGGACCGCCCGCTGACAAACTCCAAAATCAGCGCCAAATTGCGTTGGACATCGCTGCGGCGGGGCGTTTCAATGCGCTCACCATGGCACGCGAAAACTTTGCTGACAAGTCCAAGCGCGCGTTGGAAATAATCCGCCGGCTCAAAGCGGCCTATCCCAACGCGCATTGCGAACTGGATTTCTCCAACCCGCTGGAGTTGCTCGTCGCCACCATTCTCTCCGCCCAATGCACGGACAAACGGGTCAACCTGGTGACGAAATCCCTTTTCAAAAAATATCGCGCCGCCCGGGACTACGCCGAGGCGCCGCCGGGCGCGCTGGAAGCGGACATCAAGAGCACCGGCTTCTACCGCAACAAGGCCAGGAGCATCCAGCAGGCCTGCCGCGCCCTGGTGGAAAAGCACGGCGGCGAGGTCCCGCGCAGCATGGAAGAACTGGTGCAATTGCAGGGAGTCGGCCGCAAGACGGCCAACGTGGTGCTGGGCAACGCCTTCGGGCTGGCCGAAGGCATTGTGGTTGACACGCATGTCGCGCGCCTGGCCGGGCGGCTGGACCTGAGCGCCAGCCGCCAGCCGGAAAAAATCGAAGCCGATTTGCAGAAGCTGGTCCCGCGGGAGGACTGGACGCTGCTCAGTCATCTGCTCATCTGGCACGGACGCCGGCGCTGCGGCGCGCGCCAGCCGGATTGCGCCAACTGCGAAATCAATAGCCTCTGCCCGACCGGGCGAGGTAATGCGTCGGTGACGGAGGGGGAAAAGGTAGGGCGGGTCCCGATACGTCGGGACCCGCCGCGGCGCGCACGGAGTGCGCGCCCTACCCGCCAAGACTGACGCATTACCGGGCAAGACACTTGAATGTTGACAATGGAGACCTGGTATTTGCTGGATTCGGGAGCGGGAGGGCCGGCCTGGAACATGGCGCTGGACGAGGCCCTGCTGGAGTCGGCCCCGCAACGGGCGCGGCCGGTGCTGCGCTTCTACGGTTGGACGGAGCCGGCGGCGACTTTTGGTTATTCGCAAAAATACGCCCAGGCCGCCGCGCTCACATCGTTGCGTCCGCTGGTGCGCCGCACCACCGGAGGCGGGGTGGTGCCGCACGAGGCGGACTGGACCTACAGCCTGATCTTCCCGCCGCAACATGACTGGCACCGCCTCACGGCGGCGGAAAGTTACCGGCGACTGCACGAGTGGATTCGCGCCGCGCTGGCGCGCATCCACGTGCCGGCCACGCTGGCTGCTGCAAGTCAAAAAGAAATTCCAGGACATTGTTTCGCCGGGCCGGAGAAGTCCGACGTGCTTTGGAGCGGACGAAAAATCGCCGGCGCGGCGCAACGGCGGGCGCGGACGGGCCTGCTCATCCAGGGTTCGCTGCAACCGCCGCCCGGCGCGGCGCGGTCCGGGTGGCAGTCCGCGATGTGCTTGGAAATGCAGGTGGAATGGAAGCCGCTGCCGGCGGAACTGCTGCCGCAATCCCTGGCCCTGCGTCTCCAAGAGGAAAAGTTCGGCAACGCCAGCTTCAACCAAAAACGATGATGCCTTTGTAGCGGCGGTCTATGACCGCCGCATTCTGCGCCGGCTCCGTACGAGGATTAAGATTAAGATTAGGATTATGATTAAGAGGGGGACCAAGAATGTGATACGCACCCTCTCATTCCCCGCGATAGACGCATTGGGCGGCGCAGGTTTCGGCCACGACCAATTCTGTCAATAAGGGCAGACGCGGCTTGAGGCGCCGCCAGATCCAGAGCGCCAGGTTTTCGCTGGTCGGATTTTCCAGGCCGCGGATTTTGTTGAGGTAATTGTGATCGAGTTTCTCCCAGATCGGCTGAAAGGCCTCCGCGATGTCCGCGTAATCCATCACCCAGCCCAGCTTGGGATCGCACGCGCCGGAAACAGTCACCTCGACCTTGAAGCTGTGCCCGTGCAGGCGGCGGCATTTGTGGGTCCTGGGCAAATGCGGCAGCAAATGCGCCGCTTCAAATTGAAATGTCTTTCGCAATTCCATTATCGGCATTTTTCTTTTTCCATTCTTCATTCTGCATTTTGCATTCTGCATTTTTTCACTTTTCCCATTCGCTCCATGTCAACAAATCGCCCAGCGCGGGGCGGCCGTCGTGGCGCCAGCCCAGGGGCGGTTTTTGCATCTCGCCCAGCGGGCAAATCCGCCGCGCGCCCCAGCGGGCGAATTGCTGCGCCAGTTCCGCTTCGCGCGCCCCGCCGGCGGCCAGGCCCACGGTGGAGATGTTTTCGCGCACCGGCTCCGCCGCCTGCAAAACTTCTTTCACGTCGCTCACCGCCTTGACATAGACAAACCGGTTGAGGCACGAAATCTGGAAGCGCGTCTCGGTTTCCAGCACCACCGTCCACGCGGTGGATTCCGAACTGGCCCACATTCTGGTGTCGGGCGAATGGGCGGCGCGCACCTCGTAAATGGAGCGCCGCGCCGCGATGCCGGCCGCTTCCCGCGCCGCCAACCGCCCGCGCGGATGGGTCTTTTCCAGCGCCTCCAGCGCTCCGGCCAGCAAGTCCGCAAATTGTTCCGCCCCGATGCGGCCGCCTCCTTCGACGTAAATAACATGCGGCGAGAGACAGCCAAGCTGGTTCCACGCCGCCACGTCCAGCGCGGCGCGGGCCGCGATCGTTTCGGGATGGCGCGCGTCGAGCGCCTCCCTGGCCACGAAGCCGAAACTCACGCGCGTCCCGTAGCCGACGAAGCGGACATGTGGCGGCAGGGTCTTGCGAATCGCCGCCAGCGTTTCGTCGCTGCCGGTGGCGGCCACGCAATCAGCCTCGGCGTAGAGGGCCGCCTCCAGGTTTTCCGTGCCGCCCGGCCATTCGGCGACCTCCAGGCAGGCGCCCAGCTTGGCTTCCGCTTCATAAATGGAATGGGCGAACAGGCGTGCCATGAAGGCCTGGCCGGAGGCGCATTTGACAAATTGAGCCGAGCGCGCCAGCAGCCCCAGCGCCATGTCCAGCATCACGGCGTTGGGAATGTTGCCGGGGGCGATGTGGGCCAGCAATTGCGGCCCGCGCGCCAACGCCACGCGGTTTGCACTGCGTTCGTGGTCGCCGGGGAAAAAATCATCCAGCCGGCGCGGATGCCCCAGTTCCTGGCGCAGCAAATTTTCCAGATTCTCCGCCGTCAGTTGCTCGAAGAAGCTGTCCAGGCCCGCGGCCAAAACCGCCGCCGAAAAGCCCATCGCCTCCGGCCCGCTCTCCAGGACGTGGCGGCGGAAAGGATAATCGGCCTCCAGCCAGTCGCGCCCGACGGCATCCAGGCACCGGATGAGGCTCTCGGTGGTGCGGCCATCCAGATAGCGCTGGCGGTTGCGTTTGAGCGTCTGGCAGGCCTCGGTGATCAATCCGGGGGTGAACGCCGCGTCGGGCGGCAGGTCGGCCAGGAAATAACTGGGCAGGTTCAAAAGCTTGTCACTCATAATTCCTGAAGTTGCAGCGAACAGCCGCGCGCGGCGGCGTGCGACGCCCGCCCTGTCAATTCAAATCCGTCCTCCCGGCGCACGGCCAGATCCTCCGTTTGCACGGCCAGCACCGACCAAACATTGGCCAGATCATAGACCCGGACCATGCCCGTTTCCCCCTCCTCCGTATCGCGTCCCGTTTCCGGCGAAATGATCCGCGCCCGCGCCCACGGCGGAAAACGGAAGCCGCCGGCCTTCTCCGGCAGCACGCGGTCATAAGCCTGCGAACTCAATTCGCTCATGCCGTACTCGGCCAAAATGTGCGATTCGGGAATGCCCAGCCACCGCTCCATCATCATCCGCAACTCCGGTTTGGAGACCATCCGCCCGCGCCCTTTGTAGCCGCCGGTTTCCAGGGCGCGCGAACCGGGCGGCAGGCGCCAGCGCGTCTTGCTTTCCCGGCAATGATCCAGCATACGCACAAAGGAGGAGGCGGTTCCGAGCAAGGCCACCGGCTGGCGGGCCGCCTGGGCTTCTTGCAGCGCGGCGAGCGTTCGCCCCAAATCCAGCGTCCAGTCCCCTTCCCCGTCCATTTGTCCCGTGGAAATCGCGCTGATGAAATCCGTCCGCACCGCATCAAACATGTGCGCGAGCGAGGATTGCGGCGCCTGCGCGGCGGAAGGCGTCAAGATGATTAATTGCGGATTGCGGATTGCGGATTGCGGATTTAAGAAATGCCGGCGAAACCACGGACGCAGCGAATCTTCATAAATTTCCAGAGACCGGTCGTTATGAAAATGGCGGCTGGGCCGCTGGCGCGTCGTGCCGCTGGAATGGAAGACGCGCGTCCGTTCCGCGGGCGGCAGGCTGGTGACGTCGTATTCCTTGAACGCCGCCGTTGGCAGCGCCGGAATCTCCCGCCAATCGCGCGCCGCCGCCGCATGGCATTTTGCGCAAAACTTTCCGTAAATCGGGACGGCCTCGCGTTGCAGCGCGAACAGCGCCGCCGCCAGCCGGTTGAACTCCGCGTCCAGTTCCATTGGCGGAACGGACAGCGCCTGCGTCCGCGTCATAAACGCGCGCAATTGCGGCACAAAATCGTCGAATGAAGCAATGGGACTCACGCGGTTTTTTCCGGCTGGTTATCCGCCACAGCCATGTCCCCATTAAATCCCCAATACCGCCGGGCCGCAAGCCCTGAACCTGTAGCGGCGGCCTGTAACCGCCGCAGAAGAGGCTCCGCGTTCCGTTTCAACATGGCGAGGATTGCCGACAATCTGAATAAGCAGGAATTGAGAATTGGCCATCGAGAATTTGTCATTGGTTATTGGAAGACGGGCAGTGGACTGCCCGCCCTACCATCCGCGTTTGACGCCTTACGCCGGTCCGCCGATTGAACTGGCGAAGGGGGGCGACATGTGGGATGTTAATGGCGATGGAATGGGGGCGCACTGGTTTCGACCTGAAAAATGCGCCGGAGGCGGCATGCCGAGGATGGTTCGTTGGCCTCGTAAAAAATCGAACCAAAAATAAGTGCTAACGATGAATTAGCTCTCGCGGCCTAAATGCGCCGCGACGTTCGCCCCCGGACACCTGCTACGGGGGACGAACGCCACAGCAGGATAGGTGAGGCGCGGAGTCCGCGCGCGTTTCGCCGAAACTTTTCATGCGGGCTGGGCCGCCGGATTCGCGTCAGAACGGTATCCGGCGGTTGAGACTCTCTTCTGACTAAGCATGTAGGCGCGGCCGGTGAATTTGGCAGGGACGCGGGTTCAACTCCCGCCGCCTCCACCATCCTTCGCCCGGAACCCAGGTTCCGGGCGAAGGATGGTGCCCTCCGTAGCTCCGCTTTGGGAGCGGAGGAGGGCGGGTTCGATCCGGTTCCGGGCTACGGATGGCAGGCCATCCCTTTGATTCCCATGTTTTACGCATATATTCTCGAAACGGTAGCAACACCCGGCGCATTCTATCGAGGCCACACGGACGATCTTAAGCGACGCCTCGCCGAGCATAACGCCGGCAGGTGTCCGCACACGTCAAAGTTGAAACCTTGGAAAGTAAAGTTCTATGCCGCCTTTGAAACATTGGCGCTGGCCCAGGGATTTGAAAAGTATTTGAAAAGCGGCTCCGGTCACGAGTTCGCCAAGCGCCATTTTGGCTTATGATGCTCGCCCGCCCGAAATCAAGGTTGGGCGAGCGCGGTCAAACGCCTTCGACCGGATCACGGGTAGGCTGGAACGACCTTGACCGGATGCTAAACGGGGGAATTTTCCTCAAGGACAGATCGTTTTTCCGTTAGGATGCAAACGCCACCATTTAGGGGCGCGCGGGGAATTCCAGGGCAAACGTCGCGCCCTGGCCGGGGCCGGCACTTCGCACCACCAGCGAGCCGCCCAGTTCCCTGGCCGAAAGCGCGCCGTTGTGCAGTCCGAATCCGTGCCCGTTTTTGCGGGTGGTGAAACCCTGGGAAAAGATGCGGTCTAGATTCTCCTTGGCGATGCCGCAGCCGTTATCGGTTGCAGAGATGCGAACCCAACCGGCTCTGGGCGCGAGGATGCAAACGGTGACCCGTTTGCCGGAGGACCTGCTTTCCAAGGCGTATTTGGCGTTGGCCAAAAGGTTGATGAGAATCTGCAGGACCTTGTGGCGATCCACCAGAATGGGCGGGACGGGCTGGAAGTCACGAACCAGCTCGATGGCGTGGCGCTTATAGGCCACAGAGTTCATTTCGATGGCGTCTTCGACAATGGTTTTGACATCCAACTCCTCCAGAATCCCGCTGAGTTTGGCGTGGTTCTGTTGCATGGAGACGATGGCGTTGATGTGTTCGACGCTCTTGGCCAGGGATTCGATCTCGTTGGTGAGTTCCAGCTTTCCTTGGAGCAGATTCTCGCCCAACTCGGTCAAAAATCCCGGCACCTTGCGGCCGCGCGCATCTTCTTTCAGGAAAATGGCCAATTGGCCGTCCGGCTGGCTGAGGAGCGAGGCGGTCTTGCCCACCAACTCGACCCGGAGATGCTGCACGCGGTCGCGCAGGCAGGAGGTGGAGACGTTGACGCTGTTGAGCACGTTGCCCACGTTATGCAGAACGCTGGTGGCCACTTCCGCCATGCCCGCCTGACGGGAGGCCAGCATGAGCCGTTGCTGGGCCTGGGCCAGATCGGAAAGAGCCTGTTCCTTGACCTCGACTTGTTCGCGCAGTTCAGCGGTGCGCGACAGCACGCGGTCTTCCAGTTGGGCATTGGACAGCGCGAGATCGGAGAGCGCCTGTTCCTTGACCTTGACTTGTTCGCGCAATTCACCGGTGCGCAATAGCACGCGGTCTTCCAATTGGGCATTGGACAACTTCAGTTCTTCCTGGGTGCGACGGAGAAGTGTGTTCCTATGGGAGATGAACAGGCCCCAAGCCACGGCGACGACCGTGCCAACCACGACAATCAGGAGCAACACGAACAGACGCGACGATGTCCACCACGGCGCCCTGGCGAGCAGAACGGCGTCGTCCCAGGAGCGCAGATGGAGACTGAAGGAAGCCGGGTGGCCGTATTCGTCGCTTTGCACCTCGTAAACGCCGGTCAGTTCAAGCTTGCTGTTCAAGGGCAGGTTTATCAGTTTGACGGCGCTCAACATGCTCACGGAATCCAAGCGGCCCTCGAAGGCGTAGCCGGCGCTTTGGATGAGAAAGCGGGCCTGACCGTCCTTCTGAACCGCATCCAAAAGCCTTCCATTGGATCTGGCCAGCAACCCTTCCAAGTCCGGGTTGACCAAATGCCGGTCGGGCAAGGAGACAGGAATGGGATCAACGCCTTTGTCAATACGCCGAAAAACCGCTTCGCGCAGCAGAAACCGGCGGCCCTCGTTGCCCGGGAATCCCACCACTTCCACCCGGTCGCCGGGCTTGAGGAGGTCCTTTTGCTGGCTCAAAGCGAAAATGCTGTCCGTGCCGTCCTGGACGTAGAGGTAGCGTCCGGGTTCCTGAAGGACGACGGTGCCGACCGTTCGGACCCGCTGATTGACGTAGCTCTGGGAATTGAAGCGTCGCAGGTTGCCCAAAGATTGCAACGGCGAGGCGAACAGATCGTGAGGCGCTTCTTCCTCAATCTGGATGGCGGCCACTGACGGCACCCACAATTCGACGCCGGTAAGCTGGTGACGATCGTTGGAAGTGGCGGAACATATTCCCCGGATGCGGACGACCGCTCCAATCCAGGGGGCCGATGGCCCGTTATTCGGAACCCAGGCTTGGAACTCTCCCTGGCTGGTGCTCAAATGCAAAAGGTTCAGGCTTTGCCCCATGCTGGCGCTTCGCACGAAGGCCCGCATTTCCACAAAACGTCCTTCCGCGGCGCCGGACAGAGCCTGATCCAGGTTGATGAAATCGGGTGGATCGGGCGGAGTCCATCCGCTGCGGGTAATGACCGCGTTGGTGACCACAGGGACGTAGGCGCCCGCGGTCGCTTCGCCGAGAATGTTGAGAATGGTGCCATCGGACATGTATATGTTGGTGTCAACGAACTTCGGATTGACCACGCGCACACAGCCGCTGGCATCCTGCACGTAGATAAAAGGAGTGGCTGCTTCGGTCCAGACGAGGATGGCGCGAAGCTTGACCGGCGGGTGGCGCTTGACCTCCTCCGGGCCAAGACTTTGAATTTGCGCCGCCAAATAGAGGGTGGCATTGGAGGTGGCGCCGGGAGAAAGAGCCATCCCGTTGGTGTCCGCCATCCGATAAGTGGCGCCATGGAGATAATTCCGAACCGCGATCGCGTCGGGATAACCTATGGCTTCAATGCGGTCACCGACGCGCAAGGGTTGGGTCTGCGCGCTTTGAATCATGACCTGCCCGGTATCGTCCCATATCGTCACCCATTTTCCCGGTTCATAGCCATGCACCATGCCGGCAACCCGGATCAACTGGCGGCGGGATGCCTTGTCGAATTCGGACGTGCTGATGGACGGAATGGCAAAGCGCGGGTCGTTGGCGATGGATCCTATTTTCTCCACGTTCTCCACGCCATCCACCCAAAGGGTCATGTCGCTGATGTTGTCGTCGCGGTCAAAAGTGGGAATGTAGAGGCACTTGAGGCGGACGAAATCGCCCCGCGTGAAGGCGGCGGCCTGATTGGCCGTGTGGAGGTGGACATTGACGGTCGCATTTTCGCCATTGACGAGAAGAGCCAAGACCAGATGGTTGGCATCCGCGACGCGGTCTTGATCAATCAGCCCTTCCACCGAAACCAACTGACCGCTGATTTGAAGGGCGTTGGAACTAAGACTCGTGACGGAGGTGACCGGCAGCGGCACGTTTTCCTCCAACACCTTGATCTGGGTCCTGTCCCAGTAAAAAACCTCTCGTGTGGGAGTAACCCAGCCGTCGAGAAGAATGCGCTGGCCGGATTGGAGCGGCACCTTCGAGGTGGCAATCGGGAGGTAAGTGAATTTGCCGTCACACACTCCAAACGCCGCCGTCCAGTCCACATCGTAGAATAAAATGACCGCCTCGGCGCGAATGCGTTGGGGCTGTTGCGCCGCCTCCCCGGTCACGGCCCAAATCTGGGTCAAATTGGTCAGCAGCAGGGGTGCGGTGGGAAGGTTGGTTTGAGCGGACCCCGCCGACGGGAGCGAAAACAGCCAGCCGGCGACCAGCCAGCGCCACAGGCAGGCTGAACCGGGTCGGTGCGCCTCACCCTCGTGTAATTCGTGTCGCAACTTCGGATTATTATCCCATTCCGACTTTACGTTCACGATACCAATGATCGCAGAAGGAGTCGTCTCATAGTATCGGCTATAAAGGGCAGAACATAAAGGATAATATTCCTCACAAACGCAGGCTTGCCGGGCATAAGGAGGGGGCCGCAGGACGGAACACACTGAAATAGTAAAGAACCATTTCCACACCTTGAAATGGTTGAATATCAAGGATTTACGAACCAGATTCAACTCTTGCAGAGTTGTGGTTTGTTCCTGTTTTTACCCAGGGTAGCGCGAGGCGCGCAACCCCTGGGCTGAGAGCTTCAATCCCGTTGGGATTGGAAAACCAGCGGCAGCGCCCCAAACATTGTTTGGGATTTTGCGCACGCCCTATATTGCCTCACGGTCCAGGTGGCGGGTGAGTTTGAGGCGGGCGACGCGGGTGGCGTCCATTTCTTCGACGGTCAGTTGGAAGTTGCGCAGAGGGAGGGTGTCGCCGGGCTTGGGGAAGCCGCCCAGGCGCTGCGTTACCCAACCGCTGGTGGTGGCAACGCCTTCGGTGGAAAGATTCTCCTCCACCAATTCGCCCAGTTCGTGCAGCGGCAGGGCGCCGTCAATTTGCCAGGTGTTCTGGTCGAGGCGCAGCAGGAGCGGTTTTTCCTGGTCGAATTCGTCCTGAATCTGGCCGACCAGTTCCTCCAGGATGTTCTCCAGGGTGGCCAGGCCGACGGTGCCGCCCCATTCGTCCACCACGATGGCGAGATGGATTTTGCGTTCGAGGAAAAGTTGGAGGAGTTTTTCCAGCCGGGTGGTTTCGGGGACGTAAATGGCCTTGCGGGCGACGGCGCGCAAATCGGGCCGGCCGCCGGCCTTGGCGCTCAGGGCGAAGAGGTCCTTGCAATGGATCACGCCCAGGGTTTTGTCCAGATCGCCGTCCTGGCAGAGGGGGAAACGGGAATAGCGGGATTTGCCGGCGACTTCCAGGCATTCGGCCAGGGAGGCCCGGGTGTCGAGGCTGACGATGTTCATGCGGGGGCGCATGACGTCGCGGACGGTGCGGCGGCCCAGGTCCAGGGCGTTGAGGATGATTTCGTGGCCGAGACGGCTGCCGCCGGGGCGGCGCTGGGTGAGCATGAGGCGCAGTTCATCCTCGGAATGGGCGGTGCGCAGGGCGGAGTCCGCTTCGATGCCGAGGCGGCGGAGGAGCCATTGGGCGCAAAAGTTGAGGAGCCAGTTGGCCGGATAGGAGAGGCGGTAAAACCAGTGCAAGGGGGAGGCGATCCACAAGGAGACCGGCAGGGCGCGCTGGATGGCAAACCATTTCGGCCCCAGTTCGCCGAGGATGATTTGCAGAAATGTCACCACTGAGAAACCGATGGCAAAGACGATGTCGGCGCGGACCTTAGGTGAGTTGACGCCGAACCCATCCAGCAGAGGCCGGAGCAGGACGCTGAAAAGCGGCCCGGAGAGCCAGCCCAGTCCGAGGCTGGCCATGGTGATGCCAAGCTGGGTGGCGCTGAGATAGGAGGTGAGGTTTAGCAGGATGTGCCGGGCCAGGCGGGCGCGGCGGTGGCCTTGCACGACGAAGACATCCAACTGGGTGTCGCGCAATTTGACGAAGGCGAATTCGGCCGCGACGAAGAAGCCGTTGATGAGCACCAGAACCACGATGCCCATGACCCGAAACCCTTGCGCAAGAAAAGTCTGGCCGTCCATGTTACAAATTCACCTCCCCGAAGATGACGCGCAGGATGTCCTGCAGGCTGATCAATCCGGTTTCCCCGTGATCGGGGCTGAAGACGATGGCGAGACGGCAGCCGGTGGCCTGCATGCGGCGCAGGGCCTCTTCCAGCCGCAGTTCCTCGTGCAGATAGAAGGCCGGTTCCATGTAATCGCGCGCCGGGCCGGCGGGGTCCACTTTGCCGGAATAAAGGAGCCATTCCAGGTTGATGACGCCGGCGGTCTGCCGGGTGTTGGCGTCGAGCACCGGGACGCGGGTGAAATTATGTTCGCGGCACAAGGCGAGGACCTGGGACATTGGGGCGGAAGGCGTCACGGTGGTGGCGGCGGGCATGGGGATGGTGACGTGGCGGACGCGGAGGTTTTGCAAGTCAAGCACATGGTTGATCATGGCCTTTTCCTCGGTGGTGAGGTTGGGGGCGGATTCCTGCATGACGAAACGAAGCTCCTCGCGGCTGCCGAAGAGGCGGCCGGTGAAGGTCTTGCCCCCGGTGTAGCGGAGCAGGCCGTGGGAGAACCAGGCGACCAGAGAAACCAGCGGGGCGAGCAGGCCGTGAATGGCCCGGAAAGGCCGGGCCAGAGCCAGGGTGAGACGGTTGGGATTGCGCTGGAAGAGGGTCTTGGGGAGAAGCTCGCAGACGATGTAGAACAGGAAAACGGAGGCGAGGCAGGTCAGCAGCCCGAGCAGGGGCCGGCCATGCAGCCGGCCGCGCAGCTTGACCAGGGTGACGCTGAAGATCAGGAAGTTGACAACGGTGTTGCCGACGAGGATGGTCCAGAGAAAATCTTCGGGGTTTTCCAGAAAGCCGTGGAGCACCCTGGCCCGGGGGTCTCCGGTCCGCGCCAGTTGGCGGATGCGGAATTGATTCAAGGCCAGGACGCCCGACTCCATGCCCGAGAAGAGAAAGGAAAGGGCGGTGCAGAGCAAGAGGGCCAGCGCTGTCAACACATCGTTTTCGCTCATATTATTTTTGGTTGACGACCTCGACGAGCAGTTCGCGGATGCGGCGGTCGTCCGCCGCCTGGACGGTCAGGCGCAGCCCGCCGACCAGGACGGACTCGCCCGGGGCGGGGACGACCTGGAAGGCGTGGAGGGCCAGGCCGGCCATGGTTTCGATGCCGGGGGTTTCGTCCAAGGGCGGGTATTCGCGCCGGAAATTATCCAGGCGCACGGCGCCGCCGGCCCGCCAGCGGCCCGGGCCGAGGCTTTCCAGCACGGCCTGCGCCGGCTCGTGCTCGCGGTGGATCTGGCCCACGACCTCGGCCAGGATGTCCTCGATGGTGACGATGCCGGCGGCGCCGCCGAACTCATCGCGCACGATGGCCAGGCCGCGGCGCTGGCGCTGGAGGCTCTTGAGCAATTGCAGCAGGTTCATGCTCTCCGGCACGAAAGAAGGAAATTCGATCACGTCGGCCAGGTCCTGCTCCGGGGCCAGGAGGAAGGCCTGGGTGTTGAGCACGCCGACGATGTTGTCCGGGGTTTCATCATAAACGGGCAGCCGGCGATGCCGGGCGCGGCGGGCGGCGGCGATCATTTCCTGGACGGAAAGGTCGTCGGAAATGCTGATCATCTGGGTGCGCCCCTTCATGACGTCGCGGGCCTGGCGGCGGTCCAGGCGGATGATTTGCAGAATGATCTCCTTTTCTCCCGCGGCCAGGGCGCCCTGCTGGAAGGCGGTTTCGAGGAGTTCCTGGTATTCGGCGTCGGAGAGTCCGGCGGGGGCGGCGGGAGCGGCGGGGCCGGGAGGGCCGAGGACGGCATTTGTCAAGTATTGGGAAATGCGGCGGAGCGGGCGGCTGGCATTTTGCAGGAACAACATGGGGCGGGCGACGCGGCGGGACCAAAGCTCCGGGGCGCGCACGGCCAGCGTTTTGGGCGCGGCCTCGCCGCCAAAGAGAACGACCCAGAGGAGGGCGAACATGACCCAGCCGACCGGCCAGTCGTGGCGCCAGACCACCCAAAGGGCGAGGGCGACAATGCCGGCGTTGGCAAAGCTGTTGCCCAGGACCAGGGTGGCCAGAAGGTCCTGCGGGGTGGAGAGGAGGCGGCGGATGATTTTTCCGGCGCCGGGGGAGCGTTCCTCCAATTGACGCATCCGCCATTTGCCCAGGGAAAACAGGGAGGTCTCGGCCAGGGCAAAAAAGAAGCTCGCGCCGGAGAACAGGATCAACCCGGCCAATGCAAGGATCGGCGTCATCCGCGGCTCAACCTGATTGATTGGGATGACCAGCACGCCGCCGTGCTCCGGCCTGGGCAATGTCTGTGGATAAACTCAATGGCACGGGCCGGAGCGTATCCATTTTCAAACCGACTGACAAGGAGAAAGGAAAACTGGCTTCGCGTGGAGAGGGGGGCGGGTGTATATTGGCGGGGAGAATGAACGAGATCACACTGGTGCTGCAATCCATGGACCGCGGCGACCGGGGCGCGTCGGAAGAGTTGATGCCGCTGGTCTATGAGGAATTGCGGCGTCTGGCGGCGGCGCGCATGGCGCGGGAAGGGCCGGGGCAGACGATCCAGGCCACGGCGCTGGTGCATGAGGCCTGGCTGCAGTTGGCCGGGAACGGGGAGCGGCATTGGCAGAACCGGGCGCATTTTTTCGGGGCGGCGGCGGACGCGATGCGGCGGATTTTGATTGATAACGCGCGGCGCAAGGCGCGGCTCAAGCACGGCGGCGGCCAGGCGCGGGTCAACATCGAGGACGTGCAGTTGGCGGAGAAGGCGCCGGACGAGGACGTGCTGCTGATCAACGAGGCCCTGGAACGGCTGGAAAAGGAGGACCCGGAGAAGGCGCGCATTGTGGTGATGAAGTTTTTCGGCGGTTTGACAAACCAGGAAGTGGCGGAGAGCATGAGGATAAGCGAGCGGTCGGTGGACCGGCAGTGGGCTTGCGCGAAGGCCAGGCTCTTTCGCTGGATCAAGGAAGAGTTGTAAAATGAAAGCTGCGTCACAATGGGAGGATTTGGTGTACGAGGCGGCGTCGCAGGTGAAGGACGCCGAGGAGCGCCGGATCTTCCTGGATCAGGCCTGCGTCGGCGACGCGGATTTGCGCGCCGCGGTGGAGGAGATGTTGTCCGCCCAGGCGGAGGCGGAACGATTTTTCGCGAGGGGAACGCAGGCGTTGAAGATTTCGGCGGAGGAGTTGCAGCGGGACAACGGCAGTCCGGCGCTAAGGGGGGACAGCCGGGTTAAGTTGCCGGAGGACGAACGGGTGGGAACGCGCATCGGGCGGTATAAATTGCTGGAAAAGATCGGGGAGGGCGGGTGTGGCACTGTGTATCTGGCGGAGCAGGAGGAGCCGGTGCGGCGCCTTGTGGCGCTGAAGATCATCAAGCTTGGGATGGACACCAAGAACCTGATCGGGCGCTTCGGGGCGGAACGGCAGGCGCTGGCCTTGATGGACCACCCGAACATCGCGCGGGCGCTGGACGCGGGCGCGACGGAAACCGGCCGGCCCTATTTTGTGATGGAACTGGTGCGGGGGGAGAAAATCACCGATTACTGCGACCAGCAGAGGTTGGACATCCGGCGGCGGCTGGATTTGTTCATTCAGATTTGCCACGCGGTGCAGCACGCCCACCAGAAGGGAATCATCCACCGGGACATCAAGCCGTCCAACATACTGGTGACGTCGCCCGACGGGAAACCGATGCCCAAGGTGATAGATTTCGGCATTGCCAAGGCGATCACGGGCGAGCGATTGGCGGACAACACGATTTTCACCGTGCGGGAACAGTTCGTCGGGACGCCCGCCTACATGAGTCCCGAACAGGCGCAGATGAACGGAATGGACATTGATACGCGGAGTGACATTTATAGTCTGGGAGTGCTGTTGTATGAGCTGCTGACGGGCCATACGCCGTTCGATGGGAAGACGTTGATGAAGGGAGGAATGGAGGAGATGCAGAGGATATTGCGGGAGAAGGAGCCGCCGCGGCCGTCGGAGATGCTGGAGAGTTTGGGGGAGGAGGAAATGGCGGCGGTGGCGCAACGGCGCGGGATCGAGGCGGAACGGCTCATCGCGGCGGCGCGCGGGGACCTGGACTGGATTGTGATGAAGGCGTTGGAGAAGGACCGGACGCGGCGGTATGAGACGGCGCACGAGGTGGCCTTGGACATCCAGCGTTACCTGAACGGAGAGGCGGTGCTGGCCTGCCCGCCCGGGCGGATGTATCTTCTGCAAAAACTGGTCCGGCGCAACTGGGCGGCGTTCGCGGCCGGGGCGGCGGTGCTGGCGACATTGCTTTTTGGGTTGAGCCTCTCGACGGTTTTTTATTTCCGGGAACGGGCCGCGCACCATGAAGCGGAAAATGAAAAGAAAAAGGAACAAATTCTGCGGGCCAAGGATGACCTGACCCACACCATTGACATGGCGGCTTTGGAGCTGGACGCCGGCAGGTACGCCGAGGCGGCTGTCTTGGTGAAGGGGATTCCGACCAACTCCACGCTTTCGGCCTTGTTGCAGGCCGCGCAGGTCTATCGCGACCTTGGCGCGTGGAATGCGATTCACGGTCAATGGAATGAGGCGGCCTACTTTTTCAGGGGTCTTTTGCTGGTCAATCAATACAGCCGCAATTACAGGTCGCATCCGGCGATCTGGGATTCGCTGGAGGAGGGAGCCAGCATGGTCGAGTCCGGCGAGGCGCAAGATTTGTTGTCCTATGAGCAAATGCGCCAGCAGGCGATGGCGCACTATTCCGGCACGCAAGATCCGCTGGTGGCGGAACGGTTGATCCGCAGCAGTCTGCTCCTGCCGGCGACCAATTCGGAAGTGTTGCAAAAGCTCCAAATGCCCTATCAGGCCGTGGAGAAGTCCCTTTCCGAGATGAGCGCGGACGCCAACGCCAGCCAGGGGGAGGGGCCTTGGCGATTGGCGGCGCTGGCATTGATGGAATTTCGCCTGGGCCAATGCGCGCAAGCAGCCCAGCGATGCCGGTCATGGCCGTCGAACGACCCAAATCTGGCCAGGGTCGCCACGGCGCGGGTGATCCAGGCCCTGTGCGAACAACGTCTGGGAAACACCGCCCAGGCGCAGGCGGATCTGACGCGGGGCCGTGAATTGATCGAGGCCAAATTCCGCGCCGGGCTGACCGCCGGCAATCTGGCCGAAGGGTATTGGTTTGACTGGGCGGCGGCGCGCATTTTCATGCGGGAAGCGATGGGACGGACCGGCAACGCGCCGCAAGCGGCGGATTCGCCGGCCAATTCGCGGCCGGCCATTCATTGAGAAATTGGCATTAGTCCACCCCGCCGGCCCGGCGGGCGCGCTGAAGAACCTTTTCGGCCACGGCGCCGGCCTTGAGGGCGCCCTCGCGCAGGACTTTTTCAACATAATCGAGGTGGACGGCCAATTCGGCCCGCCGGGCGCGCGCCGCGGCAAAATAATCCCAATAATGCTCGAAGAGCGCCTTTTTCAAGTCGCCGTATCCCAGGCCGCCGGCGCGCAGCCGGTTTTCAAAATCCGCCGAGACCGCCGGCGGAGCGACCAGCTTGAGCAATTGAACGGCGATGTTCTTTTCCGCGTCCGGTTTGGGTTCCTGCGGCGAGCGGCTGTCCATGACCAGGCTCATGATCTTTTTGCGCTGGGTCTTTTCGCCGCCGAAAATCTCGATGGTGTTGCCGTAACTCTTGCTCATTTTCTGCCCGTCGCAACCGGGCACCACGGCCGTTTCTTCGCGAATGAGCGGATCGGGCACGACAAAGGTCTGGCCGTAGGCCTCGTTGAACTTGACGGCGATGTCGCGGGTGATCTCGACGTGCTGCTTCTGGTCGCGCCCGACGGGGACGAGGTTGGAATCGTAGATGAGAATATCGGCGGCCATGAGGACGGGATAAGCGAAGAGGCCGTGGTTGGGGGAGATGCCGTGGGCCAATTTGTCCTTGTAACTGGTGCAGCGTTCCAGCAGGCCCATGGGGGTGACGGTGGTGAGCAGCCAGGCCAGTTCGGTGACGGCGGGCACGTCGGATTGGCGGAAGAGGACGGCCTTGGCGGGGTCAAGACCGCAGGCCAGGAAGTCCAGGACGGCGTCGAGGGTGTTCTGACGGCGTTGGGCGGCGTCAAAAAGCGAGGTCATGGAATGGTAATTGGCGATGAAATAAAAGGCCTCGCCTTTTTCCTGAAGTTCGATGGCGGGCTTCATCATCCCGAAATAATTGCCGAGATGGAGCGCGCCGGAAGGTTGAATGCCGGACAGAATTCGCATGTTGGGGTTAAATTAACCCGGAAACGGCTCCGGAGGCAATCCCGGATCTCAGGGTGTGTGCAAGAACAACCTCCGCATTGCTGTTGACCTTTGAAACAAAGCCGTTGCTGAAGATTGAGAATTGGTCATTGAAAATATGTCATTGGCAATTGAAAATCCCTTGCCCAATAGCCAATGACAAATTCTCAATTTTCAATTCTCAATTGCCTTCAAAGTTGCGCTTTGTGGGTGCCACTTCGATCCTGTTTGAATTACGTCTGATTTTCGGAACTTGATTTTGCACGGCCCTTTACTGGAGGTAATTGAGGATGGAGAGGTTCATGATCTTCTCGCCGCTTTCCAGGGCGGCTTGCAGGGCCGTCTCCGTCTGATCCAGTTGCGTCAGGGTGGTGGTGAGGTCGGCGCCGGTGAGGTTGGAAGTCTGGGTGGTGAGGGTGGTGCTCATTTGGGTGGAGGCGGTGCTGGCGGCTTGCAAGGTGGATTGCAGGACGCCGTTTTGCGCGATGTTGGAAGTGATGTTGTCCTCGTCCTTCGTCAGGTTGGCGCTGTTGGTGGAGGCGATGGCCGAGGTGTTGCCGGAAGAAAGATTTTGTTGGAGGGAAATCAAATCGCCGAATAGATCCGCGCCCGAACGGCTGTCGGCCAAAAGCCCGGTGGGACCGGAGCCGGTGGTATTCTCGCCCGGAACCTGGTCGGAAACGGTCTGGCCGGGGCCAATGAGGCTTTGGGACGTGTCGGTATTGCCCTGATAGGTGACGGCAGTGACGTTGCCATCGGCATCGGTGGAGGCCACGAACGGCGTCTGGTTGTTGATGGTGCCTCCGAAGAGGTAGTTGCCCTGCGTGTCCTTGGTGTTGGCGGCTTGCAGAGCTTCCTGGATTAAATTGGCGACCTGCGTGGCATAGGTGGAGAGCTGGGTGGAGGAGGTGACGCCGCTGGCCTCGGTGGCGATCGTCTGGGCCTGCTCGGTGATGGTTTGCAGGCTGCTCATGGCGGAGGCGGCGGTGGTGGCCGTGCTCTGAAGCTGCGTGATGTTGCTCTGATACTGGGTATTGGCATCGGACTGCGCCTGGAGGTCCAAGGCTTGGCCCATGGCGGAGGGATCGTCCTCGGGCAAGGTGACTTTCAAGCCGGTGGTGGTCTCGTTTTGTAACTGCAGTTCCTGGCTCTGCAATTGATTCATCTGCGTCAGGAGATCGTTGGTGAACAGACTGGTGGAGATGCGCATGGGTTTGGCTGCGGGTTGGCGGAATTAGGTGTCGGTGGTGGGCTTCATGTCAATGACCGTTTCCATCATGTTGTCAAGCGTGGTCACCAGTTGGGCGGAGGCCTCGTAGGCCTTTTGAAACTCCATCACGTTGGTCATTTCCTGGTCTATCGAAACGCCGCTTTCCGAGCTGCGCTGATTGGTCAGCGAGGTGCTGATGGCCTGGCTGGTGTTGAGCTGGTCGGTCGCCGTGTCAATGGCGTTGCCCAGGTTGGCAACGGTCTGCGCGTAACTCTGGCTCAACGACTGGTTGCCGAGGGCCGGGACGGTCTGCGTGGCCAGGTTGGCCAGGGCGAGGGCAATCTGCGTGTCGCCGCCGGCTCCCGCCGTGCTGCTGGCCTGGAACTGGGACGGGTCGGAAACCAGGGCGCTGTTGACGCCGATGCTGGCGGCGCTGTTGCCGGTGAAGAAGAGCTGGCCGGTGCCGCCGCTGGAATCATAGCCGGCGGAATATATATTATTGACTTGAGTAACGAGCTGCGATGCCAGCGTGTCGAGGCTGGTTTGCAAGGTGGACAGGGCGCCGTCGCGGGCGGTGATGTTGCCGGCGATGCTGCCGCCGGTCACGCTCAGGGGCGTGGCGGAGTTTTCGTCCTGGATGAGCAGTTGGCCGCCTCCGGCGTCGTAAGTTTGCAGGCCGTTGACGGCGCTGCCCCCGGCGACCATGGAGACGCCGCCGATGCTGATGTTGACGCTGCCATTGGACTGGGCGGAGGTGGAAATGTTGACCATGCCGGCCAGGTTCTCGATGGTCTGCTGGCGCGTATCCACCAGATCGTTGGCCGTGCCGCCGCCCGCCTCGGCCTGGACGATTTGCTGGTTAAGGGTGGCAATTTCGTTCAAGTCCTGGTTGCAGGAGGCCACGCCGTTTTGGATGGACGTGTTCAAATTGCTTCGGACCTGGCTGAGATTGGCGGAGACCTGGTTGAACTGGTTGGTCACTTCCTGGGCGGCTTGCACCACCGTGGCCGCGTCGCCGGAGCCGGTGGTCATGCTGGAAAACGAATTGAAGAGATTGGAGAGCATGGCGGACAGGCCGTCGCTGCTGGTGGAGGAGGAGGAAGAGGAAGTGGAGGAACTGCTCAGTTCTTCCCCCAGGAAGGCCTCGGCGTTTTGCAGGGCGGTTTGCTGGGCGGTGAAGGAGCCGGTGACGCTGTTTTCGGATTGAATTTGGTTGTCCAGCAGGCTGTCGCGCGTCTCGGTGATGGAGACGACCTGGACGCCAGTGCCTTCTTCGCCGGCGGTAGTTTCAATCGAGTCGGAGGTTTGGATGACGGCCTGCTCGTCGGCGTAGGCGGAATTATTGACATTGGCCATGTTTTGGCCGGCGACGGACATGGCCTCCTGCTGCGCGGCCAGAGATCTGGAAGCCAGATTGAGCGTGCCAAATAGTCCGAGCATAAGTTGAGTTGGGGTCAGCCCACGGCGTTGCAGAGGGGGCGGTGGTTGATAATCTGGCCGCGCTTGAGGCCATTGCCGTTGTAAAGGGAGGATTGACGGGCGGGGAAGAGCGTGCGCAGCAAATCATGCATCAATTCCACCGAGCGGCGCAGGAGGACGTGGTTTTGACGGGCGCGCTTGTGAATGCGGCCGAGCAATTGGTTGTTTTCATGCACCAGAGCTTGCAGGAGAGGCTGGTAATCCGGCGGCAACAGCGGGATCAAACGGGAGAAGGGGGCGTTTTCCGGCTGGCTACAGGACAGCGCGGCGGCGCCGCGGCATTTCTCGCGATGTTCCCGCGCGCTCTGGATGGCGGCGGCCTGGGCCTGGATCAGGCTGATGGACTGGAAAATCTCCCCGGCGGCGCGGGCTTTGACCTGCTCCTGCTGACGGTCCAGGAGGACGAGCATTTCGCCGTATTGCTGCAATTCCTCCCGCAAGGCGTTGATGAGCGGCTCGAGGTTGTCGGTGGCGTCATTCATGGATTACTTGTTTGCTTTTTTGAGATGAGGCGCGTTGAGGGGCGTCAAGGTGGGAGGGGTCGCGGAGGCGTTGGGCAAGACCTGGCGGGCCATTTCGCCTTGCAAACTCTTCCCCAGTCCAAAGGAGCCGGAGCGGCTGATGCTGTCGGCCAGTTGGTTGTTGATCATGTCGTCGTAAATGCCGGAGGTGGCGGCGTCCGCCGAGGAGGAGGGCGTGACGGAGGACTTGCGCGTTTCCTGCAAAATCTGGCGGAGGAGGACGGCTTCAAATTGGCGCGAAACTTCCGCCACTTTGTCCTGGTCGGAAATGTTCTTGTTGGCCGCCAGCTCGTTGAGCGGCACGTCGGCGGCCTTGAGGTGGGGCTGAAGCGGGAGAATGTTCATGTTAGCGAAGGATCAATTCCGCCTGCAAGGCGCCGGCCTGCTTCATGGCCTCGAACATGGACATCATGTCGCGCGGGGTGACGCCCAGGGAATTCAGGGCGGAGGCGACCTTTTCCACGGTCGGCAACTCGGGCAGCGCGACCATGGAGCCTTTGTCCTCCTTGATGCTGGCGTCGGTGCGCGTGGTGACGGCGGTGGAGCCGCCCTGGGAGAAGGCGGTCGGCTGGGAAACATCCTGGCTGGAGGCGATGCTGATCGTGACGTTGCCGTGGGAAACCGCGCAATTGGCGATGTGAATCCGCGCCGTGGCCACAATCGTGCCGGTGCGCTCGTTGATGACCACGCGGGCCGGAACGTCCGGCGTCACTTCCAGCGCTTCCAGTTGCGCAATGAAATCAATGGACGATCCCCCCCAGTTGGCCGGAATCTGCACCTGCACACTCGTCGCGTCCAGGGCCGTGGCCGAGTCGGTGAATTTGGCGTTGACGGCGGTGGCCATGCGGGCGGCGGAAGTAAAATCCGGATCGCGCAGCACCAGTTCCAGATGGTGGTCGTTGACGATGGTGGCGGGGATTTCCTTCTCCACCAGCGCGCCGTTGATGATCGTCCCGACGGTGGGATGGTTCTTCTGAACGGTCGCGCCGCCCGCGCCCGCCGCGCCGGCGGAAAGCCCGCCGATGGAAAGCGTCCCCTGCCCCACCGCATAAACGCTGCCGTCCGCCCCGTACAGCGGCGTCTGGATCAACACGCCGCCTTGCAGGCTCTTGGCGTCGCCCATGGAGGAAACGACGATGTCCAGCCGGCTGCCCGGCTTGGCGAAGGCGGGGATGTCGGCCGTGACCATGACGACGGCGACGTTCTTGGCGGAAAGGGTGGAGGCGGGAACGGTCAGCCCGTAGCGCTGGAGGAGGTTGACCAGCGTTTGCAGCGTGTCAACAGGATTTAAATCGCCGTCGCCCGCCAGGCCGGTGACCAGGCCGAAGCCGGACAACTGGTTGTCGCGGGCGCCCGCGATCATGGCGATGTCCTTGATGCGCGAGCCGGCGGCGGCGGCGGCGGCGGCCAGGGCGAACCACGCCCCCAGGATTAACATCTGAATATAAACGGCGCGGCGCATGGCGGGGGTCAGAAGGGGTTGATCTTGTCCCAAACCCGGTTTAACCAGCCTTTCCTCTGGGCGTCCGTGATGGTGCCGTGGGAAACGAACTGGATGGAGGCGTCGGCCACGTTGTAACTGTAAATAGTATTGTTGGACATGATGTCGTCGCTGCGGATGGTGCCGCGCAGGACCGCGTCCTGTTTTTCATCGGAGAAGGCGGTGTGCCGGCGGCCTTCGACCACGAGATTGCCGTTGGGCAGCACATCAATGACGCGCACCGCCACCTGGTCGGTGATGGTTTCGGCGTTGTTGATCTGGCCGCCGCCGGAGTAGGTGTTCTTGCCGGAGAAACTCATCGCCGGATACGCCCCGCCCTTGGTCAGCAATCCGCTGGCGGCGGGTCCGTAAAGGAAGCTGGCGATGCTTGCATCCACCGCCGTCTGTTTGGAAGTGGTGGTGTTGTTGTTGCGGGTGGCGCTGTTGACCTGCTGGACCACGATGGTCACGATGTCGCCCACGCGCCGCGCCTTTTTGTCGGCGAACATGGAACTGGGCGAGGTGTCGGATTTCCAGAGCGAATCGGCCGCCACGCTGGTCACCTGGACGGCAACCAGAAGGGCACCGAGGCGGGCTGGATTAAAGAGTAATGCGGACAGTTTCTTCATTTTGGACCTTTCCATATAATTGACGCATGGTTTTGGGATTGCGCACACGGATGGTCTGCCCCGGCAAACCGTCTTCCAGGATTTCGACTTTCAGCGAAATGGTCAGGCTCCCCTGCGTATAAACGCCGTCCACCATCTGGCCTCGTTTGACCAGGGGGCGGGGACGCACCGCGCGGTTGAGGACCGGCAGTCCGGCGGAAATGTTCTCCACCAGGGCCAGTGAATTGTCGTCCTTGGAAATGTTCAAGACGGCGTCGCGCGCGGTGAGCAGGTCGCGCCGCTCCATCACCACGTCGGCGTCGCGCAGCAGTTCGCCGCGCGTCAGCGCGGAATGGGCCACCGCGGCATCGCGCCAGACCCTGGCCTGCAACACCGTCTGCCAGTGGCCGACCCGTTCCCGCCCGTTCCACAAGTCGAATCCGGCCACAAAATTAGGATTGACGCCCGCCGCCGGCATCTCCCCGATGGTCAACTGCAGCGGTTCGTCCGGCACGGTCGCCGCCACCCAGGGACGGGCAAAATGCAGTTCCAATTCGCCCAGGTCTTTGACGTAATCCCGCTGCATGGCGGCGGCCAGCAGGCCGGTGATTTCCGTTTCGTCGAGCTGGCGGGTGCGGCGCACAATCCGCGCGCGCAAAGGACCGGTCCAGTTGGAGGCGCTCAGGCCGTCCACATTGGTCCGGGCCAGGGCGATGACCTGATCGCGGGACAAAAAGTTCGTTTGGCCCAGGGCGGGCGCCGGAGCCAAACGGATTTGTGGGAGGTCCACAGGAGGGTTGGCGCTGAGGATCTGATTGAGAAAAACACCGGAACTGTCCACCCGCGCCTCGGGGAGCAGGCGCCAGGAAATGGCGGGCGCGACGACATCGTTGGTCGGCGCAGCGGGATTATGATTAAGATTAAGATTAAGATTAAAAGCAGGAGGGGGATTGGAAGGGGATGGGGCCGGAGTGTCGCCCGCCAAAGCCGGCAAGGCGCAAAGCCCTGCAACCAAAACCAAGAATGAACTGGCTGCCAGAGAACGCAGCGCGGCGAAGCCGCAACCAAGATTGTTAAAAGGAATCATTCGAATCAGCGGCGCAGGTTGTTGCTCTCCTGCATCATTTCGTCCGCGGATTGCACGGACTTGGAATTCACTTCGTAAGCGCGTTGGGCGACAATCATGTTGACCATTTCCTGAACGACCTTGACGTTGGACATTTCCAAATAACCTTGCTGGACCGTGCCATATCCGTTTTCGCCCGGCGTCCCGGTTTCAGGCGTGCCGGAGGCGAGGCTTTCGGTGTATAAGTTGCCGCCGACGGAGTTCAGGCCCGACGGGTTGGTGAATCGCACCAACTGCACCTGGAAATTCGTGTTGCCGCTGGCGGAGGTTATCGTCACCTGGCCGGTGGAAGAAATGGTGATGCCGGTGGTGCCGGCGGGAATGGGCTGAAAGCCGCCCTGCAGCGGCAGGCCGTCGCTCGTTGTCACCTGGCCGGTGGCGGAACGCTTCAAAGCGCCGTCGCGCGTGTAGGCAATCGAGCCGTCGGGCATTTGCACCTGGAAAAAGCCGTCGCCGTTGATGGCCAGGTCCAGTTGTTCGCCCGTCGAGGTCAGTTCGCCTTCGGTGAAAACCTTGGAGGTGGCGACGACGCGGCTGCCGTGGCCTATCTGGATGCCGGTGGGCAGTTGCGTGCTGCTGCCCTGCTCGGCCCCCGCCGCCCGCGTCGTCTCGTAAAGCAGGTCCTGGAACTCGATCTTGCTCCTCTTGAATCCGGTCGTATTGACGTTGGCCAGGTTGTTGGCGATGACGTCCAGGTTGGCTTGCTGGGCTTCCATGCCTGTGGCGGAGGAATATAGAGATCGCACCATAAATCAAATCAGGCGGTGTTGCCGAGGTCGGCGATGGTCTTGCTCATTCGATCATCTTGAATTTGGATGACGTGCTGATTGGCCTCGAAGCCGCGCATGGCCGTCATCAGGCTGGCCATTTCCAGCACCGTCGAACTGTTGGAGCCTTCCAAATAACCCTGGCGCACCTTCGAGGTGGACGGCTGCGTCTGAAGACTCTGATTTGGCGCGACGAAGTAACTGGCGCTGATCTGGGTCAGCAGTTCCGGCTTCTTGAACTCCGCCACCGCCAGTTTGCCTCGGGAAACGGCGCCCTGGGTGACGTCGCCGCTGGTGGAAATGCTCGCCGGCGTCGGGTCCGCGGTGTCAAGCTTGATTGGTCCGCCCTGGCCCAGCACCGGATACCCCTCCTTGGTGCTCAATTGGCCCTTGGCATTGATTTGAAACTCGCCGTCCCGCGTGTAGCCGGTCGTACCGCCGGGCAATTGCACTTCAAAAAAGCCCTTGCCCTCGATGGCCAGGTCCGTCGGCACGCCGGTGGATCTCAATTCGCCGGCCGTAAAATTGGTGGTCGTCGTGCTCTTGGGGATGACGAACATCTGGGGGGATTGGCTCCCGTTGACGCCCGCCGGCATCAAACCCGCCTGCACCGCCGCCAGTGACAGTTGCTGTTTCTTGTAGCCGGGAATTGAACTGGAGGCCAGGTTGTCGGCAATGACCTCCTGCCAACGAGAATTGGCATTCAGAGCGGCGCCTGCCTGGAACAAACTGACATTCACGAACCCGTGCGGAGCAACGCTCATGCCACGCCAGGCAAGTCTCTGTTTTACAGGCAGTTACGCATTGCAGCCAAGCCGTCACAGGCAATACTTGCCACATTCCCCGGCCAAAATTGCCCCACCCCGCCCATGAAACTGTAGCGTCATTCTCGTCTCCGGCCGGCGAGTTGCCGACCGGCCCAGGCCAATTCGCCTGTGCCACCCAATCAAAGCGGGGCGAAAATTTCAGTCCCGTTCTTTTCGGGAGGCGGGAAGGGGGATTGACAATGGGGGCACAATTCGCGGTCAACGGGGCGGAGCATTTTGCAACGGGGGCAGACCTCGCGCGCCGGCCATTCCTGCACGCACAGAAGAGTGAGCAGCCCGGCAATGCCGAGCAGAAAAACGAAGAGCGTCCAGCCGGCGACCGCCAAGGGTGAAGAATCGTAGCGGCGCAAGAGCGACCAACTCAGCAGCGCGCTCACGAAGGCCAGAGCGAAACTGAGGACATTCCAGGGGCTGGAAATGTCCTTGTCCAACATCAAATGCGCCGGCAGCGGCAGCAGCGCCTGCGCCAGTCTTTGCGGCCAGGAATTGAATTCCGGTCCTGGCAAAGCAGGCACATCAGCCGTTTTGGCCACGTCTCGCCCCGGCCCAAGCCAGAGAACGTGAAAGGGCATTTTCCCGTTGGCTTTCCGACTCGTCACAACATCCGGGTGAAACCACACGGCATACTTGGCCGTCGAACCGTTTGCAGGCTGAAGAAAAAGAACCTGGACTTGCGGATATTCAGCATAGCCGGGCTGGTAGGGTGCGGCAAAGATCGTCCGGCCCTCGGCATCGAGCAGATAGACCGTCTGGCGCGTCGTAATGATGGAATTTCTTGTTTGGGTGACATCGTATCCCCCCGCCACGTCAGCGTAGCCTCCGATTTCATCATCATTCGGCAAAGTAAAAACCGGCTTGGCCGTGCCCGCTTTGAAGTCCACCCGATAGACGGCCTTCGCGGTGGCCAGCCATTGCCACGAGACATTGATGGGATTGTAGCCGTATGCAACAGAACCGCGCTGGGAGAGGAAGGATTCGGAGGTCAAGGCGCCGTCCGGGGCGCCAGGTGGCAAAATGCCGGCAAATTTGCGGGTGCGCCCGTCAAAGCTGAGTAATTTTCCGTGGCGATCCAGATACCATAGCTTCTTGTCCGTGATATTCAGCAGACTGAAAAAGCGCCCGGCATCTTGCACGGCATTTCGATTTTGATTCCAGTGACTGAATCTGGAAAGAACCGCCCCGCCGTAGGCGTAAAGCGGCTCAATTTCGCCGAGTGTCATCTTCTGGCCGGTTTTGGGATTCAGCAGCGGATGCCCTTCCAAGTCTGCAATCGCCGCCTCTCCATTATCGTGATTCAGCGTCACCTTGCAGATCGCGCCGTCCCTGGTCATTTGATAATAGCTGTAGTTGAACGAAAGCGGCATCAGGGGGTTGATGACCATGTTGAACAGCAAAGCCACTCCGAGTAAAATAACAACGCCGCAACCCGCGGCCAGGGCCACAATCAGCGCCAGCCTTCCTGCCCACGGCTGGCCACGATAATAGCCGCCACTTTGGCAGGCACCCCAAACCGCCGTCGCCAGAATCACCACTGACATCGCAATCAAGATCAGCCATTGCCAGGATTCAGCCAGGCTGACGCCCATGGAAGCTATAATGGCCAGACCGAGACCAAAGCCACGGCTGGCATACCAGCGCGCCTGGCGCAGGCCGGTCAGGAATCCTGCAAAATACCAGGCCACACCTGTCAGAAAGAAGGCAAACAAGGGCAGAACCATGGCCCATTCAAAAGGCGCGGCGACGCGGCCGGGGATTCGCGCCACCGCCACCAAAATGGCAAAAGGCAATCCCGCTCCAAGAGCATAAAGACACAATCCGGCGATGGTTTTGCCCAGGAAAATTTCCGAGCGCGTCACCGGGCGGTGGATCAAAAACGCCCAAAGATCGCGGTGCGCTTCATTGCGGCTTTGCAGCCAGCCCAGCGCCGCTCCGAAGATGGGGCACAAAAAAGCCGCTTCCGCCAGCAAGTTCGGCGAGAGCAACGGCTGGAGGGCGTTGATCTGGGCCGCCCTTCCGGCCAGCAGGCCCGCCAGCGCCGCGCTGCCAATCTGGTAAGCCAGCACCGCAAGCAGCGAAAAGATCACCAGGCCGATCAAGGCCACTTTCAGATTCTCCCGCAGGTCTTTTTGAATGAGTGCTTTCATGGTTGCGCCTCCAGTTCCGACAGGATGAATGTCTTCTCGCCGCGCTCGCCCAAATAGCTAATGAAGGCGTCCTCCAGCCCCAGCGGCATGATTTCCATTTCCAACGGCGCAAGCGCGCGCAGCGTCTTTTCCGCCTCGCCGTCATAGGGCGCGCAGGTCACGCGCAGTTCGTTTTCCGTGCGGATGGCCTGAAGCAGGCCGGGAAACTTCGGCAAGGCCGGCGGCGCGCCGGAAAAACGCAGCCGCACCTGGCGCACGCTTTCCTGGAATTTCTCCAGCGGACAGCAGGCGCGCAAAACGCTCCGGTCCAGAACGGCAACGTAATCCGCCACCCGCTCGACATCGGAAATGTGGTGCGAAGAGAAGAAAATCGTCCGGTCGGACTTGCGCGTGAGGTAAATCATGGACTCGATCAGCGTCCGGTGCGCCACGGGGTCCAATCCCAATCCCGGGTCATCCAGCAGCAACAATTCCGGCTCGGGCGCGAGGGTCAGGGCCAGGCAAAGCCCGGCGCGTTCGCCGCGCGACAGGTCCTTTACCCGGGCCGCGGGTTTCAAGCCGAAATGCCCGGCGACGCCGCGGAAAATCCGGTTGTTCCAGTTGGCGAAAAATTTCGATTGAAACTCGCCGCATTCCTGCACGCTCATCCAGCCGTAGAGCTGGTGTTCCTCGGTCAGGTAGCCGATGCGCGCGCGAATATCCGGCGTCAGCGCCTGGATATTGCAGCCGAGGATGCCGCCCGTGCCGCGCGTCGGCTGCTCCAGCCCGGCGAGCAGGCGGATGGTGGTGGTCTTGCCGGAACCGTTGCGGCCCAGAAACGCGAAGACGCAGCCGCGCGGCACCTCCAGACTAAGTTCATAAACGGCGGGCTTGCCGCCATAATACTTGGTCAGCCCGCGCGTTTGGATGACAGATGCTTCATTCCTCATTGCGGTCGCCTCCTTTGGGTTGTTTCCACTGGACCAGTTTTTCCTCCAACGCCTTGCGCAATTCCTCGGGCGTGAAATCGAGCACCATGGCCTCGCCGATGAGGGCGTCGAGCAGCGGCTCCAGCCGCCGCCAGCCCTCCGCGCGCGAAAAAATCTTCCGTTTGCGCGTGATGAAAACGCCCCGCCCGGCGCGCCCTTCGAGCAAGCCCTCGCGCGTCAGGTCGGCGTAGGCGCGCGCCACCGTGTTGGGATTGACCACCAATTCCTCCGCCAGCGCCCGGACGCTGGGGAGCTGGTCGCCCGGGGCCAGCCGGCCGCCCGCCACCGCCAGGCGCGCCTGCCCGGTAATTTGCTGGTAGATCGGCGTGTTCGACCCGGTATGGATGATGAACTTCACGGCCATAATCTAGTGTATGAATACAACTAGAACACCAATACGGATTTGTCAAGCGCCTTTTTAAAATATTTTAGTCAGTGGCGGAAAGACGGAGCATGTCCCGGACTGTCTCCCGGATCGCCCGCCGGCGCGCAAGCGTGACGTGCCCAAGCCGGATTAGGATCGCGAGTTCCTCCTTGTCTCGCTCCGGTGTGAAGTACTCCAGCAGGGAGCCAGGCGGGAACGCTTCCTTGGGCTCCCGCTTCATTCTGCATTTTGCATTCTTCATTTCCCCCCACCCTGCCCCTTTTTGGGCGAACGGCGGAAGCCGCTCTTGAACCACAGACTCCAGACCATGATCAAGGCTTCCCAGACAATGTTGCCGGACATCTTGGAGCAGCCTTGCAGCCGCTCGGTAAAGATGATGGGCACTTCCGCCACGCGCATTCCGTTCATCCAGATGCGATGCGTCATTTCGATTTGAAAGCTGTATCCCTCGGAGCGGATCGAGTTCAGGTCGAGCGACTGCAAGGCGCTGCGGCGAAAGCATTTGAATCCGCCGGTCGGATCGCTGAAAGGCATCCCCGTGATCAGGCGCACATATTGAGCCGCGCTGGTGCTGAGGAGCAAGCGCCGCAACGGCCAGTTGATCACGCGGATGCCGCCGCAATAGCGCGACCCCAGCACCAGGTCCGCCTGTTGCGCCGCCTCCAGGAACTTGGGAATGTCATCCGGGTTGTGGGAAAGATCGCTGTCCATTTCCAGGATGAACTCATACTCCCGCTCCAGCGCCCAGGCGAAGCCCGCCAAGTAGGCGCGCCCCAATCCCTTTTTCTCCTTTTCATGGAGCACATGGATGGCCGGGTGCCTGGCCGCCAGATCGTCGGCAATTTGCCCCGTGCCGTCCGGCGAATTGCCCTCCAGAATGAGCAGGTCCACCGGCACGGCCAATTTCAGCAGACGCTCCGCCAGCTTGGGAAGATTTTCCCGTTCGTTGTAAGTCGGAACAATGACCAGCGTTTTGTTCATTCCACCACGTCAATAGACCTTCACCGTCAAATGGTGCCTTTCCAGGATGGTCCCCTCGAATTGCGCCAGTTGGGTCAGGTCCTCGTTGTAATCGGCCAGGGCGCGGATTTCCGCCGAGCGGGCGGCGGTCAAATTGCTTTGCAGTTGGAGGACGATGAAGGAAGTGCTGGTGCCGACCTGCAATTTCTTTTGCTCCGCCTGGAGGGCCTGGTCGGCGTAATCGCGGGCGTCGCGGGTGGCCTTGGTTTGTTCGTAGTCGCTTTTGGCCTTTTCGATGGTGTTTTGGATTTGAATCAGGATGCTTTGTTCCACCAGTTGATACATGGCCTGGGCCTGTTCCTTGGAAGCCTTGGCCGCCTTGTAGTTGTCGCGCGCGGCCCGGTTGCCGAGGGGAACGGTCAGGAGCGCGCCATAGGAATAGTTGGGGAAGTTGTTCCCCGAAATATCGCCATAGGAGCCGCCGAGGCTTCCACTCAATCCCGTGCGTCCGTAACTGCCGGTCAGATCCAGTTCGGGGAAAAGCTGGTTTTTCTGGAAGCGCCGGTTGATGTCCTGCTTCTCCACGGCAATTTTGGCCTGCAACAGATCGGGGCGCTTGGTCATGGCGGTCTGCCAGCTCCCTTCCAGATCGAACATCTCCGGCGCCGCCATCAGTTTCTCCGCCGGCACCAGCTTGACGTCATACAACTCCCGGTACTTGTCCGTGACAAGGGCCTTCAAATTGTTCTCGTCCTGGATGACCAATTGTTGCGCCGCCAGCAGGCTGGCCCGGCTGGAAGCCAGTTGCGAGAGCGATTGCGCCACGTCCAGGTCGGTCAAAGTGCCTGCCCTGACTTTCTGCCGGTTTTCCGCCACCAGTTGCTCGGCCAGGCGAACCGCGTCCTCCTGCACCCGGACATTTTCAAAGGCGTAATTCAATTCATAATAAGCCTGCTCGGTCGCGCTGATGTTGGTCATCACCGCCAGGTAAAAGCCGCATTCATCGAATTGAATGGTCTTCTTGGCAACCAGGATGGAGGCCCGGCTGGTGTCAATCCAAAAATTCTTCAGCAAGGGCTGCTGCAGGGTGATGCCAGCGGTGGTGGTGTCCTGGGTGAACGGCGCCTTGGGCATGCCGTTACTGTCGAAGGTCTGGTAGTCTGCCTTGTTCAGGGTGGTGGTCAGGCTGTATTGCAGGCCCCAGGGCGTCAGGGCGTTGCCCCCGTTGGCGCCGCCGATGCCAACCTGGTAATTCTGTTGGTCCACATTCTGATTTGGTGTCGCGAGGCCGTTGAAAATCTGGCCCGGATTGTCGCTGTGGCTGTCCTTGGCGATGGCACCCAAGGCCGGTTCGTAAGCAGCGCCATAAATGGCGCCCAGGGAGAATTGATCCAGTTGCGGCACGTAACGCTGGATTTTCAGGGCCAGATTGTGCTCGATGGCCATCTGAATGGCCTGCTCCAGCGTCAGCGTCTGGGTTTTATTCGTTTGCGCATGGACCGCCAGGGCGCAGAGGAGCAGGCCCCATACAATTCCTTTTGATTTCATCACTTCGTTCGTCTTTGGACGCCCGCCAGTCTGGCCCACTTCAATTTTTTCGTCAACCTTCCCCTGGCCTTGCGGCACGAGACAGGCGGTCGGCGATGGCGCGCCAGGCTGCCTGCGCCGGCGGAGCTTCGACGACGATCAGGGCCGCGCCGGACTCGTCGCATTGATGAAGCTCGGCGTAAAGGGCGCGGGCGTAGGCTGCGGCGTCGTGAGGAAGCGCCGCCACCCTTCCAAAACTACCGGACGCCGGAATCCGGCTGTGCGCGATGACGCAGGTCTTTTCGGCGCGAAAGGCCAGCGGCTGAAGTTGAGAAGAGAGATCGGCCTGGTTGCGCCAGGACAGGATCACCAATTTCGCCCTGGGCGAATAATGACGGCGCAACATTCCCGGACTGCGCAGTTCGGTTCCCGGCCTGCTGGTCCTGTCAAGCGCGGACAGGCCGAGTTCCTTTACCTCCATCACCGCCAGCAACGATTCGGCATGGATCATGCCCGGACGCAGCACGGCGGGCGGCGCGGCGGTCAGGTCCAGCACGGTGGATTCAAGCCCCACTTGCGACGGGCCGCCATCCACAATCAGGGGAATCTTGCCCTCAAAGTCCTTTCGCACGTGCGCGGCGTTGGTTGGAGACACTTGATTGGCGGGATTGGCGCTGGGCGCGGCCAGCGGAAATCCACAGGCGCGGATGACCGCTTGAATGAAAGGATGCGAGGGCCAGCGCACGCCCACGGTGGGGCCGCCGGCGGTTACCACATCCGGCACGCGCGGCGAGCGGGGCAAAACCAGCGTCAGCGGCCCGGGCCAGAAGGCCCCGGCCAGTTTCTCGGCCACCGGCGGCCAACTCGCCACACACTCCCGCGCCAGTTCCAATCCCGCCACATGAACGATGATGGGATTGCGCGCCGGCCGGCCCTTGACTTCGTAAATGCGGGCCACCGCAGCGGCATCCCAGGCATTGGCCGCCAGGCCATAAACAGTTTCCGTGGGCAGAGCGACCAGTTCTCCGGCGCGCAGCAGTTCCGCCGCCCTTTCCACCGCCTCCGCGAACAGCGCGGCGGTGCGCGTTGACAATACGACCGAATTCATCGTGATGAAGAGTGACGGCGGGAACGGCTCCAGGCAATAGCGAACAAGACAGAGAGCGGGCGGCGTTTTATTTTGTTCCTGAACTCGGCGTAACAAAAAGATAGATTCGCGTAGTGACGGTGACGGAGTACGTGCGGTGGAAAAGCCCAAGAACAGTGTCCGTGATTTTGTTGGTCGCGGTGCAGGCCGGGCCGCGCAACGCCAGTGTTTCACCCATCCGCACCGTCCCTTTCCCTTGGATTTCACTGACGCGAATGTGAGGCAGCGGTAATGTGTAGTTCTTTTCTGGATGGCCCGGCTTGTCGTACCCGAGAAATGCGGTGTTGCGTGACAATACAGAAAGATCCCAGCCTTCGGCTGACACGATCGGTAAAATTTTCGCCGTCACCCCCGTTCTCACCTCGTCCGTTAAATAGTTCACATAGCCGTTTGTCGCCCCGTCCGCAGCCAAATCGGCGCCCGCCGTAACGCCGGTGACAACGCGCAGAACATCCTCGACTCCGAGCTGTGTTTGAGTCCTCGATGAGGCTGTCGCATTGGGGAAGGAAATGATGTTGCAGCTTGAGTCGCGCTCGAAGGCATCGAGAGCCTTTTGAAACTGCCCGGTCGTGAGGGGGACCGCCTCGCCTTTGGTGACGTGATAGTCGGTGCGGATGTTTTCAGTATGCAAAATTTTGGCCTCGCGGAGAAATTGCGCCACGGCCTCCGGCCCCGCGGATTGGTCCGGCGGCAATTGGCCGAACAACTTGTCCATAGCGGCCTGGGCCGGACCTCCTGCCAAGATGCCCGCCATTTTGACCTGGAGGACGAGCGTGTTGGAGGCCGCAAGGCCATTGCTGGCGATTCCTCTCTCCAACCCGGCCACTGTTGTGCCAGCGGGGAGCATAATTGGTGGAGTGTTGCTGTCCGCCATGACGCCATTGGTGAACCATGCGACCGGATTCTGAGGATGCGCCTCAGCAGGTTGCGCAAGAACCAGCCGGCTCCTGCCGGGCGTTTGCACCCCGGCTTGCGCCCCGGCGGATTGGACCAGCCACCCGAAGACCGAACCAGAAGGCCCGGACAGAACCGGCAGCGCAGTCAGCGCCAATACAAAACCCAGGGCCAGAATTCGCGGCGCCCATCGCCAAAGGGCCGGTAATTCGCGCCACCTCACCGGAGATGTCAATAATGCGTGGACGCGGCGGCCCAGGCCGGAACGAAAACCATTGCCCGCCACACCCAATCCCCGGGCCGGGCCGGATTCCGCCAGTTCACGCCCGAAGCGCAGCAGGGATTCCGCCAGCGCCGTCGGGCCGGATGGCGCCAGGGCGCTGGCCTCATCCGCCGCCGATTCGTTCGCCCCGCGCAATTGCAGCGCGGCCCACCAAACCATCGGGTTCCACCAGGCCAGCGCGCAAATTGTGTCAGCCAGCCCCAGCCATAATGGATCGCGCCCCGCCAAATGCGCCAGTTCGTGCGCGACCATCGCTTCCCGTTGCTCAGTAGTGAAACGCAGGGAAAAGTCAGCGGGCACGACGACTGTTGGACGCCACCACCCGAAAGCCATCGGCCCGCGCAGCCGCGCCCAAGTCCGCGTCTCGACTCCACTCACCCCAAGCGCCATGCCAAGCCGGGCAACGGCCTTCTGAGTTTCAGCATCAGCCGGCGCCATCCGGCGTCGTTGCCAAGCCAGCCAAACGCGATTGGCGGCGCAGCGGAGCAGCAACAGCAAACTGCCCAGCAACCAAATCACTCCAGGCCATGTCACCGGCGCGGCGGATTGTTCGCGATGAACCGGTAGCGGCGCTTCCGCCGGGCCGGCGGCTGCTGCCGGGGTCCTCACCGTCGAGAATTGGACGGCAGCCTGGACGATTCCGGCCGCCTCCCGCGGCCCAAGCCGCCGCACCTTTTCGCCAAGTCCGGCGGTTTCTCCCAACCAGACGCACGCCACCGCGATCAACGCCGCCTGCCAGACTACACGGCGGGCCTGCGTAGCGCGAATTCCGTGATTGACCAGCGTGGCCGCTCCGACAATAAGCGCCGTTTGCGCCGCGAGAAACGCGGCCAACCGCCCCCACCAGGCGAGATCGGGTGTCATTTGGCCCTCCGTTTGGCTTGTTTGATGAATTTTTCGATTTGATCCAATTCATCGCGGCTGACCTCGCGCGTTTGCAGCAAGTGGCTGACCGCGTTGGCCATGCTTCCGGCAAAAAGCCGCTCGACAAAATGCCGCCCCACGCTGCGCGTCACCTCCTCCGCCTGGACGGAGGCGCGATAGAGATAGGCGCGTCCCTCCTCGCGATGGCCGACCAGGCCGCGCGCCTCCATTTTGCGGAGCATGGTGGAGATGGTGGTGTGGGCCAGCTTGCGTTCCGTTTGCAGGGCGGCGTGGACTTCGGCCACGCCGCATTCGCCGCGCTCCCAGAGCGCCTGAAGGATGCGCAATTGCAGATCGCCGAGGCGATGGTGTTGATTGGATTTGATCATAACGACCGTAGTAGTACTACCACGGTAGTTCAATGTCAATGGGAAATCTTCAAAAAAATATATTCTCTGGAACCGACAAAAGTGACGATCTGTTCCCCAAGCTTCCTCCTTCTTAATCCTAATCATAATCTTAATCTTCGAAAGATCAGGATTAGGATTAAGATTAAGATTAAGATTAGGAGAGAAAATGCTGGTTCCGCCCTGCCGTCGTGAATTGATTGCAGACTGGCAATGTTGACCGGATGTTTTAATGTTCAGGGGTGCTCGAACTTTTGACGCAACAACTGGCTGACAGGCAATCGCTCACCGACTCCGACGTCGCCTTCGCGGTGGAGGCGCTGACCAATCGCGACGTTGCGCCGCCGATCAAAGCGCAATTCCTCGCCGCGCTGGCGCGCAAGGGGGAAAGTATTTCAGAAATCGCCGCCTTCGCGCGCGCGTTGCGCGACAAATCCATCGCCCCGCCCCTGGATGCCGAAACCCGCTCCCGCCAGATTCTCGATGTTTGCGGCACGGGCGGCGACCGCCTCAACACGTTCAACATTTCCACCACCGTCGCCTTCATCGCCGCCGCCGCCGGCGTGACGGTCGCCAAGCACGGCAATCGCGCCGTCACCTCGCAGGCGGGCAGCGCTGACGTGCTCGAAGCGCTGGGCATCAGGACCGATCTGGAGCCGGAGGAGGCCGCGCGCGGGTTGCGCGAACATCAGTTCGCCTTCTTTTTCGCGCCCAAGTATCATCCCGCTTTCCGCGAAATTGCCCCCGCCCGCAAGCTCTGCGCCGAGCGCGGCCAGCGGACCATTTTCAATTTTCTCGGCCCCCTGCTCAATCCGGCGCGCCCCGCCGCGCAATTCATCGGCGTGCCGCAACCGGAATTGTGCCGGCCCATCGCGCAAGTCCTGCAACTGCTGGGCGCGCGCCGCGGCATGGTCGCGTCGGGCGAAGTGCCCCTTCCCGGCGCGACCGCCCATTTGGACGAGCTTTCCACGCTGGGCGACAACTGCATCGCCGAGTTTTACCAGGAACGCGGGTTTTCGGTTTCCACCTTGTCGCCGCGCCACTTTCCCGTCCAGCCCGCGGCGCTGGCCGACTTGACCGGCGGCGACCGGCAGGCCAACGCCCACATCGTGCGGCAACTGCTGCGCGGCCAGGAACGCGGGCCGAAGCGGGACGCCGTCCTGCTCAACGGCGCGGCGGCGCTGTTCGTCGCGGAAAAGGCGGCCTCGCTCACGGAAGGCTGGGAATTGGCGGAGGAACTGTTGGACTCGGGCCGCGCCCTGGCCAAGCTGGAGCAGTTGGCGCGAGTTTGGAACCATTAATATCGAGAGAATAACCCTTCGGTGCCCGGAATAGGCATCAGGTATCCCCGTCAAATCTCATTTTGCCGGATTTTGCGAAATGTCCCATTGAGTTCCATTCAGGGCGCAAAAAATTGTTCTTGGGCCTCATGTCGAACCGATTTCAACAAGGCTTTCACCGGATTCCATCAGGGCCAGGGCTTCCCGAAATTTCGCGGTCAAAATCTCGCGCAGCGCGGCATCGGAAGTATTGCCGCAGGTGAGCCAGATGATTTTTGGAGGGCTGCCGTGGCGTTCCAGCAGGTTGACGAAATCAACATCCTTGGTAATGACCACATCCGCAGCTTGCCGCACCGCGAAGAATATTTGATCGTCTTCCGCGCCACGCAAACCAAGCTCCCGAACAGGCAGCGCAGTAAGGACTCGCGAAGAAATAACTTGAGCATTCTGGCTTGTTCTTTTGGCCGCTGGCGGCGTTGCTCGCTCGTCACAGATCCGTGCTGATATGCGCCTTGCGAGCGCCTTG
>Ga0326727_10004502_pt1 | contig 41745 bp, 36 predicted proteins | sample MB2enrmetagenome_FD_207643 | JGI IMG/M metagenome (GOLD analysis project Ga0326727, IMG submission 207643) | Lab enriched peat soil microbial communities from McLean, Ithaca, NY, United States - MB29MY | ecosystem: Environmental > Terrestrial > Soil > Wetlands > Peat | place: USA: New York...
TAATCCTCATGGGCTCAATTGGTTGCAGATATTTCCGGTGGTTAGCGTCCGTTGGCAGGTGTACGAACGGACAAGTCGACGGATGCGATCGAATATCTGCCACCTGCACTAACGACACCTATGCGTCTTCAGACGCCCTCCATACACTGGCAACAGTGGCCTCCCCGCCGGTTTCGAGCAGGCTGCAGATTTTGGCCTCGGCGCGTTTGCCGAATCGGAGATTCGAACATGGTGTCGTCCAAAGCTAGCATCAAGATTGAGTTTCGCTCAGGCATCCGTGGTATGGCCTTTCTTCTGATGGCCCTGGTTATGGGCTTCGGGATCGCAGCATCGGCCACCACTTATTACATCGACAATTCAGCGGCTGGCTGCGGCGGTTCAGGATGCAGCGACAAGAACAACGGAACCTCCAAGACAACGGCATGGGTTCACGCGCCCGGAATGCCGTCCTGCACCAGTGGTGGCTGCTACACGATTGACAACAACAGCGGGAATGCTGGTCATGCAAAACCTGGAGATCAGTTCATCCTGCGCGGCGGTGATGTGTGGCACGAGAGCAATAATGACTTGCCTTGGACGTGGCGCTCGGCAGGATCGAGCGGAAATACTATCTACGTCGGTGTAGATGAGACCTGGTATGTCGGCTCATCGTGGACTCGTCCTGTGCTTAATGAGGATGGAACGGACATTAGCACTCTGGGTCAGGGAGCACTGTTTAAATTTGGTGGTGGTGGTCAAGCTCCCTACAACGTCGTGGACAATATCGAGTTTATCAATTTCTACTCCTGCGCTTCCACGGGCATGTATGGCCCATTCGAGTTCAATGACACCCTGCACAACACGCTTTCGAATGCCTACTTTCATGGCTGGACCCATTGCCCCTATACCGGAACGCAGACGGATGGTTGCGTGCTCGTTGGTGGAACCAGCGCAACCGTCGAGTACACGGTGTTCGATGCTACAGACTCAACGGGTGGCGGAGATAGTTGCTATGCTGTCGGTTTTTCGGGCTCAGACAATGGGTCGGAAATTGCTTATAACTACATAACCCACATGCCCAACGGTTTTGTCGGCTCGTTTCCTAACGTACATGACAATGTGATCGCATACACGTCTACCGATTTCGTCACCCTCGGGGGAGGTTCCTACCACGGCAACGCCTTTGAAAATAACGTGTGCAATTCGCCGTGCTTTATCTACAACAATGTGGGCCTTTTCGTGAGTCCCACTTACGGCTATGTGAGCTGGTGGGATTCTCCAAAAGGAAACTACGACTACATTTTCAACAATGTGATAGCCAATAGCGGCCCGTTCTCGACCGTTACCGGCGATGGCCACGCAGCGAATGGTGGCTTTGTTATCTACTTTAACAATACGGAGGAATGTGGCGCAGACAATGGGCAGCCTTCGTACTTCTGCGCCGGGGATACTGATCCTTCCGACGCGCACTCGACTTTTGAGAACAGCCACTTTATCTCCAGTTATGCTCCTCCTCCACTGACTTCTTATGGGACGCAGAGCAACAACATCACACAAACGAAATCCGTAGCGAATGGCCAAGGCTATAGTTATTCTCAAAGTTACGTGTTTTCCCCAACTGCAAGCAACAACTCAACGGTGGGCGCTGGCCTTAATCTGACATCACTGTGCAACAGCATCGCTGTCTTAAATGCCGCTGCTGGTACTGCCTGTCAGGAAGATACGACTTACGGTGTCACTTACAACGCGACAAATCACACGGTTTCATGGCCTGCACGAACACCCATAGGCCGTCCCACGAACGGCGCGTGGGACGCCGGAGCTTATGAATACGGCGATCCGCCGAATCCCCCAAGTGGTCTAACCGCAGTGGTTGATTGATTGCCGGGCCGATTTTCATTAATTTTCTTGGTCCAAAGGCAGAGTTCTGGCGATTGATTTCCAGCAGGCGGGAAACATCCCTTAAATCCTCTGGCTCCTTTTGATCGTCCGGGCCACAACCCAAAACCTAGATGGAGCCTGAATATCTGTTAGCTGTTCTGAGCTTCAGCCAGTTGAAAAGGAGTTTTGACTTATGAATGTTAGCGTCGTTATCCCGGCGTACAACGGCGCGAAAACGATCCAAGGGACCCTTGACTCGGTGTTACGCCAAACTGTTCCGCCGATTGAGATACTTGTTCTAGATGATGGCAGTACCGACGAGACCGCCGCCACCGTCAGATCATACGGGGAACGGGTGAGATTACTTCAGCAAGAAAATAGGGGTGTCGCCCCGTCGCGTAATGCTTTGTGCGCGCAAGCCCGAGGGGATTTGATAGCTTTTCTGGATATGGACGACATATGGCATCCGCGTTACCTGCAGGTTCAGTGCGGGCTTTTCGCGAATTACCCGGATGCGGTTGCTTTCTTCACTGGGCATGTAAACTTTACTGGGTATGGGATTTATGAGTGGAACGAAAAACTGACTGACGTTGAACCAGCTGTTGAGCTTATAGGCCCCCTCAAGTTTCTCCAGAGATATAACCGAGCTACAGGTCCCTTCGCGTCGATGAGTTACTGTTGCGTCCCGAAGGTTGTCCTGAGGTCAATCGGCCCGGAGCCGTTTCGAGTTAGCAGTGTCGACGACTCCCATCTGTGTACGCTGTTGCCTTTGTGGGGTTCCGTCGTGTATACGCCCATGCCATTAGTTGCTTACAGGGGGACGAGCGAAGCCCAGTCGGTAAACCGCCTGAAGACTTTTGGATGTTGGGTGAAGGTCTTTGAGATCCTTGAGGAATGCTACGAGAAACACGACGATCCCAGACTCCTAAATGCCTTCCGGATGGCATTTGCTTCGAAAAGACGACAATATGGCAAGCTCCTCATGACCGCGGGAAGGGTTTCTGAAGCGAGAGCTGAATTTCGTCGCTCTGCAGGAAATACAAGAGCACCCCTTTCGGTGGCAAAATCGCTCGGGCTTTTGTTGGCGTCATACGTGCCTTCGCCGCTACAACCACGTTGGCCTCCCCTCTGCCGCCGGTAGGGGGAGTATCCGTAGGGAATGTGGCAGGCCCTGGGCAGTCCATGGCCTAGTGGGTGTCTCCGTACCCTGCCAACGGTGGATTGGAACGCCCGGTGACGGAGCGGATTGCATGGGCTCTAGCGCTGGCCTTTTATAGCGTCCCGCCCCGGCTGGGAGAGATACTATTTGGTAGACCGCGTCGCGGCAGGTGAACGGCCTCCAGTCGCGGACCTGGGCCTATACTTTGCCGGGGTGGATTACTCAGAATGGAACCTGCACACTTTCGATTTGGCGGTGGCGCAGCAGAAACGATGCTGACCCCCGTGATGGCGCTGGCGATGCTCATCGTCATCGGGCTGATTTTCACCAGGCCGCGCAACCAGGTGATCGTGCCCTTCCTTCTGGGCTGTTTTACGATCCCGATACAGCAGGTCGTGGTGTTGGGCGGCCTGCATTTTACGGTGCTGCGCATCCTGATTATTGCCGCATTGATCCGCAGGGCCATGGCGGGAGGAGGCAAGTTTCCCGGGGGACTCAACGGTGTTGACCGCGCGGTGATACTCTGGGCGATATCGCTAGAGACCATCGTCTCTCTCCAATGGATGGAGATGCAGTCTCTCATTCATAACTTGGGGGATCTCCTCGACATGCTTGGCGGCTACCTGGTGGTCAGGTTCTTCATCCCTGACGGCGACACCGTCCGGCGAACCATAAAGACGCTGGCCGTTGTTTGCATCATCCAGGGCGTCTGCATGCTCAATGAGCAAATCTCTCACGTGAATGTCTTCGGTTACGTTGGAGGGCTTGGGCCTTGGCTGACTATAAGAGACGGGAAGATCCGCTCCGAGGGCGCGCTGGGATGTATCTCTGCCGGAGCGTTCGCCGGTGCTTTGATTCCCCTGTTTTTGTGGCTCTCGGCGGAACGAAGAAGCCGGATGCTTGCGTATGCGGGCCTAGCCGGTGCAACAACCATGGTGTTCACCTCGAATTCGAGCACATCGCTCCTGGCGCTTGCGGCGACTGCCTTAGCTATTTTCCTTTGGCCGCTGCGCAGGCACACGACTGTCATCCGCCGTGGATTCGCGCTCATGCTTGTAGGCTTGCACTTGGTTATGCACGGTCCGGTCTGGTCCCTGATTGCCCGTGTCGATGTTACTGGCTCTTCCTCCGGCTACCATCGGTACTATTTGGTGGACAATTGTATTCGGCATTTCAGCGACTGGTGGCTGTTTGGATACAAGGATTACGACAAGTGGGGATTTATGATGTTTGACTGCTGCAACCAGTTTGTGGTCCAAGCCGTGAACGGAGGCTTGTTGGCGTTGGTTGCTTATATCGCGGTCTTCAGCAGGAGCTTCGGGGCGATTGGAAAGGCCAGGAAAAAGGTGGAGGGAGATCGCGGGCGCGAATGGTTCCTCTGGTGCCTGGGTTCCGCTCTGTTTTCTATTGTCGTAGCCCACTTCGGCATTAATTACCCGGCCATGATGGAGATAGGCTTATTCACTTTGTGGACTGTCATTTCCGTGGCAACTTTTGAGGCTAGGCGGCCAGCAGAGGCCAAAGTCGAAATCCCCGATGATTCTCAGCTAGTTCCCGACCTGGTTGGTGCCTCGTGAGGGAAAGTAACGAGCGCGTGCGTGTGCTCTACAGCTTTCCGCTTAGGCTGGGTGCGGATCGAATCTGCACCACTGCGTGGCATCAGGTGAACGGCCTCGCAGCTGCAGGAGCCGACGTGTTGGTTTTTCCGGCCTCGATTTCCCGAGCGGTGGCGTCGAACGTGAGAGTTTCCCCAACTCTGGCCAGAGGGAAACTGCGACTGCCGATTAAGATCGTAGGAACGATGCGGGCGTGTGCGTTGCACGATCGCGTGGTGGCCCGCCGACTCGAGAAACTGATGGGGAAGATCGACATCATTCACACCTGGCCGTTGGGGGCGCTCGAAACACTCAAGACGGCCTCCAAGCTCGGGATTCCCACTGTGTTGGAGAGATGCAACGCGCATACAGGTTTTGCCATGGAGGTTGTGCAGAAAGAGTGCGACCGCTTGGGAGTGATCCTGCCGCCCGATCACGAGCACGCCTACAACGCGGAAAAACTACGCAAAGAGGAGGATGAATACAGGCTGGCAACGCGCCTCTTGTGTCCTTCGGAATTTGTGGTGAAAACCTTCCTCGATAAGGGATACGCCAGGGAGCAATTGGCGCGACACATCTACGGATATGACGAAAAGGTGTACTACCCCAGCAACGAGCCGCGAGACCCGAAGCGCGGACTGACCATGATATCTGTGGGGGTCTGCGCGGTGCGGAAAGGCCTGCACTACGCACTCGAGGCATGGCTACGATCCCCGGCTTCGAAAGACGGCACTTTTCTCATCGCAGGAGAATTTCTGCCGGCCTACCAGGAAAAACTGGCGTCGATGCTCGCGCATCCGAGTGTGAAAGTCCTGGGCCACCGGAACGACGTACCGGAGTTGATGCGAAAAAGCGACATCCTGGTACTTCCCAGCATTGAAGAAGGCTTCGGCTTGGTGATCGCGGAGGCCATGGGCAGTGGATGCGTTCCGCTCGCGTCGGACGCCTGTACCGAGATCTGCAGCCATATGAAGACGGGACTCATGCATCACGTGGGAGACATCGATGCACTGACCCAACACATTACGATGCTGCATGAGGATCGCGGCTTGCTGCAGGGGCTGCGCGCTGAATCCTTGAGAGCCGCTCCGGAAATTACCTGGACTGCTGCGGGACGAATACTGCTTGATGTGTATCGCGAAACGATTGTGGCACACCAAGCGGGCGCGCTCAGAGAAACCGCCCACGCTCTGTGATGAGTGATGAGTTCATGAATCCTAAAGTATCCGTCGTGATCCCGACCTATAACCGGGCAACCAAGGTTCCGAAGGGCATTGAGAGCGTACTCACCCAGACGTTTTCAGACCTCGAGGTCATTGTTGTGGACGACGGGTCGGCGGACGACACGGGGAATGTCATTGCGAAGACCTTTGGCGATCGGATCCGCTACTACTACCAGGCCAATCAGGGTGCCAGCGCGGCTCGGAACAAGGGAATCGCCGAAGCACGGGGCGAGTGGATCGCCTTTCTCGACTCCGACGATGAATGGGAACGCGACAAGCTGGAATGGCAGCTCAAGACCCTCGAGCGATTTGACCCACAGTGCGGCGGGTGTTACACGGACGTTCGATTGTTCAACCACGCGGAAACACGCACCTTCTTTCAACTCGCGGTAGGGAACTACCGGCACCAAGGAGAGATGGGTGTCAGCAAAGAGGCGTTGAAACTGCTGGTAAGACCAGGCGGCGCCGGCATGGTGATCTGTCTATCCTCCTTTATGGGACGCGCCGACCTGATCAGAAAGACAGGGGGTTTCGACCTCAAGCTGCCCTACAGCCAGGACAGCGAATTTCTCTTCCGGTTGGCGATGTTGACGGGTTTCTGTTACGTGAACCGCCCGCTTGTTAGGTTTGACCGCTCACCCGTGGAACAGCGCCACGTAGGAGTGAGCGCAGAGTGGACCAAATTGGATTTTTGGCTTCGGGATAGCCAGTCCCGGCTCGAGGGGCTTTTGCGATTGAGCGAGGGTTTACCGACGGAAGTGGTCAAGCTCATTCAAGAGCAGTTGAGCTCAATCCACAGCGGCTGGGCGAATTGGTATCTGGCGACCGGACAATATGGAAAGGCTCGCGAAGCTATCTCGCGAGCGATGCGATTGGATCCGACTTTGAATATCGCAGCGAAATGGCTTCTGACATGGGCAAGCCCCCAGTTGGCGAGCCGTGCAGTACGTTACCGTCGAGAAAGAAGTCAAGAGTCCATCGCTTGACATTACTGTGAGCAGGGCTTTCAGCGACACGACTGTACCTCCCATGAAAACCGATCACGAGCATAACTTCGGCCGCCATATTATCACCTGCTTGGCAACGGCGTTGTGCATCTGTGCTGCCGTGGAACTCACCTGTCTGTCACTAGGGATCGCCCCCTTGTTCACACCGAACTTGCCGCTCAACGAGAAAATGCGCTTCCTCCGAGAACATCGGCCCGGCTCGACACCCGTCGCAGTAGTCAGTGGAGCGAGTATAGCGCTCAACGACATCGACAGCGATATGCTCGAAGACGAAGAAAGGCGCCCCTTTGTCAATCTGGGGGCCAACGGCATCTCGGTGCCAACCTCGGAACAGTTTTACCAGCAGTTGGCAGTTCTCTATTCAGTGCGTGAGGTTATCTTCGCCGCGAGCCCAGTGGAAATGCGGGACGCGTACCGCTCGGATGTCGAAGTGCCCACTCCTGTCTTTCGCCGCTACGTGCTGGGCAGTATGACGATGGCAGAGGAATTCACCTATCGCGACATTTCGGGATTAATGTCGTATTGGAAGAACTGGAGCGACTATCACAGCCGAACATCGCCTACCTCAATGGTATTCACCAAGACAGGTGCTGTCCCTTTGGAACTCGATGTCGGTGCCGCCGGACCTCGGGCTGGAATTAGCGAAGCTCTTGACCTGAATCCCCACTGTGCGCGCTGCATGAGCGATCTAGCCCAATTTTGCCGGGACGTCCGGAGAGAGGGTCGGCCCTTCACCGTAGTGCTGGGGCCGGTCTTACCTAGCGTCATCGAACATGACCCAAGAGTTCGCACTGTTATCGCTGACCGCAAGGAACAATTTCGCACTGTCGCCGAAGGATGCAACGCCCAACTGTTTGACATCACGGATTATGCCACTCTCGACGATTCATGTTTTGCAAATTCCCTCCACTTGAATGCACAGGGCATGAGTGTAATGACCGCGCAATTGCTGCGTTTTAGGCGTGGTGAATCGATCCCTAAGGGGATGGCGTTAACCTGTGGCGGTCTCCATCTGGCGGCAACGTCGGGCACGCAGCAGAGATCATCGATCGCACGATCTGGCCCCGACTGACTCACGTGTGTGAACGCTTCCACATTCTGATCCTTGTTGAGCGGTTACCGAACTCGCTGTGATTTCCTATGGTATTCGCATCGTATAGTTTTCTCTTCATCTTTCTGCCGATCGCGCTCGTAGGCTACTATCTCGTGGCCAAGCTCGGGGCAGGCTACGCGGCCGGCTGGCTGGTACTAGCCTCACTGGCCTTCTACGCTGCTTGGAATCCCGCGTTTGTGATTCTGCTCCTCTGCTCCATTGCGTTCAATTTCGCGATTGGACGAGAGCTGCTTGGGCGCCAGAAGGAAGAGAACAAAAAATCCCGAAGTCGTCTTCTCTTCTTCGGTGTGGCTGCGAACCTTATTGTACTTTTTTCCTTCAAGTACTTGGGGCCAATCCTCTCGTGGGGACATTCGATTTCACTGGTCCCCTCGCGATTCGACTTCAACATCATTCTGCCATTGGGCATTTCGTTCTTTACCTTCACACAGATTGGATACTTGGTGGACTGCAACAAGGGTCGAGGAAAGGACCTCGATCTCATCCGGTACGCCGCGTTTGTAACCTTATTTCCTCACCTCATTGCTGGACCCATACTGCATATTCGTGAGATCGGGCCACAATTGCTTAATCCCGATACCTACCGATTGCGGTCCAAGAATCTCTCCATCGGCACAAGCTATTTCATCATCGGATTGGCGAAAAAGGTCCTTTTAGCGGACCCGCTGGCCGACGTGGTGAAAATTGGATTTGCGCATCCGGGCGATTTTGCGATGTTTGCGACTTGGTCGTATGCCCTCGCCTATTCTTTGCAACTGTATTTTGATTTTTCCGGCTACTCGGATATGGCCATCGGGTTGGCCTACATGTTCGGGATCAAATTTCCGATCAATTTCGATTCCCCGTACAAGTCCAGAAACATCATTGAGTTTTGGAAGCGCTGGCACATCACTCTGACCCTCTATTTGACTTCCTTGCTTTACAATCCGATAGGTCTTTACCTCAACCGCCGCCGACTTCGCGCAGCGCAAGGTACGCTCAATCGCAACGGTAAGACGCTTAGTGCTTTCAATTCTCTTGTGTTGATCCCAATTCTGATCACCATGACGCTTGCGGGAATTTGGCATGGTGCCGGACTTCAATTCCTCTTATTTGGGTTGATGCACGGCGTGTATCTGACGATCAACCATGCATGGCGTTGGTTCGGTCCCACGCCAAGCGCAAAGAACCGCGGACGGTTGGTGGAAGCTGGAATCGTGGGCTTCAGCGTCCTCCTAACCTATGTGGCAGTAGTCGCCACCCAAGTGATGTTCCGTGCGACTTCGGTGGGTGCGGCGTTGGGGATGCTGGGAGGGATGATCGGGTTACACGGTGTCGACCCGATTCCTGTGCCAAGCACTATAATGACGGTGCTCCAACACCTTGGCCCCATACAAGCATTTCTTACAAGAACCCACCATATCCTGGCAGTTCCCGCTGAGGATAGCTTTCCGGCGCCCGCAAGCCTGGCCCTGCGTTTCTTCATCGTTTGGGCCTTGCCGAACAGCCAGATGATCATGGCGAAATTCTCGCCAACCTTAACCGAAGTTAAACCCGATACGCCGCGATGGCTGTTATGGCAGCCGACGGCGCGCTGGGCCTTGGCGCTCGGTTTGTTGCTCGCCCTTTCTCTGATGTCTCTCCAACAGACGAAGGTGTTTCTATACTTTCAGTTCTAGATACCCGATTGTGAAAGGGTGGCCTAGGTTTTGACGCCATTTATGACGCCAACGAGTTCCCGGAAACGAATGGATTTCGCACGTCTTTACTCCTCTGTCAGGGGATACCTCGATCGCTTGGTGCTGGGCGAGAACCTCAGGGCAAAGACCACTCGTGGTGCCGCATTGCTAGGAAGCGCAAGCCTCGGCGAACAGGCGAGTCGATTTGCCCGGAACATGCTTTTGGCGAGGCTTCTCGCGCCAAGCGCCTTTGGGACCATGGCCATTGTCATGTCTTCCGCGTCGATTGTCGGGTCCCTTACCGACGTAGGATTGAGGGTTTCCGTCATTCGAAATCCAAGGGGACGGGAGCCCGCATACCTCAACGCGGCCTGGTGGCTGGCGATGGGACGCAGTCTCGGTGTCTATGCTATTTGCTTCATCATGGCTCCTTGGGTTGCCCGGTTCTACGGAAACTTAGAACTCTGTGCGTTGCTTCGCGTGGCGTTACTGAGCGCCCTACTGGAAGGGGCGATGAGTCCACGGTCCTGCCTGCCGCAGAAAGAGATGAAGTTCGGGCGCTGGGCTGCAATCAGCAATGGAGGCGCCGTCTGTGGTGTCATTCTTACGGTAATTCTCAGCTTCGTTCTTCCCGACGTTTGGGCACTGGCAATTGGATATTGCAGCGAGAACGCCTTCAGGTGTTTGTTATCGTATATTTTGTGTCCTGGATTGCCCTCACTTGGGTGGGACAGAGCTGCTGCTCGCGACCTCCTGCGCTACTCGAGGGGGGCATACGGCTTGTCGTTTCTGAACCTGATCTTCACGCGCACGGACATTTTCGTTCTCGCCAAGCTCTACTCTCCCACAGCGTTGGGGCTGTATACGATGGCAGTCTGCTTGGTCCAGACCCCAACAGGTTTCATTCAAAACATGGTGGGTTCAACACTCGTGCCTGCATTTGCCCACGTTCAGGAGGACTACCAGCGCATCAACCGCGTCCTGTTAGAAGCCACTTCTTGGCTCATCGTATTAGGGCTTCCGGCGGTCGTCGTCATTTGGTTATTCGCCCCTTCTCTTCTCAGGTTCACCTACGGGGTCAGGTATTTGAAATCCGCTGGCCCCCTGGCCGTCGCCTCGGCAGTAGCGTTCATTAGTATCCTCAATGGTGTCATCACGGACGCTTTTTCTGCTTTGGGCCGACCCGCTCTGCACCGCCGCGCGGTCGCCGCTTCTGCGGTCATCATGATCGTTGCCATCTATCCCGCTTGTAAGATATTGGGGGTAGTGGGTGCCCAAATCGCGGCTCTGGTCGCGATTGGGGCGAGCTACTTCCTTCAAATTATGCGGATTCGCGGGCTGACAGGCTTGGACTTGGCCCGGTATGGAAAAGCATTTGTTCTTGCCGGGATCGTATCTGCTGCACTTCTTTGCGGCGGTCTCGGTATCCGCTTCCTGGGCTTGGTCGAAGGGAACGCAGCCCAAATAGCTTTGGGGCTCTGCTCGTTCTTGCTCGCCTATGGCATTTGTGTACCAGCCGTTCTGCGAGTCAAAGAGGATGCCTAAGCCGATAGTAAAGTCTCTCCTGGCAAACACAAGCAAGAAGAATAATTATGAGTATCATTGTGACAATCGGGGCGCCTCCCGCCGGGATAATCGACGATGTGACTTCTCTAGAACGATGTGGGTCCTAGGATCCGGTGCCTCGACAGATCCTAAATCGACCAGTGAATCACGGACCTTTAATATCGGTAGTTATCCCGACTTTCAACCGGATGCGACAGGTAGAGGCCGCCCTCAGAAGTGTTCTGGCGCAGACTTACCCGAAGTTCGAGGTTATCGTCGTTGACGACGGATCCACCGACGGAACGGGTCAGGCTCTTCAGACGCTCATCAGCCAAGAGGATTGCAACGGCAGGCGAGTCCGCTACTTCTTCCGGCCCAACCAGGGTCAAAGCGCTGCTCGAAACATGGGGATTGAGAAAGCTCGCGGAGAATTGGTCGCCTTTTTGGATTCGGACGACATCTGGCTTCCGGAAAAGCTCGAATGGCAAGTCCGTGCCCTCGAGCGGTTCAAGGACAAGTGTTGTGCGTGTATCACTGATGCAAGGCTGGTCGACAACCTTGGAATGGATATCTCGGCTTTCCGCGAAAGTGGAAAATCCTACGAAGAAACCCTGGGAATCGATTTCGATGCAGTCAGAAACCTTGTGAAGTCCCGTGACCCATTCTGGATATCTAGCCTATTGGTTCGTACTGACGTTGTTAAGCAGCTTGGATGGTTTGACAATGAACTCGGATATGCGGAGGACCACGATTTCTTCTTTCGACTGTCTCTCGTGACCCCCTTCTGCTATGTTAACAAGCCGCTGTCCTTACTTGACCGGAGTAAATCTCCCGAAGGTTCAAATTGCCGCCCGTGGGACAGGGTTGAGGTGCGACTCGGTGGTTCGCAGTCGATGTTGGAGAAGTGGTTGACCTTGGACTCGAAGCTTCCACCGGACGTGCGGAAAACGGTCATCCGAAGCCTGAGACAAGTTTATAGTGCCTGGGCAAACTGGTACCTGGAACATGAACGATATGAAGAAGCGAAGCAGGCACTGTACAAGGCCGTGAAGTACGAGCTTACGACCAAGCTGGCGATCAAGTGGACCCTGACTCACCTTGCTCCCAGTTTCGCTAGAAGGATTTCGCCGAGAATGAGAGTGTATTGATACATCGCCCGACAAGTAGAAATCATTTCTTAAGGAGCAAAAAACGTGCGTCATCCGAACCATCGACCGCGGTTCAAGGACCCTTTGGAACTCTTGCCCAGGGGGCTTACCAAGCTATACAGCATTTGGGTCAGTTTGGTCTATCCATTTGCGTCTAAAGGACGTAATCTGTCATTTCATTTCACGAGTCAGCTCGACAGACAAAGGGCAGTTAGAATCAGCATCGGCAATTCAGTGAGTCTAAGGAAGGACGTGTGGCTCAACGTCGCCACCGAAGACCACACAGGCGAGCCTGTAATTGTGATCGACGACAATTGCTCCATAGGCTACGGATCAATGATATCGGCCAAGAACCGAATCCATTTGGAGCATGATGTGCTCATTGGCCAGCAGGTCACCATGATAGACCATAATCACGCGTATGAAGATATTATGAAACCAATCGCTAATCAGGGTATTACGGAGGGTGGCAGAATCCGAATTGGCCAGGGGTCTTGGATTGGTCGTGGGTCTGCCATCATCTGCACAAGAGGAGAATTGACGATAGGCCGTCATTGTGTGGTCTCTGTCAACTCGATGGTGACGCGCAGTATCCCGGACTACTGCGTAGTTTTTGGATCACCCGCGACGATAATCAGACAATATGATCCGGAGACGCGGGCCTGGCGTATGGGCCCGAAGGGGAAAAGGGACACGCAGATTCCTGAAGTACTGTCCGTCCCGGTCGGCGAGTAATTCCTTGGTGTTTCCGGAGCCAATTGTTCATGGGAATAGGGATTCAATCTGCATGAGCGCCAGCGGCGATGATCTGTTTTGTTTGCGCAACAAAACGATTTTGGTTACCGGAGGCACGCGCGGCATAGGCCGGGCCATTTCACTGCGCTTCGCACAGGCCGGCGCTACCGTAATCGCGAATTATCTCCGCAACGAACAGGCTGCCGAGGAACTGAAAAGGACGGGGCAGGAAGAACATCTGTCCATCACGCTTTGCCGTGCCGATCTCACTAGCGACAGAGGTTTGGAACAGCTTAATGGCCTGCTGCAAGAAGCGGCCCCGAACCTGTCTGGAATGGTCCATTGTGCCGCCACCGGAATTCACAGGCCGATCGAGGAATTGACGGAGCGTCATTTCGATTGGACCTTTAACTTGAATGTCCGTACGTTTTTTCGATTGATCAAGCTATTAATGCCGCGTTTTACCCAAAGATCAAGCGTCATCGCCGTCAGTTCGTGGGGGGCTTTACGTGCTCTGCCCTCGTATTCCCTGGTCGGCTCCTCCAAAGGCGCGCTGGAGGCGCTTGCCCGCCACCTAGCTGTTGAGCTTGCGCCACGCGGCATCCGCGTCAACATTCTAACGGCCGGGGCAGTGCTCACAGATGCATGGAGAGCGATACCCAATAGCGAAGCGCGCATCGCTGAAACTATCCGTCGCACTCCGGCAGGGCGCTTGGTCACGGCCGAGGAAATCGCGTATGGGGCCCAGTTCCTCTGCTCCGACGCGGCCGCAGGGATCATCGGCCATACCCTTGTCATTGATGGTGGTACAGGAATCATGGCCTAAATGAATGGACAAGATACTTTGCTGCGCAATCACTTCGCAACGTAACATCAAACAGGTTTGTGAGAGGGAAAATGAGCGATAACGATTACGTTCTAACCAACGTCCGGGAGGCCTTCAAAGCCGCCTTTGACGTCAACCCGCAATTGGTGTCTATGGAGACCACTGCAAGCGACATCTCTGCCTGGGATTCGGTGGGGCATTTGTCTCTGGCCGGTAACCTTGAAGAGATTTTCAAGATCAGCCTGGATGTGGATGAATTGATGGAGATGGAGAGCGTTCGCGAGATCGTACGCATCATTGAAGCGAAGCTTCCCAAGAAAGAATAAAGTGACAGCCACTGCCGAAACGAATTTTGCCGGGCGATTGGTCAAACGCCTGGGGCCGTGCTCGTACTTGATCGACGCAGCCACCGGAGTCACAATTTGCCCGGAGGACTTGCCGCGGTTGATTGCGGCGTGCGGCGCCTCCTTACGGTCCGCTGGTTTGAGAGAGGGCGATCGAGTGCTGATCGGTTGTTCCCTGTCTCCGTCCAGCGCCTTGGTTTATTTGGGAGCGATGCACGCGGGCCTTGTGGCGGTGCCGGTGGAGGATCGCGCCCTGGCCGCTTCTGCAGCGGTGCTGCTGGAGGCAACGGCGGCCAAAGCCGTGTGGACCGAAGCAGGCCTCAAAGAGACTGGGATCTCCCAATCCATCCTTAACCTGCAGGGGGACTTGGCCAAGGACGTGCAAACGATGACGCCGCCCGCTGCTCGCGAGGATTCGGATCTGGCGGCGTTGATGGCCACTTCTGGTTCCACCGGCGTTCCTCGCTTCGTCATGGTCAGCCACGGCAACCTGATCGCCAACACCGAAACTATCATCCGCAGCCAACAATTGGCCCACGACGAAAGAGCCATGCTGATTCTCCCCGTGAGCTACTGTTTCGGCGCCAGCGTGATGCATACGCATCTCTATCAGGGCGGCGGCGTGGTCTTTGACCGTCGCTTCATGTTTCCCGATAAAGTGCTCCATGCCATCGCGCAATTTGGCTGCACCACTTTCGCAGGCGTGCCGACGGCTTATAACGTGCTCCTTCGGCGGTCGAATATTCGCAAGATCGCCATGCCTGCTTTGAGGCGTTTTCTCCAGGCTGGCGGGGCCTTGGGTCGCGAGAGAATCAGCGAAATGCGAGCGGCTTTCCCGGCGACTAAGTTCTACGTGATGTATGGACAAACCGAAGCAACCGCTCGGATCTCGTGTATGGAATCCGACCGCTGGGAGGAGAAACCGGGAAGCGTAGGACGACCTTTGGACAACCTTACGGTCCGGATCGTGGATGAAGAAGGTAATGACTTGCATGCAGGGCAAGTCGGAGAGTTGCTGGTAAAGGGGCCATCTATTTGCTCGGGTTATTTAAACGATCCGGAAGAAACGCGCGACATCTTCTGGGACGGTTGGCTGCGAACCCGCGATCTAGCTCACCAGGACGAGGAAGGTTATCTTTGGATCGATGGACGCAAAGGGTCGTTTCTGAAGATGCGAGGAATACGGGTGAGTCTTGCGGAAGTTGCGGCGAGAGTTACAGCGATTCCAGGGGTTTATGAATGCGCTGCCCGCGCTGTCGATCATCCGGAAACGGGAGAGGCGCTGGTGTTGTTTATCGTGCCCGATCAGGGAGCAAGCATTGCGGTGGATGAAGTTCGCCGCCACCTTCCATATCATTGGACTCTCGACTCGATCCGCTTGGTTTCTGAGTTGCCGAAAACGGCCAACGGAAAGATAGCGGCTTCGGCGCTTTCCGCTTAGGCGAAAAACTTCTATGCAGCAATTTCAAGATAGAGTAGAGTCTCTGCTGTCGATTCCTCCCTATAGTCAGCCTCCTGAAGAACGGCAGGCTGGTCTGTTGGCGATACTTAAGGAAGAACTGGATTATGCATGCCAGCGGCATGAGGGCTATAGGAATTATGTCGAGCATTGGCCCCTGGACTACCGGTCGGCTAGTCAAGTCTCCGATCTTCCTTATCTACCGGTGGGACTCCTGAAGGCCGATCCTCCATTGTCCTTGGTGGATCCTGTCGAAATCAAAAGAACGTTAACCTCCAGCGCTACGACATCTCAGTTGCCGAGTCGAGTTGTGCTCGATGCGCCTACCGCACGACGCATGACCAAAGGTGTTGTGGCCATTGTTCGAGACTTCATCGGATCCAACCGCAGACCTTATCTGGTTGTGGATACACCTAATTTCACGGGGAGCGCCAACGGGCTCGGCGCCAGGGGTGCCGCGATTCAAGGGTTACAGCCTTTTGCCAGCGAGGTCACGTACTGTCTTAACTTGAATGATCAAGGCAACCTAGAGCTGGATCGAGAGCGACTGAGACAATTCGCCACAAATCGGCAGGATGCTGAGTTGCTCGTCTATGGTTTCACTTACATCCTCTGGAACCACTTAGTGAAGCCTCTGATGGAGGACGGCATCTGTCTTAATTTGCCGAAAGCTCGGATCTTACATAGCGGCGGGTGGAAGCGCCTGCAGGACCAGGCCGTCGAAAAAACAGTGTTCAACCAGCAGTTGGCACGAACCTTTGGGTGTTCCCCTGACCGCGTTATCGATTTCTACGGAATGGTGGAGACCGTCGGAGTCATTTATCCGGATTGCTCCGAAGGTAACAAACACGGACCGGTGTTTGGCGATGTGATTGTGCGGAATCCGCTCACTCTCGAACCCGTCGCGGCAGGAGAATATGGCATTGTTCAGGTCTGCAGTGTTTTGCCAACGAGCTTCCCGGGCCACTTGCTGCTCACCGAAGACAGGGCCCAAGTGATTGCTTACGACGGTTGTCCCTGCGGAAGGCGGGGCATCAGTTTCCGTTTCGCGGGGCGCATTCCTAAGACCGAGCTCCGAGGTTGCGGGAACCTCCAAATCAGTCGATCTTCGGTGAATTGAAACGTGAGCATTTCGGTGACTTCTCTCACACAGACCGCTCTCACACAGAATGTGAACACAGCTGCAGAGATCTCCGATGCTGCGGTGAGGCTGCGTCAAGCGATCGTGGACGCAGAAATTTCACCGAACGACGTCATCGACGTCTTTGATGCTTGGGCAAGAAGTTTGGGCGCCCGCGAACTTGACGACGCGCCTGGGATCCCCTTCCTCCGGATGTGGCTACGACGCGGGACTCTGGAGCCAATCATTGCTCGCGAACTCGGGCCCGATGGATTACATGGCGGGTGGACCGAATATGGTCGCGCCAAATGTAAAGCGTTTCCCATAGGCCTAGTGGGCCACTGGCCCGCCGGCAACGTCGAGATTCAGCCGATCCTCTCCATGACTTGCTCTCTTCTTGGCGGAAATGCCGCCCTCGTGCGCATTCCCAGCGGTCTTGTCGACCTGACGCAACAGTTGATGGAAAAGTTGGTTGAGAGTGATAGGGACGAACTGCTAACGCGACGCATCTTCATGGCCGCTTTCGACCACGACCGGCAGGATTTGCAGGAAGCAATGGCTCAAGCCGTGGATGGCGCAATGATTTGGGGTGGTGAAGAGGCCGTTCTGAAGATTCGGGCGTTGCCTTTTCCGCATTGGGCGAGAATTGCGGTCTTTGGGCCCAGACTATCTGTGGCTGCGATGGACGCGGGTGCTTGGGGCAACCCCGACGAACAGGAGTCTTGGTGCCGGCGGATCGCGCGCGATGTTTGGCAATTTGACCAGCAGGCTTGTTCCTCTCCCCAGGTTCTTTTCCTCGAAAAGGAGCCTGGTCAGTCGAGCGTTCAATTTTTGGCGGTTCTTCGACGTGCCTTTGAAATCGAAAACCAGGCCCATCCGCGACGTACCATTGCGGGTGCTTTGACTTCGGCGATTTCCCAGGCGCGTGCATCGTGGCTGCTGCATGATACGACACATAAAGCGGTCTTTCCGAAAGGCCCGGATTGGACGTTGTTAGTCGGCTCTGGATCGGACCTTCCTCAACCCATTCAAGGGAAAACCCTGACCGTACTAGAGGTGGACAATCTGTCGGATGCGATTGCGAAGTTCGATGGAAACGTGCAGACGCTGGGTTTGGGCATAGCCGATTTGAAGAAAGAAGAGAGTCTTGCGCTGCTGGCCGGCAATCGAGGTGTGGACCGAATCGTGAAATTGGGACAGATGCATGTTTTTGTTCCGCCGTGGGACGGGGTTGACCTAATCCGGCCCATGGTCAGAATGGTCAGGCATGTTTCCTCGACGGATAGGCAGTAGGAGAAAGAAGAAATTATGAAGGATGCTCAGGATTTTATTAGGAGTCTGGAGAAAAACGCCAAGATGCTGGCTCCCGCGGCGCGGGCCACGGTCGAAGCCAATGAAGAACTCTGCTCGTGGCTATTGAACCCGCTCGCTCAGTGGGCTGACGCGGCTTATGGTGACCGCGCTTTTGAGGATGCTGCCAAGGGCTACGCGAAGTATTGCTTGGGCGTGTGGAAGTCCCAGCAGATGTATGAGAAGAAGGGCAAGTATACGCCCGAAGCGCTCCCAGAACTCATGTCAGAGGTTTATGAAGATGAAGGCTACATGGTTCCCTACATGTGGGCCGCAATTTTGATTTACCCCTTCTGGCCGTCCATGATCAGCCACATCGAAATGTATCGGGACCATTTTCTGAAGGCGCTGCAGCCTGGCGCTAAAGTTTTGGAGTTGGCCTCCGGTCATGGAGTGATGGGTTTACTGGCCGCTGAGACAAGATCGGACATCCATGTAGATGGTTTCGACATCAGCCCGCCGGCCGTGGCTGTGTCAAAAAGGCTGCTTGGCGTCTCCGGACATGGTCACCGTGTAAACTTTGAGGTCAAAGACGCCCTTAAGTTTGATCTGACCGACGAGCGAGGAGCGTACAAGGGAATTATTTCTGCCATGCTGGCAGAACATCTGCAAGATCCGCGCCCCTTGTTCAAAGTGATAGCCCATCATCTCGCTGATGACGGTCTGGTTTTTTTCAGCACGGCGTTGGAATCGGCGCAGCGTGATCACACATTTGAATTTCACAACGAGAGCGAGCCGATAAGAATGGCCGAGGAAGTCGGCCTTCGCGTTACGCGGCTGGTGTCTGATGCGGGTCAACCTGCCCCAGGTGGCCGTTTTCTCCCGCGCGCGCTGGCCATGATTCTGCGCAAGCGTTGAGGAGGTTTTACAATAATGAATCCGGTTGCAACAACACCAATGACTGTCGAGCCGAATCCTGCGAACCATGTCATAACCATGACCTTTGAGGAAGTAAGAGCACATCTAAAGCAACGATTCCCCTTCATTATGGTTGACAGGGTCTTGGAGTTGGAACCCGGGAAACGTATCAAAACCCTCAAGAACGTCGCGGGCAACGAGATTCAGTTCCTTGGACACTTCCCTGAGTTTGCCATCATGCCTGGCACTTCTATCATCGAAGCCATCGGGCAAAGCGCTTCGATTCTGTTTAGCCACACCACTGGCAAAGGCATGGACTCAAAGGAATTCATGGCGCTCGCCGCTGTAAACGACATGAGGTTCCTAGTGCCAGTGTTACCGGGTCATACCATGATTATGGAAGTGAATATCATTAAAATGACGGGCGAAGCAGCCTTGATTGAAGGAGTCGCCCGCGTCGAGGATACAGTGGTGACCCGGGGCAAGTTGAGCTTTGCCCGGATAATGGTGTGAACATCCGCAACCTTAACCGTCGTCAGCCCTAGAAATGACCTTTCATGAGACCAAGCTGGCGCGAGTTTTCGAGATCAACCTCGAGCTCAATAGCGACGAGCGTGGTTTTTTCGCGCGAACGTGGTGCCAGAAAGAATTTGAATACCACGGCCTGAATCCCAAAGTCGTGCAGTGCAGCGTCTCTTTTAACGCGCGAAAGGGGACATTGCGAGGCATCCACTACCAGGACACGCCGTATCCAGAGGCCAAACTGGTGTGTTGTACTAAAGGAGCGATCTACGACGTGGTCGTCGATCTGCGCCCGCTCTCACTGACCTTCAAGGATTGGATCGCGGTGGTTCTGACGGCCGAAAAACGCAACATGCTCTATGTGCCCGAAGGTTGCGCGCATGGATTCTTAACTCTAGAGGACGAGACCGAGGTCTTCTATCAAATGTCGGAGTTCTACCGTGCGGAGTTGTCCCGGGGAGTGCGCTGGGACGATCCGGCCTTCCAAATTGTTTGGCCGGGGGCAGTGGAAGTGATTTCCGAACGTGACCAGACCTACCCGAACTTCGAACCAGTGCCATGCACTTCCTGAAGGAACTCGACCAGAAAGACTCGTTGGAAATTGGCCGACAATTGCACGGCTTCGCGGCGGAGCTTTATCCAATCTGCCGCAGCATCACCGGGGATGGCATTCGTCAGACTTTGGCAATGATCCAGGGCCGGATTCCGCTGCAGATCTCCGAAGTGCCGACCGGAACCCCGGTTTTCGATTGGACCATACCCAAGGAATGGAACATTCGGGGTGCGTACATAAAAGATGTTCACGGGAAACACATCGTGGATTTCCATCAGTCCAACCTGCACGTGCTGAATTACAGTACTCCAGTGCACGCAACCATGTCGCTCAGCGAGCTTAAGCCGCACCTGTATACGCTTCCTGCGCATCCTGACTGGATTCCTTATCGAACCTCCTACTATCAAGAGAATTGGGGATTCTGTCTGTCGCATAAGCAGATGCTGACGCTTGAAGCCGGCGACTACGAGGTGTACATTGACTCTTCGCTCGAAAATGGGCACTTGACATGTGGAGAGTGCTATCTACCCGGTCAGTCAACTGACGAGGTCTTGATTTCGTGTCATGTATGTCATCCTTCTCTGGCGAATGACAACCTCTCCGGTCTGACGGTGGCAACTGCTCTGGCGGAGCTTCTGTCCGGAAGGGATCTTCGCTACTCGTATCGCTTCTTGTTCATTCCCGGCACGATTGGCGCCATCACGTGGCTAGCGCGAAACCGCGAGAATGTTGGACGCATTCGTCACGGATTGGTGCTGACAGGCATCGGAGATGCGGGCGGGTTCCATTACAAGAAGAGCCGCCAGGGTAGCGCAGAGATTGACCAGGCGGTGGCGCATGTTCTCCGGCACTGCGGTGAATTGTCAGAGGTCTTGGAATTTTCCCCTTATGGCTACGACGAGCGACAATACTGCTCTCCGGGTTTCAACCTTCCTGTGGGCTGTTTGATGCGAAGTGTCTGGGGCACATTCCCCGAGTATCACACTTCAGCTGACAACCTTGACTTCATCCAGCCATTGCAACTGGCTCGATCGCTTCGGGTATGCGCCGCAATCATCAATGTGCTGGAGAACAATCGGCGATATCGCAACTTGAACCCCCACTGTGAACCACAACTGGGAAAACGGAACCTTTACCGTTCCACCGGGGGTGAGGCGATCGACGGGGAGATCAACGCACGACTTTGGGTGCTTAACCTTTCCGATGGAGAGCACTCTCTACTCGACATCGCGGACCGCTCGGGGATGCCTTTTTCGGCGATCAGCGCCGCGGCCGAATTGTTACGCGAAAGCGGACTTCTCTCAGCCCTTCTTATGGGTGCGGGCCGCGGGGAAGCCACTCGCGCGACTTCTGGAACCGGCCGCCCGCAAGCAGGGCAACTCCCACGGAAGCAGCGAGTTACGGCGCTTGATTAACCAACTGGCGACCTATATGATGATGTAACTCCTCTTTTTTGTCCCCCTTTTCAGCTCTTAATGAAATGAGTCCTGGCAAGGCTGAGACGTCTTTCTTTTTCCTAAAGTTTTAGGTAGGACTGGCATGAAAATACTGTTGACTGGCCATAAAGGATATATCGGTGCTGTTGCTGGACCCATCCTCCGTTCCGCCGGGCATGAAGTGGTTGGTTTGGACACGGACCTGTTTGCCGGCTGCGATTTCGGCGCTGGCGTACCAAAAGTCCCGGAGGTACGAAAAGATCTTCGTGACCTCGAGAGAAAGGATCTTGTCGGCTTTGATGCGGTCGTGCATTTTGCCGCACTCTCGAATGACCCGTTAGGCGATCTTGATCCCGCCCTTACCTACGACATCAACCACCGGGCTACCGTCCGGCTGGCGGAGCTTGCCAAACAGGCAGGGGTGAAGCGTTTCGTCTTCTCCTCTTCTTGTAGCACGTATGGTGCAGCTGGTGATGAATTCCGCGACGAGACTGCTTCCCTCAACCCAGTTACTCCCTATGGAGAGTCGAAGGTCTTAGTCGAACGCGACATAGCTCCACTGGCGGACGAACATTTCAGTCCGACTTATATGCGAAATGCGACCGCATACGGCGTATCGCCACGACTGAGGCTAGACATTGTCTTGAACGATCTGGTAGCGTCGGCGCTCACCACGGGCAGGGTCTACATCAAGAGCGACGGCACGCCCTGGCGTCCGATCGTCCATATTCGCGACATCATCGCGGCTGCTCTCGCCGCGCTGGAAGCACCGCAAGAGGCCATCCACAACCAAACTTTCAATGTCGGTTTGACGGAGGAAAACTATCGCGTGCGGGAACTGGCAGAGATCGTAGCTGAAACTGTTCCCGGCTGCCGTATCGAGTACGCGCCCGGTGGCAGTCCGGATAAACGTTGCTACCGCGTCAACTGCGACAAGATCCGCCGAATGCTGCCGAGCTTCCGTCCGCAGTGGACTGCGCGCAAAGGCGCGCGGGAACTTTACGAAGCCTATCGTGCCGCGGGCCTCCGCTCCGAAGATATGCAGAGCGGCCGTTATGTCCGCCTCAGCAACATTCGGCGCTTGTTGAGGGCAGGGCAGTTGGATGCTTCCCTGCGTTGGAGCCGGCAGCGGGCGGAGACCACGGTAAACGCCTGAATTGGCCGCAATTCTACGAGACCGAATGACTACGTCAGCAACACTAGCGCCCGAGACCTTGCGTGGAACTCCTACCAACGCGTGCCGTTTTTGCGGTGCGGGTTTGCAGCGGACATTTATCGATCTGGGTATGTCCCCGCTCTGCGAGACGTATCCATCCGCGGCCGATCTCAACCACGGAGAGGTTTATTATCCGCTGCACGTGTATGTCTGTGAGAAGTGCTTCCTGGTGCAACTGGAGCAATACGAGAGCCCTGAGAATATATTCAGCGATTACGCGTACTTCTCCTCCTACTCCGACTCGTGGCTCAAACATTGCGAGAGTTATTGCGACAAAGTGACGAAGCGATTCGGTCTGGGAAGGCAGAGTTTCGTGGTCGAGGTAGCCAGTAACGACGGTTACCTGCTCCAGTATTTTGTCCAGCGCAGCGTGCCGGTTTTAGGCATTGAGCCTGCGGCGAATGTCGCGAAGGCGGCGGTCGAAAAACGAGTTCCCACGCTGGTGCAATTCTTTGGGGCTCAACTGGCAAAGCAGTTGGCGGCCGAAGGCCGTGAAGCCGACTTGGTCCTCGGCAATAACGTGCTGGCACAGGTTCCCGACCTGAACGACTTTGTGGAGGGTCTCCAGATCCTGCTGAAGCCGGAAGGTGTCCTCACACTTGAATTCCCGCACCTGCTTCGTTTGATTGAACTCAATGAGTTCGACACGATTTACCATGAGCACTTTTCTTATTTTTCCCTGATCAGCACAATCAAGATTATGAAAGCACACGGGCTGCGGGTGTTCGATGTAGAGGAATTGAAATCGCACGGCGGTTCGCTCCGCGTGTTTGCGTGCCGTACCAGCTGCCAGACTCATGCCATTGCGCCGAACGTACGAAAAGTCATTGCCGATGAAGTCACCGCGAAGCTCGACAGGGTCGAGGGCTACGAGAGCTTCGCGCGGCAAGTGAAAGAGACAAAACTTGAACTCGTGGATTTTCTTCTCACGGCCGCCAAGCAGGGCAAGAAGGTTGCCGGTTACGGGGCGCCGGGAAAGAGCGCCACGCTCCTGCATTACTGCGGCATCGGAAAGGACCTGATCGAGTACACCGTGGATCGCAGCCTTTACAAGCAAGGGCGCCACCTGCCAGGCACCCGCATACCGATCTACCACCCCGATCGTATTCGCGAAACCAAGCCCGACTACGTAGTCATCCTTCCCTGGAATCTGAAAGACGAAATCATGCAGCAGTTGCAGTTTATCCGGGAGTGGGGCGGCCGCTTTGCGGTGCCTATCCCGAAAGTAGCGATCTATTAAGGTCAGGTCGACGTTTCTGGAGCATTTGAAGATGTCGGGTTGTGAGGTTGCACTGCCCCGGAATCGCAGCACACGACGAAATAAGGGGAGACGTGAATGAATATCTTTGTCGATTCCAATATGGACGATGAGGCGCGGCGACAGGAGGTGTATCGGGGGTCGATTTTCGCCCGTTCTCCTTCTGCGAGCGCTTTGAGGTTTTGCCGTCTAGCGCAAGAATTGATCGAAGAAGCTTTCCGCCCGCTCGATCCTCTGAAGGTGCACGAGAGCTTGCCTGCCGAACAATGTGCGGAGATTCTCGCGGTACTGAAGCCAGAGTTCATTCATCACCCGCAATCCAAGGAATTCATTCAGGGGATGCTCACGGAAGCCGGGTGCGATCTCGAGAAGACGTACTTTGATGTTCCGCGCATGCGAACCGCATTTCCGGGGGACTATCTGAAGTCGGGAATTGCCTATGCGTTCCATCCGCATCGCGACACGTGGTACTCAGCGCCGTTTTGCCAGATCAACTGGTGGATGCCCATTTATGACTTGAATAGCGAGAACTGCATGGCCCTCCATCCGCATTACTTTGACCGGGCCATAAGGAACGGATCGAGCCATTACAACTACCAAAAGTGGAATCAGGAAAGCCGTTACAGTGCGGCCAAGCACGTGAAGATCGACACGCGTATCCAACCGCACGCGGAAGAGTCGATCGATTTAGATCCGCAGGTCCGTATGGTCTGCCAGGTGGGCGGCGCATATTTGTTTTCCGCGGCGCAGTTACATTCAACTGTGCCAAACACGTCGAAGGTTACACGCTACAGCATCGATTTTCGAACAGTGCATCTTGATGACGTGCTCAGACGGGCCGGGGCACGCAACGTCGACTCTGCGTGCACCGGAACAACCATAGGCGACTACTTAAGAGCAACTGATTTGTTTCACCTCCCGCAGGAGGCGATGGCGCTGTATCTCGATGCCACAGAATCGAAACATGCGCTCGCTCCTTCGATATATTGAGTGAGTTGTGGAGTGGTGAAACGTGGCAGCGATTCTGACAATGGGAGTGTACTTGAGCGAAGGACAAAGGGGGCAGTTATGAAGGTTGTGCTTTTTTGTGGCGGCGAGGGAATGAGACTGAGGGGCTACTCGGAAGATGTTCCGAAGCCTATGGTAACGGTTGGGTCTCGTCCCGTGCTCTGGCACGTCATGAAGTACTATGCGCACTTCGGTCACAAGGATTTCATCCTCTGCCTGGGCTACAAGGCGAATGCCATTAAAGATTACTTTCTCCAATACGAGGAATCGGTGTCCAATGATTTCATATTCTCGCATGGCGGAAGGCAGCTGGAGTTCATGCAGCGTGACATTGACGACTGGAAGATTACGTTTGTTGACACGGGATTGCGTTCAACGATTGCGGATCGATTACGTGTTGTGGAGCCACATCTGCACGGCGACGAAATGTTCCTGGCCAATTATAGCGATGGACTTACCGACTTCCCTCTGCCGCAAATGATCGAGGAGTTCTCGCGGCGCGATAGTTACGCCTCTTTCCTTTCTGTCCAACCGCGGTCGAGCAGCCTGGACACCGTCCATCTGGATGACGACGGCTCCGTCCAGGGAATTAAGTGCATGAAAGACTCCAACATTTGGGTGAATGGCGGTTACTTCGTGCTGCGCAAAGACGTCTTTCGATACATCAAGCCGGGGGAGGAACTGGTTTACGAACCTTTTCAACGTATGATCTCCGCGGGCAGGGTTTGGTCGCGACGTTACAACGGCTTTTGGCAATGCATGGATACGTTCCGGGATAAGCAGATATTGGATGAATTGGAAGCTTCCGGCGCAGCTCCGTGGCGCCTGTGGAAGAACGGTCACAACAACGGTCAACCTACGGCGCAGGCAGTCGTATGCTGAAGCTGAATTTTCCCAGGAAGGAAACGGATCCGTTCGTTATCCTCTGCCTTGGGGCGCATTCGGACGACATCGAGATTGGGTGTGGCGGGACCCTCCTACAGTTCAAGAAGATTCTTCCGCGATTGAGGTTTCACTGGGTGGTTTTCAGTGCGTCGGGAGCCCGCGGTGAGGAAGCCGCAAAAGCTGCCGAGTTGTTTACCGCCGGTTGCGAGAAGGAGATCGTTTTCAAGGCGTTCCGAGACGGTTTTCTTCCCTACAGTGGTGGCGAAGTGAAGGATTTTTTCGAGGAGATGAAGGGGCGAGTAAATCCGGACCTGATTCTTACGCACTGGCAGGGCGACGCACACCAGGACCACAGGCTGATATCTGAGCTTACCTGGAACACGTTTCGAGACCACCTGATCCTGGAATACGAGATTCCAAAGTACGACGGTGATATGGGCCGGCCAAACGTATTCGTTCCGTTGGAGGCGCCTCTGCACGAGAACAAGGTTACTTATCTGCTCGAGGCGTTCAAATCGCAGTGTACCAAGCGATGGTTTGATCGCGACACCTTCCTAGGTCTAATGCGGATTCGCGGTATGGAGTCAAACTCCCCTAGCGGCTACGCAGAGGCGTTCCATGCTCGAAAAATTGTTGTTGCTTCGATGGTTTGAACAAAAGGTCCCTATATGTCCGGTAAAAAAGATGAGACCATCCCTTTGACGCTTGAAGCTCCCGGCTCGAGGGATTTCTCCAAATCGCAAGCCCTTCGGCCGAAGGCGCACCAGCTTATTCCCGGCGGCGCCCACACCTATGCAAAGGGTGACGACCAGTATCCAGAGCAAGCTCCTGGGTTCATCGCCCGCGGGAAAGGCTGCCATGTTTGGGACCTCGATGGAAATGAGTTCATAGAGTACGGGATGGGCTTACGGTCGGTTACTCTCGGACACTCCTTCGAACCAGTGGTGGAGGCTGCTTATCGGCAGATGCAACTCGGAGTCAACTTCTCACGGCCCGCGAAGATCGAAGTGGATCTTGCCGAGACGATGCTTAAGATCATCGATGGTGCCGACATGGTGAAGTTTGCCAAGAACGGTTCCGACGTGACCACCGCTGCTGTGAAGCTAGCCCGGGCCTATACGGGACGGGACCTCGTGGCGATTTGCGGCGACCAACCGTTTTTCTCGACGGACGATTGGTTTATCGGCGCTACCGAGATGAGCGCGGGAATCCCGAACGCCACCATACAGCTAACATTGAAGTTCCGTTACAACGATGTCGACAACCTGCGCCAGTTGTTCGACCAACATCCGGGACAGATTGCCTGCGTCGTGATGGAGGCTGAGGCTGAGATTCCTCCAGGCCCGGGTTACCTGGAGCAAGTGAAAGAACTGTGCGAAGCACGTGGTGCGGTCTTGATCTTCGACGAAATGATCACCGGTTTCCGTTGGCATCTGGGTGGAGCGCAAAAGTTTCACGCCGTGATTCCACACCTGTCAACATTTGGGAAAGCCCTCGGCAACGGCTTTGCGATTTCGGCGTTGGCAGGAAAGCGGGAGATCATGCGATTGGGCGGTTTGGACCATGATCAGTCGCGCGTGTTCCTGCTCTCGACTACGCATGGCGCCGAGACCCATGCTCTGGCTGCGGCGCTTGAGACCATTCGAATCTATCGTGAGCAGGGCGTTGTTGAGTGTTTGTGGAAACGAGGAGAGCAGTTGCAGGCGTTGGTCCAACGGTCGATCGGAGAGAATCGGTTAGAAGGTTTTTTTGAGGTCTTCGGGCGGCCATGCAATCTGGTATTTGGCACGCGCGATCAGAATCGCGAGCGTTCGCAACCGTTCCGTACACTGTTCATGCAGGAATTAATCCGGCGCGGTGTAATCGCTCCATCCTTCGTTGTAAGTTTCTCTCACAGCGACGCGGACATTGAGCGGACCGCCGAAGCAGTGCATGAGGCACTGGTGTTGTATCGCAAAGCGCTGGATGAAGGCATCGAGAAGTACCTGGAGGGGCGTCCAGTAAAGCCTGTAAACCGAGGGTTCAATTAGAGAGTCGGCACGAATAGATGCGCGAAGAATTGCGGGAGTTGTACAAATATCGGGAACTGCTTTACATGATCACGTACCGCGACATCAAGGTACGCTACAAGCAGTCGATCATGGGGTTCATGTGGGCCATTCTGATGCCGGTTTTGATTGTTTTGTCCGGTGTCGTGGTCCGTTATGCGTATGCCCTGGCATCGCATGCGCCGCTACAGACGGTGGATATCGCGAGCGTGGCAGTGAAATCTCTTCCCTGGGCATTTCTCGTTTCCAGTATCCGGTTCGCTTGCCTGAGCCTCATCAGCAACAAGGAATTGGTGACGAAGATTTATTTTCCCAAAGAGATTTTTCCCATCGCCGCCATACTGGCCAGTTTTTTTGATTTCGTCGTGGCCTCGGGTGCACTAATCTTATTCCTTCTGGTACTCCAGATCGGTTGGAGTGCCTATCTCGCCTGGATCCCGGCGCTGCTTCTGACGATGGTGCTGCTGGCAGCGGGAATCGGAATGATTGTAGCTGCTGCCAGCCTCTATTTCCGCGATGTAAAATTTATTGTCGAAGTGTTCCTCACCTTTGGAATCTTCTTTACGCCGGTTTTCTACGATGCCGGCATGTTCGGCGACAGGGGCAAATGGTTATTGCTGAATCCGATGAGCCCTATTCTGGATGGTTTAGGCGCATGCATCGCCCGCCATCAATCGCCGGATCTACCTTGGTTCGCGTATAGCCTGGTTTGTGCCCTGCTGACATTCTTGGGTGGGTACGTTTTCTTCAAGCATCTGGAACCAGGCTTTGCGGAAAGCATTTAGGGGATAGGACGAATGTCTGACATTGCCATCCAGATGGAGCACGTCTACAAGAAGTTCCGCAAGGGTGAGGTCTACAGTTCCCTGCGTGACCTGCTGCCCGCTCTCACGGGACGAATGTTTCAGACGCGGGAACTGAGTGCAAGAGACGAGAGGGAATTCTGGGCCGTGCAGGACCTCTCGTTTGAAGTAAAGCAGGGAGAGGCCTTTGGCATCATCGGCCAGAATGGCGCGGGGAAAAGCACTGCATTAAAGATGCTGAGCCGGATCATGAAGCCCACAAAGGGCCGTTTTGTCGTCAATGGGCGCCTTTCGGCGCTGATTGAAGTATCGGCCGGCTTCCACCAGGACCTCACCGGGCGGGAGAATATCTTCCTTAACGGTACGATCCTGGGTATGACCAAGTGTGAAATCCAATCGAAGCTCGACCAGATCATCGCCTTTTCCGGAATCGAAGAGTTTATTGACACGCCGGTCAAGCGTTACTCCTCGGGGATGTATGCAAGACTCGGATTCTCGGTGGCTGCTCACGTTGATCCAGACGTGCTGATCGTGGACGAAGTGCTGAGCGTGGGCGACTACGCGTTCCAGCAAAAGTGCATTAAACGCATGCAAGAGGTGATCCGCAGTGGAGCCGCAGTCCTCTTTGTTTCCCACAATCTGAAAGCGGTTGCCGAGTTCTGCCACCGGTGTCTGCTGCTTGAAAAGGGACGGACGGTCGCGATGGGCGCGTCGCAGGACGTCATCGCGACTTATCTTCAGAAGCCCGCCAATGGGCAAACGTTGGATAAGAATTCAGGCCCAGTCAGAATTTCGAGTGTGAGAGTCCGCAATGAGGATGGAGAGTGCATGCAGTTTCGTTCTGGCCAAAAAGCATGGGTCGACGTCGAGTTAACGGCTCGCATGCGTTGCCGCAAGCTGTCCGTTACTCTGTACATTCTGGATGAGAAGTTTACGGAGGTTTTCGACACCTCGACAGACCTCCTGGGCTATGGCGATTTTGACCTCGACGAAGGAGATGCTTACCGTTGCACCTTTGAAATCTGTTTGAACTTGGCCGATGGTACTTACCACCCCTCGATTCTAATTTACAGGCGTGACATCCAAACCATTTTCGACAAACGGGAGCCAGCGACAACTATTTATGTCAGTTCCGCGGGAGGCGTGCATGGCGTCGTGCACTGTTTCCCGCAAGTCATCCGCCAAGAGATTCGCCAGGCCCGTGCTGCCGCCCTCGTCGAGGTTGTGGGAGGGACGACCTCTGAAGGGACAGGCGACTCACGTTAGTGGATATGACATTGGGACCTAACATCTAGTGCATTTACTCAGCGATGTGGGAGAAGAACCGGACGCCTAGCGCAAATATGAGGCCGATATCATCCAAACTCAGAGTGGGCGACTGGGTCGAAATTCGCAGCAAAGATGAAATCCTCAGCACCCTCGATAGCGACGGACGTCTCGATGGCATGCCGTTCATGCCCGAGATGTTCGCATTCTGTGGCAAGAGGTTTCAGGTCTACAAACGGGCGCACAAAACCTGTGACACGGTTTTTCCGGTCCGCGGACGCCGCGTCGACCGTTCAGTTCATCTCGAGACGCGTTGTGATGGAAGCGCGCACGGAGGGTGTCAGGCTAGCTGCCTGCTCTTTTGGAAAGATGCGTGGCTGAAACCAGTCAGCGGCAGTTCTCCGAAGGCAACTTGCGTCGCTACGGACGGTTCCTCCGCGTCTATAGGCTACTCTTCTAACGCCGCCACGTGTGCGGAATCCGATGTCTGGGCCCGCACGACTGCCGCAAAGGCGTCTGGCCCAGACCCTGTGTACGTTTGCCAGGCCACCCGCCTCCCCTACGCGACTACCGATCTCAACTGGTGGGACATTCGCCAGTACATCGAAGACTACCGTTCGGGAAACGTCGGCCTCTGGAAAATCCTTTGCGGTGCCTTGTATTTCCTCTGTTACGCCACCAGCAATGCAGGCATCGGACTGGGCCGTCCGATACGATGTTTCTATGACACGTTTTATCCGCTGTGGCGAGGCGCTCCGTTTCCGCGAAGACGCGGAACCATACCCGAGGGAGAGCCCACGCCCGCGGGTACGCTCGATCTCCAGCCGGGAGAATTAGTTCGCATCAAGCCGTACAAAGAAATTCTAAACACCCTCAACACGCGCGACCGGAATCGAGGACTCTACTTTGACGCTGAAGAGGTTCCCTACTGCGGCGGGACGTACCGCGTGCTCAAGCGGGTGACAAAGATTATTCACGAGAAAACAGGAAAAATGCTGGAGATGAAAACCCCTTCCTTCATTCTCGACTCGGTTATCTGCCAGTCCCGCTATAGCGAATGCCGCTTGTTCTGCCCGAGGAGCATCTACTCGTATTGGAGGGAGATCTGGCTGGAACGCGTCGGACCTGAACCGTCCGCCGAAGGGCAGGAAACAGCGGAACAGGTCGCATCGCACTGCGAACCGGCGTCAAGCAGCCGGTGATCCCGGAAGCAATGGCGAAGACATCTGCCCGATTGGAACCTTGGCGCTGCCACTTGTGTCTTTAGTCTGAGCGCAAGGACCCCTTTGGAATGCCGGACCGGCGAATCTGCAAACCCAGTTCCCTAAACCTATGAGAACGGCACGCACTGCCCCCTTCGCTCCGAAAGCCGGTTCAGATTATGTGCGGCCTTTGAAACTCTTGCGACCGGTCCAAAATAAGCATGACGAGGGGCTGCCCCCGTCAGTCGCTGACGCGGCGGTCTACACCTTCATCCTTCTGATCGGGGCATTCCAGCTTGCGCATTATCCCCATACTGCCGATTTCATGAACGACATGACGTATCCCGATCTGGCCCGATCGATTCTCGAAAAAGGATCGTATCAACTCAGGTTCTTACCCCAGACGACGTTCCCTCCCGGTTTCCCACTGATTCTCGCAGCCGTAGGCTTATTTTTTGGACTCAGCCCAGCGACCTTGTTCCCGGTGGTCACGGCTTCCGCGACGCTGGGAATCATCGCGGCTTACGAGCTTCTGCGTCGCGTCGAAGGGCGTGGTGTGGCGGCGGCCACTTGTCTCTTACTCGCTTCTTCTCCAGTGTTGTTTGGTTTCAACACCACAATTGTCTATCCGGAGATGCCATTTTTCCTGATGAGCATGCTCGTGCTCCTGCTAGCTTTTAAGATCGATCACGCCGAGCGAGGTGAATCCCTGGTTGGCTGGATGCTGCTTTTGAGCATTACCCTCGTCCTGGCGGTGCTGATCCGCTCGGTCGGTGTCGCGCTCCTGGCGGGATTAGCCACATGGATTGTCGTGTCCTTCCTAATCGCTCCCGAGGTGGGTCGGCGGCGCATCAGCAGGTTCCTGCTCCCCCTGATGCTGGGACTAGGCGTACAGTTGGGCTGGATGATGTGGGCCCAGCGTCATCAGACTCTGGAGTGGCAACTTCCCGGATATCCACAATCGTACATTTCGCAGCTTAGAGTGAAGAACGGACATTATCCAGAGTTGGGTCTGGCTCATCTTGGCGACATTCCCAGCCGAATTGGACGGAACGTCGTAATGCGAGCAGCCGGATTCTCGGCACTGGTGGTGAGAAGAAACGTTAGCAAATTCTGGTCCTCGCCCGCGATCTGCGGCGTGCTTTTGCTAATTGCCATCGGACTCGTTTCTTCTCTTTGGAACGGGGGACAGCTGCACGATTGGTATTTCTTGTGGCATGAATTCATATTCATGCTTTGGCCATGGGATTACAGAGATCGTTTTCTGTTTCCCGTTGTGCCGCTGGCCTGCCTTTATTTGTGGCGCGGCGCGAAGACGGTCAAAAAATATTCAATCCGCGAACCTAGAACTGTCGGCGTAGGTCTAGTTGTGATCGGATCTTTTTTATGCATTAGTTCTGCGGCGTTTGCCTTCGGGATCACAGCATTTCCAGTCAGTCCCGAACACGTCAGAGGGGACCACTTGCAAACCATTGCTGCAACTCTGTTTTGGGGTAGTGTGGCGGCGATTGGGTTCGGAATGCTCAACTCCAGTTGGTTGCGGCGCGTGTGCGACGGCAAAAGTATGTTGGGGTACCTAAGCCGAATGGTTGAATCCGGCACTCCCGTTGCGTTGCGCTTGGTAGCAATTGTGGCCTTAGCTCTCATTGTTATTTCTGGGACTCGGCTAGTAGTGGCCATTGGCCATCAAAACATGAACCCCGATATCACAAAGCAGTCCGGTTATCCCATGATCAAAGCTGCGGACTGGATCCTTACCCATGAACCGTCGGACCGCGTGATCATGGCGCGCGAACCGGATTTCCTTTTTCACTTTACCAATCGTCGAACCGTATGGTTTCCTCCCATTTCTGACTCTAAAGTCCTAATGGATGGCATGCGCCGACATCACGTCGGGGCAATTCTCGTGGTGCATCAAGAGCGGAGCTACTGGTTGCCGACAGAGGAAGCGTGTTTTCAGTCCTTGGTACAGGCGTATCCGGGCGCGTTTCAATTGACCCATCGCGGTCTAGATACCTGGCTCTATGAGGTGGTATCCACGTCGGATGGACGGTAGCGCCGAGTGGGAGCAGACCAGCCCAGCGCCCGATAACATGCTCGCGTGCTAGAAAACCTGCGGACACACTTTTGAGCCAACCTCTGGTTAGCGTCGTTACGCCGTTTCACAATACGGCGCCGTATCTCGCCCAGTGTATCGAGAGTGTGCTTGCCCAAAGCTACACCCGATTCGAGTATATTCTGGTGGACAATTGCAGTACGGATGGATCGGGCGAAATCGCGGAAACATATGCCCACCGCGATCCTCGGATTCGCTTGATACGGCGCCCGCAGCTACTTTCGCAGGTGCAGAACTATAATGCGGCTCTAACTAAAATCTCTGGCGACAGCCAGTATTGCAAGATCGTGCAGGCCGACGACTTCATTTTCCCGGACTGCTTGCGGTTGATGGTGCAGGCATTTAAACAGTCCGAATCCATCGGCTTGGTCAGTTCGTATGATTTGAAGAGGAATATAGTGCGCGGTTCCGGCTTTCCCTATCCGAACTCGATGCTTCCCGGCCAGGAAATGGCCCGGCTGTATCTTCGCACTGGACTCTTCGTTTTCGGATCGCCCACCACCGTGATGTACCGATCCTCTCTGGTCCGGAGCCAGCAACCTTTCTACGACGAACCCCTGCTGCACGAAGACACCGAGAAGTGCATGCAGATTCTGGAGCACTGGGATTTCGGTTTTGTGCACCAGGTGCTCTCCTTCTTGCGGGTGGACAACAACTCGATCTCTTCCGGATTCCGTACCCTCCAGCCTGACTCATTGGACCGTTACATCATCGTGCAGCGTTACGCCTCGCGATTTCTGGAAGCGGACGAGGCCATGGCTCTGAGGAAACAGACCAAGCGGCAGTACTATGACGTCTTGTCGCATGAGGCTCTGCGGTTTCGAGGGCGCGATTTCTGGCGCTATCACCAGGGAGGACTGAAAACTCTGGGGGAGATGCTCGACTGGCCCTGCTTGGCGCTTCGGATTTGCCGAACACTACTGGGGATGGTCGCCAACCCCGGAACCACCGCGCTGCGACTGCTACGCTTCTTGAAACGCAAACTAAGCGGGGAACGGTCCGCAAATCCGGCAACTGTGCACGGAGAGAGGACAAACGTGCCGAGCGCCCCTGCTTGTTCGCAAAAGAGAATTGACGATTGCGCAAATGTCGGTCCTCATTCTTGATACGTGTTTCAGCATTTATCGTATTGTTATGTTATTCCGCGCTGGCGCTATGTCAGACCGACCTCGACGGTCAATGGATTGCGTTTAACCGAGCTGGTGCTCCGAATAGCAACCTGCAGTGCTTTACCTCGCGCAACGTCAGCGCGTCGGGCGGCAACCTTCTTATCACGACGAAATCGGAGACTGCGTCTTGCAGCAGCTTCGACCTTCCGTATGCGACCTACAGCTACACCTCCGGGTTCGTTGCAATGCGGAGTTTTAACTTTCTATACGGCACCCTTGAGGTGCGGGCGAAGTTTGGCGGCGGGGCGAGCACTGGTTCGTGGCCGATTGTGTGGATGGAAGATGCCTCATGTCAGGCAAGTGATCCGACGGGCACAGACGATCGCTGCAACGGACAAGAAATTGATGTCGCCGAGATACTGAATAGCGATTTTACTCACGTCAATCAGCAGATTCACGTCGACAACTATAAGCGTCACGATGGATGCACTGCTTCTACCACGGACACGAGCCAAAACTTTCATGTCTATCAGTTAGTCTGGTCCGCCGGTTCACTGGTCTTTAAGATCGACGGGGCGACCACGTGCACGATTAATCGAACCTATGTTCCGAACGCTCCTATGTATGTAAAGATCAACAACTTTGTGGGTGGTGTTGGCGGGTCTGTGAACAATAGCAGCTTGCCCTGGAACACTCTAGTCGATTACGTAAGGGTGACCCAGGGTTCCGCCGTAGTTTTCAACGACGATTTCAATCTCAACGCTACCGTTCAACCCGCTCAGCCGGCTCCATATTCTAGTTATCACTCGAGCCAGACTTCAATCCCTAAAGCCTTTTCACGCTGGCCACTCAGGGTTTTCATTATCTGTTTGGTGATCGCGATTGCCGCAACTGCCTTTAAGCTCGGTCGAGCCCATAATTGACGAATATGCTGACGGTTTTGTTCGCGACAAGAAATCGGGCCGATATTCTGCGCGATGTTCTGGAGGAGTATTGCCACCTGCAGCCACCTTCGTCCGGCTGGAAACTTGTGGTGGTCGACAACGGTAGCACGGACCATACGGCCGAAGTCATCGCTTCGTTCGTAGATCGCCTCCCCTTACATTTCATGGTGGAACCAAGGCTGGGGAAAAACTTCGCGCTGAATACCGGGCTTGAGCTGGTGGAGGGCGATTTGACCGCACTTACCGACGACGATGCTTTCCCCCACACCGATTGGCTACTGCAACTGCGAAAGGCGGCAGACGACCACCCGGCGTACTCGATGTTCGGCGGAACCATCGTGGCACGCTGGGAGGTGCCTCCACCGTCCTGGATCCAATGGTTAGACGTGGGTCCGATTTTCACAATTACTCCACCGAGTATGAAAGAAGGCGAGCTGACGTTCGTCGCATTGGTCCAGGGGCCAAATATGGCGATTCGCGCCAGCGTGTTCCAATCGGGAATACGCTTTGACACGTGCATCGGTCCCCGCGGTTCGAGCTACCCCATGGGAAGCGAAACGGAAATGCTCCTAAGGCTTAGTCGGCAAGGACACAAGGCTTGGCATGTGCAGGGCGCGGTGGTGGAACATTTTGTGCGCAAGGAGCAACTGAACAAGACCTGGATTTTGCAACGCGCGATTCGGTACGGACGCGGGTGGTATCGAATGGCTCCGGCCTCGAAGCTATGGGTTGGCGTGCCGCGACACCTTTTCGTGAACATTGCCAAGGAAGGACTCTTCATGTGCGCGGCATGCGTACTCTTCAAACGGAGAGCGCTCCTTCGCTCTCGCTGGCGCTTCAATTATCTACGTGGTCAAGTGATCGAGGCCCGTATTCTGGCGCGAGAGCGGTCTGCGCGTGGACAATCGGCCTGCACTCAAGTGCTTCATTAAAGCGCCTCCGCGAAGCGCTTAGTGAGTGCATACGAAAGAAATGCCACCTGCTTTCCCGTAGATAACATGAAGATCACAGTCATTCTGTGCACCTATAACCGCTGCCAGAGCTTGGCGAAGGCTCTTGACAGCGTAGCCGCGCAAACCTTTTCCGAGCCAGCTGAGTGGGAAGTCTTGGTAGTGGACAATAACTCGCGCGACCAGACGCGTGAGGTCGTCGAGGATTTCTGCCGTCGATATCCCGGTCGCTTCCGTTATCTCTTCGAGCCAAGTCAGGGCAAGTCGTATGCCCTTAATACCGGAATTCGTGAGGCTCGGGGCGACGTTCTTGCCTTCATGGACGACGACGTGACCGTGGAGTCCGACTGGCTGCGGAATCTCACAGCAGGTTTGGGCAGCGATGAGTGGGCGGGTGCCGGAGGGCGTATTCTTCCCGCATGGGCCTTCAAACCGCCATCGTGGCTTCCCGAGAAAGAGTGGTTCGGGATGGCCCCTTTGGTAATGTTCGATCTGGGCCCGGAGGCCGGCCCACTCACTGTGGCTCCATTCGGCACCAATATGGCCTTTCATCGTAAGGTGTTTGAGAAGTACGGTACTTTCCGAACCGATTTGGGCCCTCGGCCGAACAGCGAGATCCGCAACGAGGACACCGAGTTTGGCCGTCGGTTGCTGGTGGCATGTGAGCGGCTAAGATACGAGCCGGCAGCTGTCGTTCATCACTCAGTGCCAGAGAATAGACTTCGAAAAGATTTCTTTTTGACGTGGTGGTATGACAGAGGCCGCGCTGACATCCGGGAAAAGGGCGTCGCAGGGGACACAACGTGGTTCGTCGGCGGAATTCCACTCCATCTCTTTCGCAGGTTTGCCGTCGGAACTCTGCGGTGGATGGTCACCCTCGAGCCCTCGCAACGATTCACCTACAGGCTCACGGTATGGTTGCTCGCCGGGATGATCGTCGAATCCTACCGCCAGTCGAGGGCGGTTGGGCACAAACAAGAGAAACTCACGTGTGTATGAACGCAAATCTTGCCGCGCCAAGATCGGCGCCGCACAGAAAATAGGAGGGTATTATACATACAATAACGCCTGTACAATGTTTCACGTGAAACATTTTGTACTTACAATGATTGTATGTCATTTGTTATGAGCGATCGGTCCAGTTTCGATAAGCCGTGCATTGCCGTGCTGGGTCTCGGGCATGTGGGTCTTCCCACCGCCCTTGGCTTTGTGGAGATGGGTTGGGAGGTCATCGGGGCCGATGAAGACGCGTCCAAAGTGGAGAAGATCGGGTCCGGCCAAGTTCCCTTCTACGAGCCGGGCATGAACGATCTGCTCGCGCGCGGGCTGGCCAGCGGCCGGCTGACCCTGTGCCACCGCGTGGAAGAGGCCGTGCGCGCTGCCACAATCCTATTTGTCTGCGTCGGCACCCCTCAGAAAGACTCGGGCGAAGCCGATCTCAGCCAGGTAGAATCCATAGCCCGAATCATCGCGCGCAACCTGAACGGATACAAGCTGATCGTGGAGAAGAGCACAGTGCCGGCGATCACCGCGCAGTGGATTAAGAAGACGGTGGCACGCTTGGCAAAGTTTGTAAATGCGCCGGGCCAGCAGGTGGCCGAGTTCGACGTAGCGTCGAATCCCGAGTTTCTGCAGGAGGGCAAAGCAATTGAAAACATCTTCCATCCGGACCGCATAGTAGTAGGAGTTGAGTCGGAAAGGGCTCGCGCCTTGCTGGAGCGACTTTATCGTCAGTTCGACTGTCCAATCCTGTTCACCAATGTCAGCACGGCAGAGCTGATCAAGCACGCGGCAAACGTCTTTTTGTCCACCAAGATTTCTTTCATCAACATGGTGGCCGACATCTGCGAAGAGGTCGGGGCTGACGTGACCCAAGTGGCGCTCGGCATGGGACTCGATCCCCGTATTGGGCGTGAATTCTTGAATGCCGGCATTGGTTTCGGAGGCTACTGTTTCCCAAAGGATCTTCGCGCCTTCATGTATCTGGCTAAAGAGCATGGGGTTGATTGCGGGCTGCTGCAGGAAGTCGAGAACATCAACCTGCAGCGTGTCGAGTTATTTGTAAAGAAGGTGCAGCAGGCCGTTTGGGTCCTGCAGGGTAAGAAGCTGGCCGTGCTGGGCTTGGCCTTCAAAGGCGGAACCGACGACATTCGTGAATCCCCGGCACTCCGCATTGTCAAAGCGCTGCTGGGAGAAGGCGCGCGGTTGCGAGTGCACGATCCCCAAGCCATGGAGGCCGCTAGGCAGGAACTCCCACCTCAGGCCGAGCGCCTGGAATACTGTCCAGCGCCTTATGAAGCAGCACGCGAAGCTCACGCCCTGCTGATCCTGACGGACTGGAAGGAATACCGCGAACTGGATCTCGCACACTTGCATGAACTCATGGAAGTTCCAGTGATCGTTGACGGCCGCAATTTGCTTAATCCGGAGACAGTGCGATCGGCTGACTTTGAGTACGTGGATATGGGCCGGAGCAGTCGTGTCGCCGCGGTTGAAAGCACAACACAGCTGACCGTAAACAACTGTGCACAGTAGGTCTGGAAAGGAGGCTCCGCCGCAACTTGCCACGCGAGTTACCACGACGTCGCCCTCTTTCCACATCCGCATTCCGCGACAGGTTATTGGTGCTCTTGCGATACTGACCTTATGCGGCATTCTCGTCGCCGGACTCTGGCCTTTTCATTCTCCCAAGAATCAGGTGTATTGGTTGAGGAATGGGAACGGTCTCCGTTTCGGTGATTACGGCACGATATTGAGCTCCGGCATATTTGAGAGCGTGAGCTCGGACGGGCCGGCTTGCAGCCTTGAGATTTGGTTGGAACCCGTTCTTCCCGGGAATGGTGGCACTGTGGCCGCATTCTACAGCCCCTCCCCTCGCCGGCAGTTCTCGCTGCAGCAAAGTCATTACGATCTTGCCTTGCAACGTGACTTTGAGGACCCGCATCATCATGGCCAGCGCGTGGTAAGGTCTGCGGACGAGGTCTTTCGAAAAAAACGATTGTTCGTGACCGTTACATCAGACGGGCGTGATGCAGCGGTCTACGTCGACGGCCATTTGGTAACCAGGTTGTTGGGATTCGGGCTTTCCATTCAAGATCTAACCGGGAAACTCATAGTTGCCAACTCACCGTTACAGAACTATAGCTGGTCCGGTCAGTTGCGGGGTCTAGCTATTTACCGAAGCGAACTCAACGCGACCCAGGTTGCCCAACACTACGACGACTGGACGCAGAAGGGAAAGCCCGCCGTTGCCGAGAATGAGCGCGCGCTTGCACTTTACCTCCTTGATGAACACTCGGGAACAATCGTCCATAACCGGGCCAGACCGGGCATCGATCTGTATATTCCTGAACGATATCTGGTCGTGGATCAGATGTTTCTAGAGTCGCCGTGGAAGGAATTCCACAGGCAATGGAGCTATCTGAAATACCTCTTGGTTAATATTGCTGGCTTCGTTCCTTTGGGTTTTTTCCTTTTCGCGTACTTCTCGGCTGCGCCAAGGATGAGGTGCGCAGCGCTTGCAACGGTGATTTTGGGATCAGTAGTCAGTCTCACGGTCGAAGTCCTGCAGGCACACCTTCCCACGCGTGATTCCGGTGTCACAGACATCATCACCAATACGCTCGGTACTTTTGTCGGAGTCGTGTCTTACCGTGCCACCGCTGGGCCGTTGGCGCGAGTGGCCGCAAAACGCTGGCCTCGGTGCCCCGGCATGCTCTGGAGTTGGGGAAGCCGGCAAACGAGCACGGATGAGAGTGTGCGAATTGCCCTCTTGGTTACCACCGCTTGATACTTTCGGCGCTACACTCACAGACGCGGAGCCCGCTACCATAAGGGACGTGACATTCCAAACAGAAGCTCGGATCGAGGTTCCAGTTGCAGTACACGGCACAAGCTTGTATGCGCACCATTTGATGAATACAGCATTGATCGATCACTACCGTTGTCCAGATAGTTTTGCAGACTTCAAATTGAAAGGCCAGTTGTCCGACGACGCAGGTTATTTTCGATTTGGGCAGGACACGGTTTGCTATGGGCGCTCTGCCGCAGGTTTTCGGGCGACTCGGGCCGATGCTGTGCTTTATGACACCCTTAGAGATGTAACAACTGACGGTTCGAATGCGTTTCTGCCATTTGATCCGACGGATGTCATCGATAACCTGCGTCTTGAGCGTTACGCAAACCACTATAATTACGGTGCTTTGAACCGGTGGGAGCGATGGCTGAGAAATGCGTACTACTTCCTGCGGCCGCTGATGCCTGTCAATGTCCGGAAACATGTTCAAAGAGCCCATTTAAATGGCTGGCGAGGCCATTTCTTTCCCCGTTGGCCAGTGGACACGACCGTGGAGGAGTTGTGCGAACAGCTACTGCTCTTATCCATGAAGGCGAAAGGCGTTAGCAGGGTGCCCTTCGTATGGTTCTGGCCTAATGGCGCCCAGAGCTGTGTAGCCATGACTCACGATGTCGAAACGGAAAGAGGAAAGGCCTTCTGCACTGAGTTAATCGACATCGATGACTCTTTTGGCATCAAGGCATCAATCCAGGTGGTGCCCGAGGGGTGCTATAAGGTCTCTGCTGCATTCGTCAAAGGCATCCGCGACAGAGGCGTCGAGGTAAACATCCAGGATCTCAACCACGACGGCAATCTCTTCCGCGATCGCGAAGAATTTCTGCGGCGTGCTCAGAAGATTAATGAATACGGCAGAGCCTATGAGGCCAAGGGTTTCCGAGCTGCCGTCCTTTACAGAAATCTTGATTGGTATGACGCGCTCGAGTTCTCTTTCGACATGTCTGTTCCGAACGTCGCTCATCTTGATCCCCAGCGCGGCGGGTGCTGCACGGTGATGCCCTATTTCGTCGGCAACATGCTTGAAATTCCTCTCACAACTACGCAAGACTACATGCTGTTTCACTTGCTCAATGATTATTCGCTGGATCTGTGGAAGGTTCAGACAGAGCTGATTATGGAGAAGAACGGTTTGGTGAGCTTTATCGTCCATCCGGACTACGTGATCGAAAAGAGGGCACAAGGCGTCTATCGGGACCTGCTGCGTTTCTTGCGCCAACTGGGTGAGAAAAAAGGAATCTGGTTTGCTGCCGCGGGAGAAATCGATCATTGGTGGCGGGCGCGCAGCAGAATGGCCTTGGTAGAGCGCGATGGCCAGTGGCGAATCGAAGGCCCCGGGGCTGAACGCGCGAAACTTGCTTTCGCCAAGGTGGTAGGCGAGCGGCTCGAGTACGAAGTTGAGGCTTAAGGACATCTGGATCACGCAAGCCAGTCATCCGAGTCTGAGATAGCTAGAACTGGTTTCATAAATGCCTCAGCACGATGATGAGACAAGCTAAATGGACAAAACCTTGGTACACAGCAAAAATGCGGTCGTAGCGCACCTGCACGCGGCGGAAGTTCTGCAACCATGCGATG
>Ga0326727_10004504_pt1 | contig 41734 bp, 38 predicted proteins | sample MB2enrmetagenome_FD_207643 | JGI IMG/M metagenome (GOLD analysis project Ga0326727, IMG submission 207643) | Lab enriched peat soil microbial communities from McLean, Ithaca, NY, United States - MB29MY | ecosystem: Environmental > Terrestrial > Soil > Wetlands > Peat | place: USA: New York...
GCCTTTTATCTTGCCGATATCCGAGGACGAGTAGTTGACAATGCCGCGGGCGATCACCCTGTCCGTCCCGGCAGTCACTTCGACGCATTCCCCCCTCGAGAAGTCACCCTCCACCCCGACAATGCCGGAAGGCAGGAGACTTTTCCCGTGGTGCAGGAGCGCGTCCCGCGCGCCCGGGTCTATCCCGATTCTCCCCCTCGGCTTGAAAGCAAACGCGATCCAGCATTTCTTCCTTGTCAGGCGCTTCGTAACCGCGAAAAGGGTGCCTATCTCCTCGCCGGCGATCACCCTTTGCACGACATCCTTCACGTCGCCCCCCACTATCCTGGTGGGTATGCCGTAATTCCCCGCCTTCTTCGCTGCCTCCAGCTTACTCGTCATGCCGCCGACGCTCTTTTCGCTCGTCGTCCCGCGGGCAATGGCCTCGATGTGCTCGTCGATCTTTTTGACCGTCGTGATCATGGCGGTGCCGGGATACTGCTTCGGATCTTTTTCATAGAGACCCTTGACGTCGGAGAGGAGCACCAAAAGGTCGGCGTTGCCGATCTGCGCGATGAGGGCCGAAAGGTTGTCGTTATCCCCGAACATAATCTCCTTGAACGAGAGCGTGTCGTTCTCGTTGACAATAGGTATGACACCCATTGCGAGGAGGGTGTCGATCGTGTTCATGAGATTGAGGCACCTGCTCCTCGACTTCGTATCTTCATGGGTCAGCAGTATCTGGCTTGCCGTAAGCCCGACACCGGCGAACGCCTCCATGTACATAGCCATGAGCACGATCTGCCCTACCGACGCAAGCGCCTGTTTCTTCGCCATTTCCTTAGGCTTCCTCTTCAGGCCCACCGTTTCCATGCCGCACGCTATGGCGCCGCTGGAGACAACGATCACGTCCACGGACCGGTCCCTTACGGCCTTTATCTGGCGGGCAAAGTCGTGAGCCCTGGCCCTGCAAATCCTGCCGTCCTCGCCCAGCAGGACCGATGTGCCTATTTTGAGTACCACCCTATGAATATCAGCCATCTACGCGGCCTCCGCCCTTTTCCGCCAGCAGTTCCTTCAACCCGTCGATTCCGTAGCCTGCGGCTGCGCTCACGGAGCGCACCGTCTCCCCTTGCGTGCGGAAAAAAGCCTCATTCCCGGCGAGTGTCTCCGGGCTGACGAGATCGATCTTATTGAGGACAATGATCCGATCCCTCGCGGCGAGACCCTCTTTGTAGAGACGCAGCTCCGTGGACAGGGTCGTATAGTCGCGGGGCACGTCAGGGGATGAGATGTCAATAACCCAGAGGAGCATGCGCGTCCTCTCGATGTGGCGGAGGAAGGTAAGCCCCAAACCCTTTCCTTTGGACGCTCCCTCGATAATACCCGGAATGTCGGCAAGCACGAGACGCCTGTCGTCCTCGATGAGCACGCCGAGGGAGGGGGTCAGCGTGGTGAAAGGGTAGTCGCCCACTTCAGGGTTTGCGCTCGTGAGGCGGGAAAGGAGTGTTGATTTACCCGCGTTGGGCAATCCGATGATGCCTATGCCCGCCAGCAGCTTCAGTTCGAGCTTAAGCACCGGCCGCTCCTGCCCTTTTTCGCCTTCCTCAAATTCGGTCGGCACCCGATGGACTGGGCTCACGAAGCGGGCGTTCCCCCTGCCGCCGCGCCCGCCGCGCGCGGCCACATAGGTCTGTCCCTCTTCAACGATATCCGCAAGGAGGAGACCTGTTTCATCGCGCACCTCCGTCCCCGCGGGGACATAGATCAAGAGATCGGCCCCGTTCCGGCCGGTCTTGTTCCGGCCGCCGCCGTTTTTTCCGCTTTCTGCTCTATAAACCCGTTTGTAGTTGAGATCGAGAAGACTGATGAGATTTTTCTTGCCGACTATGGCGACGTCGCCCCCTTTTCCCCCATCGCCCCCGCTGGGTCCGCCTCTAGGCACAAATGGTTCTCTTCTAAAGCTGACACACCCTCGACCGCCATCCCCCGCTTTTACATAAAGAGAAGCTTCATCAACAAATTTCATTCCACAGGATAAACGCTCACCCTTTTTTTCTCTCCCTTGGCCTCAAATGCGACATGTCCTTCAATGAGCGCAAAAAGCGTGTTATCCCGCCCTATTCCAACGTTCATTCCCGGATATATTTTCGTCCCATGCTGTCTCACGATAATGCTTCCCGCCAACACATGCTGTCCTCCGAAGATTTTCACGCCGAGTCTCTGGCCGCTTGAGTCCCTGCCGTTCCTCGAGCTTCCTCCGGCCTTTTTATGCGCCATGTGTCGCCTCCACCTCTATCTTTTCTATGAGCAGTTCCGTGTACGCCTGCCGGTGCCCCTTCTTCTTTTTGGAGTCTTTTCTCCGTTTGTACTTGAAAACGATCACTTTCCTCGCCCTGCCCTGGGCCACTATCTTCCCGGTCACCAAAGCACCCGTGACATAAGGGTTGCCCACCAGCATGCGCTCGCCGTCATTGACCGCCAGCACGTCGCCCAATGATATTTGCTCGTCGGCATTCCCCGGCACCTTCTCGATCTTTACCCTCGATCCTTCCATTATCCGGTATTGCTTGCCGCCGCTCTCTATAATGGCATACATACCCATCTCCTCGCCTTACCTCTTAAATTTGAAACCATAATAATAGTCGAAAAGGGCTGAAAAGTCAAGAAATAACTTGGTAGGCGGGCCAAAGAAGCGCGGCGGGAAGAACAGCCCCGAAGCGAGCTTCGGCAACAATGCTTCGAGCCCCGCCCACGCGTACCAGGAAGTATTCTATCTTTCCCCACAGATGATGCTGCAGCCCCAAAATTCCAGTAATGCGAACCTGGCTGCTATTCACTATGCGATCTGGCAGATCCTGGATCCAGGCGCCAATCTCACTATAGCGGGCAGCGGCAACCAGTCGCCAGGTTCAAGCGCCTACTGGCTCGGCCAGGCCATCCAGAACTACGCATCCGTGAACACGGCAGATTTCGTGGTCTATACTCCTACCGTGCCTTCGTGCTTCCGCGCTGGCTACCTCTCAGGAATTCATCCAGGTCATTAATCCGCAGAATCCGACCGTGCCGGTCCCTCCTTCGCTTCTGCTCCTCGGAACCGGCCTTCTCGGCATCGTGGGACTGAGAAAAAGACCCAGGAAGTAAAAACCTGCGCGCAGCGTGCGCTTTTAGGATCAATCGATCTTCTTGAACATTTTCTTTGGGACGCCGCAGATGGGACACTTGTCGGGCGGCTCCCCCTCCACGGTGTTCCCACACCTCTGGCAGACATAGTAGTCGGCCTCCGCGTTCCTACCCAGGTCCTCGATAGCCTTCCGGTAGAGGGCGGCGTGGATCTTCTCCACCTCGTTCGCCAGGTTGAAGGTCATCTCCGCCCCTTTATTTCCCTCACTCTTCGCCGCGGCGAGCATTTCCGGATACATTTTTTGAAATTCGAACACCTCGCCGTTCACGGCCTCCTCCAGGTTCTCTTTCGTGCTCCTGATGCCGCCCAGCTCCCGCAGGTGATTATGCGCATGGACGGTTTCCGCTTCCGCTGCAGCGCGGAAGAGCCTGGCCACCTGTCTGAAGCCTTCCTCGTCCGCCTTCTTCGCAAAGGCAAGATACTTTCTGTTGGCCTGTGATTCCCCCGCAAACGCAGCTTTCAGGTTCTCCTCACTCTTTGACATGGCTATCCTCCCATCCTTAGAATTTCGCGTGGTATTCTTTCACTTTTTCCGCAAACGCGGCCCCGAAGTCATAGCACTTCTGCTCGTCCTCAGGGGCCGGCCTGTACGTTACCTCGACGCCCGGCTCATAGGCCTCGAGGCCGATCTGCCTGATGGTCTCGTACACTTCTCTGATTGCTCCCCCGCTCCACCCAAAGCTGCCATAGGCCCCGACGATCCGGTTCTTGGCTCTGAGTCCCCTCAGGTAGGTGAGAAACTGAACGATGGTGGGAAAAGGGATGTTGTTGAGGGTCGGCGAGCCGATGAGGGTGCCCCTCGCCTTCCAGAATTCCTTTATCGCAACGCTTATGGGCGTAGCCCTGAGCTTGATCACCTTGCACTCCAGCCCTGCGTCTTTGATACCCCTGACGATAGGCTGGGTCATGTACTCGGTGCTGCGCCACATCGTGTCGTAGATTACGGCAACGCTCTGCGTTGCCTTCCCCTCCGCCATATCGAGGTACATGCGTACTATCTTTCCCGGGTCCTGACGCCAGATTATGCCATGGTCCGGCGCGATGACCTGAAGGTCCAGGCCCAGCTTCACCACCTCCGCGATCTTCGCCTTGATAAGCGGGCCGAAGGGCATGAGTATATTGGCGTAGTAATCGATGACCGCGTCCTCCAGCTCTGCAAGCGACGCGCAGGCGATAAACTCATCGTCGAAGCGGGCCGACGAAGCGATATGCTGGCCGAACGCGTCCTGGCTGAAGAGCACCTTGTCCTCCTGCACGTAGGAGACCATCGAATCGGGCCAGTGAAGCATGGGTGTCTCAAGAAAAAGGATCGTCTTCTTCCCGATCTTCAGCGTATCGCCCGTCTTGACCGTCCTGATGCGCCAGCCGGAGAGATCGAAGAACCTCGCGAGCCCCTTTTTCCCCCTGTCCGTCATATAGAGGGTGGCCCCGGGGGATGCTGCCATCACCCGGTCGACGCTCGTCGCATGATCGTTCTCGATGTGGTTGATGATGACGTGCTTGATGGCCCCCGGGTCTATCATCTCCCTGATATTCTTGAGCGTGACATCTGCAAAATCATGTTTCACCGTATCGACCAGGGTGGGCTCCTCATCGAGGACCAGATAGTTGTTATAGCTCGTCCCCCGGGGCGTCTCATAGCCGTGAAAGTCCCTGATAGCCCAGTCGACCGCCCCTACCCAGTAGATCTTATTCCTCACTTCAACCGCTTTCATCTGTGTGCGCTCCTTTTCCATGCTTTCTTTACTTTCGCCAGGGATACCGTAAGCCGGACGCGCAAAGTGCGCGTCAGCCCCGATATGTCTCATCAACAAGCCAGCGCTGGTAAGCCGGCAGCACGGATACCGCCTCTATTGCTTCTATCTGCGGCACTTCGTAAGGATGAAGCGCCCTTATCTCCTTTTCGACATCGACGTACAACTCGCGCCTTGTCTTCATTATCCCGATCCATTCCTCCGCCTCTTCAAGCTGTCCCTTCCACCAGTAAGCGCTCCTGATCGGCCCGATTATCTGGAGGCAGGCCACCAGCCTTTTTTCCAGAAGGAGGCGCCCTATCTTCTCAAGGATCTCCCTGCTGTCAACAGTCGTAATCACATTGATCATCATAAATCATCTCGCATTTATTGGGGTTCAACACCCCCTCCGTCGGCAAAGCCGCCGGAGCCTCCCCGCTCAAGCTCGCGTGCGCTCATTTATTATAATAAGACCTATGGAGAGGTACCGCATGAACCCGCACCGGCCATATATTTTATTTAACTTGAATTAGAGAGAAATTCATATTATTTTCTTCTAGAAATGTTCCATATCAACGATGAAAATGCCATAGTGCTCGCAAGCGAGTCAACACGAAGGGTCGATATCCTCAGAACCCTCGGCATATCGTTCTCCATCATGCCGCCCGGTATCGACGAACGCAGGAAGCCTTACGAGTCGCCGAAGGACTACGTGCTGAGGATCGCTTACGAAAAGGCCCGGAAGGTCGGGGACCTTTTTCCGGACAAGTGGATTATCGGCGCGGATACCGTCGTTGTCCACAAGGGGAAAGTGCTGGGCAAACCGAAAGCGGACGAGGACGCCGTCGCCATGCTCAAGAGGCTTCGGGCGAACTGGCACAAGGTCTTTACGGGTTATTGCATCCTCAATGCGTCAAAGCAGATCGCCTACCAGGACGTGGCTGAGACAAAGGTGTTCATCAAGGATCTGACGGATGACGAGATAGCCAAATACGTCGGTACGTCGGAGCCCTTTGACAAGGCCGGCTCTTATGCGGTGCAGGGAAGAGGCGGCTATATGGTGAAGGAGATAAAGGGCTCCTATACCAATGTGGTCGGTCTTCCCATCTGCGAGATCACCGAGGCCCTTCTTTCTTTGGGCATCCTCTCGTGAGCGATATCCGGGAAACCCTCGCCGCCGTGCGGGAAAGAATACTGACCGCCTGTCAGAAGGCAGGGCGGCGGCCGGGAGAGGTACGGCTCATTGCCGTCACGAAAAGGGTCGATGCGGAAAGGGTACGGGCGGCCGCAGCGCTGGGAGTAAGCGATTTCGGAGAAAACTATCTGCAGGAAGCGCGGAGCAAGATAGAGGCAATCGAGTCCGGACTCACGTGGCATATGATAGGCCATGTACAGTCAAATAAGGCAAAGCACATCCCGAGGCTTTTCAGCTACGTCCATTCCGTCGACCGATGGGAGCTGCTCGAAGACCTCGACCGTGACGCAAAAGAGATCTCCATCCTCTTTGAGGTCAATCTTTCCGGAGAGCCGCAGAAACACGGCGCCACGACGGACACCCTGCGGTCCATGCTGGAAAAGACGCAGGCTTTGCGCCATATCAAGCCCGTGGGCCTGATGACCGTGCCCCCCTTCGGCGCGGACCCTGAAAAAGCACGCCCTTATTTCCGGCGCTTGCGCGAGCTGCTGCAGGACGTGAACAGGGAATTCGCCATGGGAATGCCGGAGCTTTCCATGGGGATGTCCGCCGATTTCGAGGTCGCCATCGAGGAAGGGGCGACGATGGTCCGTGTCGGTACGGCCATATTCGGAGAGCGCGTATGAAACCATGGGAAGGAAGGTTCAGCGGGGCGACGGATGTGGTCATGGAGCGCTTCAGCTCATCGATTGCGATCGATTGGCGCCTCTTCCGCTACGATATAGAAGGGAGCGTCGCCTACGCGGAGATGCTCGGAAAAATCGGCATCCTGAGCGGGAGCGAGACATCCGGGATTGTTGCGGCTTTATCCGAGATAGCTGCCGAGATAGAGAGCGGCGCGCTCACCTTCAAGGACGAGCTGGAAGATATCCACATGCACATCGAGCAGAGACTGATCGAAAAAGTGGGCGAGTTGGGCAAGAAGCTTCACACCGGCAGGAGCAGGAACGAACAGGTCTCCCTTGACACGCGGATGTATGTGAAAGAAGAGCTGGCCCGGCTGGACGATGACCTGAAAGGCCTCATGGAGGCGATAGTAAGGAAGGCGGAAGCGGAAAAAACGGCCATTATGCCGGGATACACCCATACGAGGAGGGCCCAGGTAGTTCCCTTTGCCCATTTTCTCCTGGCGTGCTACTATGCATTCAAAAGGGACAGGGAAAGGGTTGCCGGGGCACGCATCCGAGCCGATGTGATGCCCTTGGGCAGCGGGGCGCTCGCCGGCTCCACTTTGATGATCGACCGCGAGTTTCTGCGGGAGCGGCTCGGGTTCTCGCGGATCTCCGAAAACAGCATGGATGCGGCCGCGGATCGCGACTTCGTGCTGGATGCCCTCTACGCCGCCGCCATGATCATGCTCCACCTGAGCAAGCTCTCTGAGGACCTCATTCTTTTTTCCACGGAAGAATTCTCCTTCGTCTCCCTGCCCGACGCCCTTTGCACGGGAAGCAGTCTCATGCCCCACAAGAAAAACCCCGACGCCCTGGAGCTGATCAGGGGCAAGGCTTCCCGGTCGATGGGCGCCCTCTTCAGCCTGTTTACCCTGATCAAGGGCCTTCCCTCCACCTACAACAGGGACCTGCAGGAAGACAAGGAGCCGCTTTTCCAGAGTCTGGCTTCGACCCGCGACGCGTGTGCGATCATGGCGCTCGCCGTGCGTGGTCTTTCGATTAACAGGGAGGCGATGGAAGGGGCCGTGCGGATGAGTTTTATGCCGGCGGTAGAGATGGCGGAATATCTTGCGGCGAAAGGTGTGCCGTTCAGAGAGGCCCACCACATCGTCGGGACAATGGTGAAGGTGTGCGAGGAAAAAAAGGGGTTCCTCCGGGAGATGAGCCTCGACGAGATGCGGCACTACTCGGACGCCTTCGATGAGACGGTTTTTGACTACATAGACCCACGTCATGTCGTGGAAAACAGGAAGACCGAGGGCGGAGCGAGCATTCGTGAGGTCGAGAGGCAGATTGAGAAAGAATTGGCTTATCTTCGCAGCTCTTAGTCTGGCGCTCCTCGCAGTCATCGCGTGCGGCAAAAAGGGAAACCCGCGCCCCTTGGGGTTGCCCGTACCGAGGATCATAAACGACCTGCGGGGCGACGTAAAGGACGGCCTGCTCTTTGTCTCTTTCTCCATACCCACGAAAAACAGAGACGGGACGGACGTGTCGGGCCTTGAGGGTTTCAGAATCATGAAGAGCTGCGGCGCCTGCGGCGGGGGCTTCGAGCTTTGGAAAAATATCCGTCTCGCAGACAGACAAGGCTATACGATAAGGGACAACAGGCTCTACACCTACGACGATGACCTGCGGGCCGGCATCGCCTATCGGTACAGGGTATACCCATACAGCGCAAAGGGCATACAGATGGACGGCTCGAACGTCTTTTCCCTCACCTGGCGTAAAACACCGGGAAGGCCCACGGTCGTCACCGCCGCCGAGGAGGACTCACGCATCCTCCTGTCGTGGGAGAGGGAGGATGAGCTCTCGTACAATGTCTACCGGTGGGAGAACGGCACGTACCCCCTCTTCCCCCGGAACCCGGCTCCCCTTACCGCTCCCCAGTTCACCGATGCTCCGGCGCAGAATGGGAAGACTTACAAATACGAGGTGCGGGCGGTGAAGATGGAGGGGACAACGCCGCTCGAAGGGGAAAGCGCCACAATTTTAGCGACACCCAGGGATAAGACGCCCCCCACGCCCCCGGCAACGCCAAAGCTGGAGAAGCAAGACGGCGGCGTGCTCCTCTCCTGGGCGCCAAACACGGAAAGCGACCTGGCGGGGTACAACGTGTACAGGCTCGCCGCGGGAAAGCAGGAGTTGGTCAACACGAGCCTCCTCCCTGAGCCCCGATTCCTTGATAAGAATCCGGGCGTCGATTTCCGGTATGTCTCGTATTACGTGACGGCGGTCGATCAAAACGGCAACGAAAGCGGCCCGTCGCGGGAACAGATTATTATTTTGAAGGAGTAATGGGGGCGGGAACAGCAGGACTCTACAGGTCGTATAAGTCCTCTGCGACCTGTAGAGTCCTGCTCACAAAATAAAGGGGGCATGGAGAGGGGTAGTGTAGTATAATGTCTGTTCATCACGGATGCGACCGAAGGCAAAGGACCCGATATGCACCATTTCACCTACATTGACGGCATCCTCCACGCAGAGGATATCTCCATTGACAAGATTGCCGCGGCGGCAGGCACGCCCCTCTACATCTACAGTTACGCCACGCTGGAGCGCCATTTCCTCGTATTCGACCGCGCTTTTGCGAGGATACCTCATATCACCTGTTATTCCTGCAAAGCGAACACAAACATCGCCCTCCTCAGACTGATGGCGAGGCTTGGCGGCGGTGCCGACATCGTGTCGGGCGGCGAGCTCTACGCGGCGCTGCGCGCATCGTTTCCCCCGGAAAAGATAGTCTTTTCCGGCGTAGGCAAGTCAGAGGAAGAGATCGAGTACGCCGTGCGGTGCGGCATCGCCATGATCAACATAGAATCGGAAGGGGAGCTCAAGGTCATCGCCGGCGTCGCAAGGAAGATGGGCAAGGACGTGCCCGTATCCATCAGAGTAAACCCGGAGATTGACGCAAAAACACACCCCTACATCACCACGGGTCTGAGAAAGAACAAGTTCGGCATACTCTGGCCGGAAGCACGCCGCCTCTACCGGGAAATAAAGGAGACGGAGCACCTCCTCCCTGTCGGCATATCCTCGCACATCGGCTCCCAGATCGTCGAAATACCGCCTTTTGTCGCAGCCATACGCTCCCTGAGGCAGATGGTCTCCGAGCTTGCAGCCGAAAGGATAGGGTTGAAATACATCGATATCGGCGGAGGTTTGGGCATTACCTACAGGAACGAACTGCCGCCCCACCCCGCAGAATATGCGAGGGCCATAGAGGCAGAGCTCGAGGGCACAGGGCTCACGCTGATACTCGAGCCGGGCAGGGTCATAGTTGGAAACAGCGGTATTTTCGTGACAAAACTGCTCTATGTCAAGACCACGGCTGGAAAGACCTTCTCCATAGTCGATGGGGCGATGAATGACCTGGTGCGGCCCGCCTTCTACGGCGCATACCACGAGATCCTCCCCGTAAGACAGACAACGGCAAAAAAGGTAAAGGTGGACGTGGTAGGCCCCATCTGCGAGTCAGGTGATTTTTTCGCAAGAGAACGGGCGATGCCTCCGCTTCAGCCGGGCGCCCTTATCGCCATCATGGGCGCGGGCGCTTACGGGTTCTCGATGGCCTCCAATTACAATTCGAGACCGAGGGTGGCGGAGGTGCTCGTGAAGGGAGAAGAGTTTTTTGTCATCAGGGAAAGAGAGGAATACGCCGACCTCGTCAAAGGCGAATCTATTCCCGGGTTCTTAGAGGGGTAGCCATGGAGTCTCTTCAGTTCTTCAAAATGAGTGCAAGCGGCAACGATTTCATTGTCGTCGACAACAGGGACAGTTCTTTCGACGCTATGTTCCCCGACACAGTCGGTTTTGTGCAAAAAGTCTGTAGAAGGTGTCATTCCGTGGGGGCGGACGGCCTCATCCTCATCGAGAAGTCGGACAATCTCGATTTCACCTGGCGGTTTTATAACGCGGACGGCTCGGAAGCGGAGATGTGCGGAAACGGGGGCAGGTGCGCGGCCCGGTTCGCCCACATTCGGGGGATCGCGGGCGAGCGGATCACATTCGGCACCCTTGCGGGTACGATGAAGGCAGAAATACGGCCCGACGGGATGGTCAAGCTCCAGCTTACACGGCCCGTGGATCTGAAGCTCGATTACCCTATCCAGCTCGATACGAAGGAGATATTTGTGAGCAGTGTCGACACGGGCGTGCCCCACGCCGTGCTCTTCACCGACCACGTGGATATGGCGCCGGTGGAAGACCTGGGAAGGATGATCCGCTTTCATAAGTCCTTTTCACCGAAAGGCACGAACGTCGATTTCGTGCAGGTCGTCGACAAGGATAATGCGCGGATCAGGACCTATGAGCGGGGCGTCGAAGGCGAAACGCTCGCGTGTGGAACCGGGGCAGTGGCTGCGGGCGTGATACTGCGGGAAAAGGGGCTTACGGGCGAGACTGTCAATATCTGGACAAAGGGCGGGGAAGTCGTCCGTGTTTACGTCAACAAAGATGTCTACCTTGAGGGGAGTGCGCGTGTAATTTACGCGGGGACGCTCTGGCCCGAAGCGCTGGAGTAGCAAAACCCCCGATTGGAAGCCCGCGCCCTGAGGGGCGCAGAGCTTCCCGGATAGGAATGAATCTCAATTAATGGCGCTCCTCGGCCTCCGCCGGGGCGGAGCTTGCGGGGCGTTCCCGGTCAAAGGAGCATGTATGAAGCTGCGAGGGACGTATACAGCGCTTGTCACCCCTTTCAGGGATGGCGCCGTCGATGAGGATGCGTTAAAAACCCTCCTGGAATTTCAGGTGCGGGAAGGCATAGACGGGATCAGCCCTTGCGGTACCACCGGGGAGGCATCCACCCTCTCCTACGAGGAGCACGAAAGGGTGATCGCCCTGACCGTCAAATGGGTAGGGGACAGGGTGCCCGTCATTGCGGGCACAGGCTCCAACAGCACAAGAGAAACCATCGAGCTGACGGGGATTGCGAAGAACCTCGGCGCCCACATGGCGCTTGTTGTCGCCCCCTATTACAACCGGCCTACTCAGGCCGGTCTGTATAACCATTTCAGGCAGATAGCCGAAGAAGTGGACATCCCCCTGGTCCTCTACAACGTACCGGCCAGAACGGGCGTCAATATGCTCCCCGACCTGGTAGCCCGGCTGGCACAGATCCCGAACATTGCCGGCATCAAGGAAGCATCGGGCTCCGTACAGCAGGCGGCCGACATCTACAGGCTTACAAAGGGCGAATTCCCCATACTCTCCGGGGATGATAACCTCTTCCTCCCCATGATGTCGGTCGGGGCGACAGGCGTCATCTCGGTGGTCTCAAACATCCTGCCCGCCCGCATGAAGGCGCTGGGAGATGCATTCCTCGAAGAAAAAGACCCGGAGAAAGCCCGGGACTCGCACGTCTGGCTGATGCCCTTCTTCCATGGCCTGTTTATCGAGACCAACCCCGGGCCGGTCAAGGAAGCGCTGTACCATATGGGAATGATCGAGAAGGGGGTACGCCCGCCTCTCTGCGGTCTTACCGAGCAGAATAACAGCTATCTCAAGGGATTGCTGAAAGAATACGGGCTATTTCAAAGGGATTAAAGGCCGCAAGGGAGCGTCTCATGATAAAGGTCGTTATTACGGGTGCCTGCGGCCGGATGGGGAGCGCCGTCCTTACGCTTGCCGCCTCCGATCCCGCCTTCGTCATTACCCATGTGCTGGAGATTGCGACTCATCCCCTTGCCGGCACCACAATCCATGTCCCGGGCGTCGCCGGGGCGTCCTTCCTGCTGGAAGACAGCCTCGCCCACGTCGTCGACGATTGCGACGTCATCATCGACTTCACCCATTCCGACGCCTCGCTCCTCCATCTTCGCCTTGCCTCCGAGAAAGGCAAGGCCATCGTCATGGGCACTACGGGCATCTCCCCTGAGATCATGGCGGAAATGAAGGCAATGCCTGCTGCGTTGGCCGTGATCTCCCCGAATATGAGCATAGGCGTCAACCTCCTCTTCACCCTTGTCGATCGGGCTGCCCGGCTCATCGGCCGCGACTATGACACGGAGATCATCGAGATGCACCATAAGTGGAAAAAGGACGCGCCGAGCGGAACGGCGGTCAAATTGCGCGATATCATCATGACCGCCGGACCTGATCGCCAATGGACCGAGGTGACGGGCAGGCGTGGCATGATTGGCGAGCGCAAAAGCGACGAAATCGGCGTCATGGCCGTAAGGGCCGGTGACATCGTGGGCGAGCACACGGTCCTTTTCGCGGGCGCCGGCGAGCGGCTCGAGATCACTCACCGGGCCTACTCCAGGGAGAATTTCGCGCACGGCGCTCTCGCGGCGGCTAAGTGGATCGTCCATCAGGAAAACGGCATCTACGATATGAGAGACGTGCTCGGCCTTTAGCAAAAACACGACGCTTGATAAATTTTTCTCTTGCAGTTATAATACAACTGTGTCACTAAACCAATAATTCATCATATTCCAGGTGCGGACATGGCAAAATATGCAAAAATTCCTGAAGCAACGGTGAGAAGGCTGTCAAACTACCTGAAATGCCTCGAAGATCTCGAACAGAAGGGGGAGAAGGTCGCGTCGAGCGCCCTTATGGCATTGATCTGTAACGTCAATGCGGCCCAGGTGCGGAAGGACTTCGCTTACTTCGGCGAGTTTGGGATAAGAGGCATGGGCTACAGCGTCCACGAGCTGAGAAATCACATCAGGGATATCCTCGGAACGAACCGGGAATGGAGAATCGCCCTGGTGGGGATCGGGAATCTCGGAAGCGCCCTCCTTATGTATAAAGATTTTCTGAAGCAAAGCTACAAGATCGTCGCCGCCTTCGACCGGGAGCCGGTGAAAGTGATAGGCCATATCTCGGAAAAAATAGGCAAGCCCATCGAGATCCTCCACATTGACCGACTGAAAGAGGTGGTAAAGGCGAGAAACGTGGAAATCGGCATGATCACCACGCCGCCTCCGGAGGCCCAGAAGGTGGCGAACCTCTTCGTCGAGGCCGACGTGAAAGGGATCCTGAATTTCGCTCCTACCCAGATCCGTGTGCCGTCGAACGTGGTGCTCCGGAATGTCTTTTTCACGGCGGCCCTTGACAACCTCGTCTACCATCTCTCAAACTAGAAGCACTCCTTATCTCCCCGGCCTCGCCGCACTCCTTTGGCTGTCCGGTTTCAGCGTGCGCGTCGGCAAAGTGGGACCGCTCAAAAACAAGGATTTGAGCGCCCCGCTCCGGGGATGGTAACCTGATCGGTCCTTGACAGGGGGAGGCTACCCGAAAGTGCAGGCTGTCCTCGGAATAGTAGTGCTGATCGCGTGTGCCTGGGCGATAAGCGAAGAGAGGAGAAAGGTCAGGACCGGCGAAATCCTGCGTGGCCTCTCCGTCACGTTTCTCATGGCTGTGGTCATGCTCAAGGTCCCCTTTCTCCGACACGTCTTCTCTGTCCTGAACAGAGCCGTTTCTCTCCTCGAAGAATCGACACGAGCGGGCACATCTTTTGTTTTCGGGTACCTCGGTGGAGGCCCCCTCCCCTTTGGCGAGACGCATCCCGGCTCGGCCTTCGTCCTCGGTTTCCAGGCCCTCCCCATCGTCCTGGTGGTGAGCGCGCTTTCTTCCCTGCTCTTCTACTGGCGCATTCTCCCCGTTGTGGTGAAGGCCTTCGCCTGGCTATTCGAAAAGACCATGCGTGTAGGCGGCGCCGTGGGTCTCGCCGCTTCCGCGAACATCTTTCTGGGCATGGTCGAATCGCCCCTCTTTGTCCGGCCCTACCTGAAAGAGATGACCAGGAGCGAGCTTTTCATCACGATGAGCTGCGGTATGGCGGGGATAGCGGGCACGGTCATGGTGCTTTACGCGTCGATACTCAAATCGATCATGCCTGACGTGATGGCTCATATCCTCATCGTATCGATCATCAGCATACCCGCCGCCATCATGATCTCGAAAGTGATGGTCCCCGAGACGGGCACAAAGACAGCCGGCAGGATATCACCGCCCCGGCAGGCGACAAGCGCAATAGACGCGATCACCCAGGGAACCATGGAAGGCATCAGCCTTCTCATCAATATCGTCGCGATGCTTATCGTCCTCGTCGCCCTCGTCTATCTTGCAAACAGGCTCCTCGGGCTCCTGCCCGGCCCGGGCGGACAGCCGATCACCCTGCAGAGGCTTCTCGGCTTTCTCATGGCGCCCGTCGTCTGGCTCATCGGCATCCCCTGGTCAGAGGCACAGACAGCGGGAGGACTTATGGGGACCAAGACTATCCTCAACGAGATGCTGGCCTATCTCGATATGGCAAAACTTCCACCAGGCGCATTGAGCCCGAAAAGCAAGCTGATCATGATCTACGCCCTCTGCGGGTTTGCAAACCTGGGAAGCCTCGGCATCATGATCGGGGGTATGGGGAGTATGGCGCCCGAGAGGAGGTCCGAGATCATCAGCCTGGGCATCAAATCGATTATCTCGGGCACGCTTGCAACCCTGCTCACCGGGGCAATCGTGGGCCTCATAGACTAGAGCCTTTTGCGAAAGCCACCGCCGGGCACAAAAGCGCAACGCCGCGCTCTCACACGCTGAAGGGGGTTCGAGATAGGCTGCTCCTCGAACCCCCTTCATATCAGCAATAACCCGCCACTAGTACTTGTAGGCGGTGGGTATTTTCTGAGCCTTTTCCTGACCCTTCCAGTAGTCGATGCGCTCCTTGATAAAGCTTATCCAACCGTCAATCTCCTTGGCCTTGTAGCCTTTGGATACCATGTCCTTCTTGAAGTCGCCTATCACGGGGTCCGCGGCCTTTACCCACCTGGCGCTTTCAGCGTCGGAAAGTGGGGGCAGAACCTGGCCTCCCTGCTTCTGGAAGAACTCGCGGCCCTCAATGTCTATCGCGTTCCATTCGACCAGCCAGCGATCGAGAAATCCTTTGGAATACTCGGTAATGGTAGTCTGTACATCGGCGGGGAGGCTGTTCCACTTAGCCTTGTTCATCACGAGGTAGAAGGAGAAGACGCTCCCTATCTTCCATGAAGGTGTGACGTATTTCGCGATCTCACCTATCTTCCAGCCCTTGAGCTGCTCCATGGGACCATAGTTGCCTTCCACAACGCTCCTCCTCAGGGCCTCGTACAGGTCGGCCATCTCGACCGGCATGGGCACGGCGCCCAGGGCCTTTGCTATGTCCCCAATCCTCCCGGTACCCCTGAGCTTCATGCCCTTCAGGTCCTCGAGACTGTTCACGGGCTTGCTGAGCGTTTGGACCACGTTCACCGGACTCGTGCAGAATACGATGGGGTGAAAGCCGTCCCACTCCTTCGGTTTGAACTTCTCATAAAAATCGTTCGACACGTGGCCGGCTATCCAGGGGCTAGGAAACCCGAGGGGCAGCTCCATGATCTCCATGACCGGGAAGCGCCCTCTTGTGTAGGAGCAATGAGAAAAGCCGATATCGGCGATACCCGTTGCAACGCCTGCCGCCATCTTCGGGGCGGTAAGAAGCGTGCCGCCCGTGTACTGGGTAATCTCCACCTTACCCGCGAGTTTCTTGTTCAGCTCTTCACAGTACTTGCCCAGCATTACCGAGTTCATGTGCATTGTCGGAAAAAAGTTCGCGAGCTTGAGCTTGATCACATCGGCACAGACCACGGAAGAGACGGAAAAGAGAAACGCGAGGACGAACATGAGCACCATAACTTTTTTTTGCACCTTGGACCCCCCTTTAAGTTTTTTTGTAACCCCCCTAAGTTTCGACAGAGCCAATCATCTTTTTCACATGTGATCGTAGTGATATCTTCATGAGCTCTTATCCTCACCTCTCCGGGGCACCAAAATCAAGAATCGGCGCCCCTGGCCGCTACTTTTCACGCATTGTCCGCGCTGCCGCTATGACTGAATCGACGATCTGCTGGTATCCGGTGCAACGGCAGAGATTGCCGGAAATCGCCGTCCGCACCTCAAGGGGGGTGGGATCGGGATTCTCGCTGAGCAAAGCCTTGGCAGACATGATCATGCCGGGGGTGCAGTAGCCGCACTGGATGCCCCCGTGTTTCACGAAGGCCACCTGGAGGGGGTGCAGCTTCTCGCCTTCGGCGAGCCCCTCGATGGTGGTAATGTGCGCATTCCGGGCGTCCATAGCCAGCACCAGACAGGAGGCGACGGGCTTGCCGTCCATGATAACGGTGCAGGCGCCGCATTCTCCTTCGTTGCAGGATTTTTTTGTCCCTGTGAGACCCATTTTGTCTCGCAGCACCTCAAGCAGTGTCAGGTGGGATTCTATAGTGATCGTGTAGGTAATCTCATTCACAGTGAGCGTCAAGGGTACGAGGCCTGTCATGAGCTTCCTCCTTAGTTTGATCGTTTCAGGGCTTCGAGCAGTGCTCGTTCCGTGAGCACTTCCACCATGCTGCAGCGGTATTCCAGCGACGAGCGAACATCGGTGATCGGGAAGCACTCGGTCCCTGAAACCCTTCCCGCCTCGGCGGCCAACGCCTCCGTGAGGACCTTCCCTTCGATTATCATTTCTGCGGCCGTCGCCCGAACCGGCGTAGGGGCCACTGCGCCGAGTGCAATCCTGGCGTACGTGCAGACTTTGTCGGCGTCGAGGGAGACGAAGGCAGCAACACTTACTATGGCAAGGTCCAGGGCCGCCCGCCGCATGAGCTTCAGGTACGCGCCTTTCCCTTGAGGAAAGGGAACGGTGACATGGGTCAGGATGTCGGTGGACGCGAGACTACAGGTCGAGGGAGCGGAGAAAAGGGCTTCCACCGGGCAGGTTCGCTCGCCGGAGGGACCGATAAAATGGGCTTGGGCAGAGAGGACGATGAGGGGCGGCGCCGTATCCGCAGAGGGAACGGCGCTGACCAGGTTTCCTCCCAGCGTCGCGAGGGTCCGGACCTGCGGAGAGCCCATGACGGAGACGGCGTCCCAGAGCGGCGTGTAGGTCTCTCTCACGAGGGCGGAGCGCTTTATATCTGCAATCGTGGTCAAAGCGCCTATGGTGAGACCTTTTGCATCGCCGCTTATGCCCGACAGGCCGGGGATGGTTTTCAGATTGATTACATGAGCGGGAGTCGCCGTGCGCTTCTTCATTGCAAGGAGAAGATCCGTCCCACCCGCCAGCAATTTGGCATCGTCACCGTAGGAGGCAAGGAGGTCCAATGCCTCGGGAAGAGAGGCAGGCGCGTGGTAGTCGAATTTGGGCAATCTTCTGATGAACATTATTTTCCCTCCTTTTTCTTCAGTTCTCTGAGGATCTTCTCGGGGGTGATGGGGAGGTCTGTGATCCTGACCCCAACGGCATCGTAGATGCCGTTCGCGATGGCGGCGATGGTCGAGCAGGAGCTCGCCTCGCCTGCCCCCTTCGCACCGAACGGCCCATAGGGGTCGTGGGTATGGATATGGTCGACCACGTAGTCGGGTGTGTCGAGCGCCGTGGGCTGCTTGTAGTCCCGCCAGCTGTAGTTCAGCATGCGGCCGCGTTCATCGTAAAGGCATTCTTCCAAAAGGGCATGGCCGGTCATGTGGGCAGAGCCGCCGTTCACCTGACCTTCAAGCATGACCGGGTGGATGGGCTGGCCTGCGTCATCACCGCTTACCCCTTTTCGCAGGGTCACTTTTCCAGTCTTCATGTCCGCGTCCATCTCGACCGCGGTGGCAATGAAATCTATGCCGTGGGCCAGATTGCCGCTTCCCGTCTTCCAGTTCACGAGGTCAATATCGGTCGCGGCCCAATAGCCCTTCCCATAAAGCGGGGTGCCGTTGTCGTAGTAGGCTGTCCTAACAGGGTCCAGGATATTGATCGACTTCTCAGGCTTGCCTTTCACATAGATCCGGGAGTTCTTAAACTCAAGCTCTTCCGGTTCGGCCTGGAGTTTCTTCGCTGCAAGCTCCGCGAGCTGCCGCTTCAGGTCATTGGCTGCCGCAATCGTGGCATTCCCGTCCCAGTACGTGCAGCGGTCGGAGAACATGCCGGAATCGAGGATAGCCGTATCCGAATCGCTTGGTCCCTGGATGACGTCCTCAAAGGGGATGCCGAGAATCTCAGCGGTCATCTGGCAGAAGATGGTGTTGCAGCCCTGGCCGATCTCCGTGCCGCCGTGGGTCAGCATGATCTTCCCGTCCTCCTGCAGTTTCAAAAGGACCGACGAGCCGAAGTGGCCCCCCAACCGTACACCCGAGGGGTGGGATGCGCAGCTAAAGCCGATACCCCTGCCTTTGGGACGCGACTTCCTGCTCTCCTTCCAGGCGATGGCTGCCGCCGATTTCTCTATGCATTCAGGCAGGCCGCACACATCGACCACGATGCCGTTTGCCGTGGTATAGTTGCTCGTTACCGCGTTGAGAGAGCGTATCTCCACCTGATCGATGCCCAGGTCTTCGGCCACGATGCCGAGCAGGGAGTCGACCGCGTACTGGGCCAGCACGATCTCCTGACCTCTCACCGTGCCGCAGGGCGCCCTGTTGGAGTAAACCAGCTTGCCGTGATACTCGACGGCGGGCACCTTGTAGGGAAGGTTGAGCCAGGCCCCGAAGAAATAGATATTGAACGGCCCGATGCCCGCAATGGGCCCGCCTTCGAGGACGCATTCAGCCTTGAGGGCCGTGATCTTGCCATTCTTCTTCACCCCTATCTTCAGGGTCGCATCCATTGCATTGCGCTGCCGGTACCCGGCGAGCACTTCGTCGTAGTTGAGCACAATCTTCACCGGCCGGTTCGTGATCTGGGCCAGTTTGACCGCCGCAAAATCGACATCGAAGGGGTCATGCTTTCCGGAGAAGGCCCCGCCTACGAAAGGCGTCACAAGGCGCATCTTTGAGAGGGGAAGGCCGAGGGCCCTGCACATGTGGCGCCACGTCGGATAGGGGCTCTGTTTGGATCCCTGCAGCAGGACCCTGCCTGTTGCATCCACCTCGGCGAGGCAGGCGTGGGGCTCGATAAAACCGACGGCCACACGCTGGGAGCTGAACTTTTCCTCTTTAATGTAGTCTGCTTCTTGAAAGCCCGCTTCCGGGTCTCCGAATCTGAAATCGGATGTGTAGGCAATATTGCTGGAACAGAACTCATTGACGAGGGGGGCATCCGGCCGCAGCGCATCTTCTGCGGTCAGCACGACGGGCAACTCTTCGTATTCCACCCTGATCAGATCGAGGGCCTCTTCCGCCGTATCCTCGTCAACAGCAGCGACGGCAGCCACCCCTTCACCAAAATGGTGCACCTTGGTGATGGGCATAGGGGTCTGGTCCCTCGTATCGGGTCTGGTACCGAAAGGGATGCCGGGGAAATCCTTTCCGGTGATGACCGCTATCACCCCCTGGAGCTTTTTCGCCTCGCTCGTATCGATGTTCAGGATCTTTGCATGGGCTACCGGGCTCCGCAGTATCTTGCCGTGAAGCATGCCGGGCGCGATGAGGTCCCCCGCATAGCGCGCCTTACCCGTCGCCTTGACCCTTCCGTCCGTTCTCTCCACGGGCTTACCAACTACCTGATATTCTTCACTCTGCATGCGTTCCCCCTTGTAGAATTTATACGCGGCTATATCTTTCCTTCTTTCTCCATCTTCTTCTTGATCTCTTCCCTGAGGCTCTTCTTATCTACCTTCCCCACTTTCGTCATGGGCAAATCTCCCACAAGCTCAACCCTTTCCGGAAGCTGCAGGACCGAGGCCCCCTTGCCTTTCAGGAAAGAGACGATGTCATCGAGTGTCGGCGCGGAACCTGGTTTCGCCACCACAAAGGCACAGGTCCTCTCGCCGAGGATCTTATCAGGCATAGCGACAACGGCTGAGTCGGCGATGGCCGGATGCGTGCTCATCAAATTCTCTATTTCCACGGCGCTGATGTTCTCACCGCCCCGGATAATGATGTCCTTTATCCGGCCCGTGACCCAGATATTGCCGAATTCGTCCTTTTTTGCCTGGTCGCCGGTCCTGAAGAATCCATCCTTTGTAAAGACCCTTGCCCTATCCTCCTCGGAGGAGTCAAAATAGCCGGTAAAAACGCCGGGCCCCTTTGATACGAGCTCACCTTCCGCGTTGACGGGGACTTCCCTGTCGTCCTGGTCGACGATTTTCAGCTCATCGTAAGGGCAGATCGGTTTACCGACGCTGCCGCATATGAGGTCGATACTGTCACCCAGCCGTGTGCTTGCGCAGGTACCCTCCACCGAGCCGAACCCGTTGACGAACTGGGCCCCGATCTTCTCGTAGACCGTCTTGACCAGTTCATGAGTACTCGGTGCCCCACCGACGGATATCTTCTTGAGCGAGCTTAGATCATACGCGCCCAGGTTTTCCATCTGCACCATCCGTGCAATCAGGGTGGGAACAGTCGGAATCGCCGTCACTTTCTCACGTTGGACCCACGCGCATATGTCGTCCGGCCTGGTTGAATCGAGCAGCACAAGTTTGGCGTGGCAAAAAAGCGATGCGGCCATACCCCAGTGGACGCTCAGGTTGTGACCGAGGGGTGTAATAACCATGATGGTGTCCTGGCTCGTCAATTCCCACCTATAGGCATGGTACTCGACATTATTCCAGTAGCAATTGTGCGTGCGCGGGCTTAACTTGGGCATTCCCGTGGTACCGCCGGTAGGCAGGATCTGGGAGACCTCGTCCGGGTCGGGACGTCTCTCTTCCAGGGCATCGAGGTCTTGACGGCTCAGCTCCCCCCGCGCCGTCAGATTTTCGAGGGTATGATACCGCGTCTCCCCGGATGTCCTTGCCTGGACTATGTGCCTTATCTGAGGGTTTTCCTTACATACTGCATCGATGACCGGCTGATACGCGATCTTGCCGTACTCCTGTGGAAGGATCCAGGCGACGGGCGACGTCTGCTTGCTCAGATGATTGATTTCCATTGCATTGTGCCGCGGAATCAAGACGACGATAATGGCCCCTATCTTCTGCAGCGCAAGCCAGGAGAATACAAATTCGTGCCAGTTCGGAAGCTGCAAAAGGACCCGATCTTTTTCCTTGATGCCCAGCTCCATGAGGCTGACAGCCAGCTTGTCAACGGCCTGACGGAATTCCTGGTTGGTCCATCGGCCTGCATCATCCACCAAGCCGATTTTCTCGGGATATATATCGCTGTGCTTGTTAAAGACATCCCCCCATGTCATGCCGAGCCACCACCTCATTCCGGCATACTTCTCGATATCGGCGCTCGCATAGGCCGGACAACCCTGTATTGGCATAATATGGTCTCCTTTTCTTTGGGTTTTTGTCTCTATCCGCTCCTCTCCACCCCTTTTTATTCCTCTCATCACCTCCCGTTCTCTTCTGTCCCCGGCTCGAAACCGAGATGGCGCGATATCCTTGCCACCGCGCTCCGCAACCTCGTCTCGATGAAGCGATACTCTTCGGGATCGAGGCGAGTACTCAGCAAGGGCACGACGAGAGACCCGGCCACATCACCGTACAGGTTGAAAATAGGAGCAGCAATCGCGTTAATATCCTCGTAATATTCCCCGTAACCATGGGCAACTCCATCTGAGCGGATATCATGCAGCTGTCTTCTCAGCACCTCAGGATCGGTTATGGTGTTCCTGGTTATGGGCGTCAGAGTCACCGAAGACAAATATCCGGAGAGTTCCTTTTCCGGAAGATACGCAAGGATCGCCTTTCCAGCCGCTATCGCGTAAGCGGCCGCACGATCGCCGACGGCTATGACATGCCTCAGCGGCCTTGAGCTGTCCACTCCATAAAGAAAGAGGATTTCGGTATTTTTCATCACGGCGAGCTCGACATCCTCATTAATCTCCCCGACGAGCTCGTGCATGATCGGTCGCGCGATACGCACGAGATGATACGTCGAGAGGTAACGTGAGCTGAGGGCCATAAGCTTCGGGCCGAGCAGGTACCGTTTGTTCGATGCGTCGAATACCAGGTAATCGCGGTCAACGAGGTTGGACAGCAAAGGCGAGAGACTCCCCTTTGGAATGCCGGAGACCCTCGAAAGCTCGCCATGGCTGATGCCATTATCCCTGACGGAGACGGTCTCCAATATGAGGATAACCCTATCAGCGGACTTCACAACAGCCATTCTCGTACACCTCGCAAAGGTGTTTACGTATGAAAACTTATGTTTGCATTTGTATCCTTTAATGCTATTCCACCCCGCGTCCCCATGTCAAGCAAAAAGTCATGGCGAATATAATTTGTCAGGGCGAACGCATGTGGAAGTCGTTGCCGACTACTCGCGTGTCTTTTCTTCCGCCTCCGTTTTTTCGGCTATAATCCGGCGAAGCTCCTTCTTGTCGATCTTGCCCACGTTCGTCATGGGAAAGGCATCGACTATCTCCAGCCGTTCGGGAAGCTTGAAGACCGTGATGTTCCTCTCGTCTTTGAGAAACGCCTGAAGGTCCGGAAGCGTGAGCGTCCTCCCAGCTTTTGCAAGGACGAAGGCGCAGCCCTTTTCGCCCAGGACCCGGTCGGGCATGGCCACGTAGGCGCAGTTTTCGACATCCGGGTGGGCGAGGATATGGTTTTCGACCTCTTCGGCGCTTATCTTCTCGGCGCCCCGGTTGATGGTGTCCTTGATCCTCCCCTCGACGGAGAGATACCGCCCCTTGTACATCCTCACGACGTCCCCCGTGCGGTAGAAGCCGTCGGCCGTGAAGGCCTTCTTGTTGTATTCCGGGGAGTTGTAGTAGCCCCTGATCGTTATGGGGCCGCGCACGAGCAGCTCACCCCTCTCCCCGTAAGGCACGTCCTTCTCGCTCTCATCGACGACCCGTACCTCGTCCTCGTCGAACATGGGCGCTCCCTGCGAGTTGAGGAGCAAGTCCTCCCCGTCGCCGATGCGGCTCCAGAAGCCCATGCCTTCGCCCATCCCCAGGTTCTGGAAATAATCGCAGCCCAGGATCGGACGGATCTTCTTCGCCACCTCCGCGTTGAGCCTGGCCCCGCCGGCTATGACATAGCGCAGGGACGACAGGTCATAGTCGCGCAACTGCGGGAATTCCATCCATCGTATGAGCAGAGCCGGGGGTGTCGGCATGATGGTGATCTTTTCCTTCTGAATCGCATCCAGGACGGTCTCCGTTCTCGCGCTCGGGATAAGGACGACCTTTGCCCCCCTTACGATGCCGCCCAGAAGCCCGGGGCAACTCAGGGCAAAGTTGTGGTTGACAGGGATGGCGATGCCGAGAACCGACCCGACGGTAACGGCGCAGATATCGCCGACCGCCTTGAAATTGAGGCTATAGTCGTTGTGCGTCCTCGGGATGATCTTCGGTACCCCGGTTGTGCCTCCCGAGAGTTGAAAGAGCGCCGGCTCGAGGGGGTCCGGGCGGTAGTCTGCGAGCCGGCTTGCAGGAATGCGCTCTTCAATCCTGTCCTCCAGTAGCTCGGATACAGAAATGAAGCCTTCCTCGACAGGCGCGCCCGAGACGAACTGGAGCGTCATTTCGGGAGCCTTCTCCCGGACCTCGCGGGACAGGGCCTGATGGGAAAAATCCTTGAACCGGGCAGGCATAAAGTGTGCCCGCGCACCGGTGAATTGTGCGAAGAATGTTATCTCTGCACTCCTGTGGGCCGGCAGCGCCATGATCGGTATGGCCCCCATCTTAACCGCGGCATAGAAACAGTACGCAAATTCCAGCTCGTTGGGGAGCTGGACGATAACGCGGTCATAAGGCCGAAGCCCCTTGTCGATGAAGTGGAGGGCAAGCCTCGTCGCCCTTATCCCAAGCTCCCGGTAAGTGACCTGCCGGCCTTCGCAGGCGACGGCGGTCCTGTCGCCGTATCTGGCGACGGCCTCGTCCAGCTCTTCCCCTATGGTCTTGTCGACCCAAAGGCCTTTTTCTCTGTACAGCTTTATGAAAACGTCAGGATAGCCCACGAAGCCTTCGAGCATAGTACCCTCCTTGGTTATGCGTTGCCCCTTTTATACGGATCTCCGCGCCTTCATTGCCGCGGCGGCAGCCATCACGGCATCAACGATCTGCTGATAGCCCGTACAGCGGCACAGGTTCCCCGAGAGCGACCTGCGCACGTCGGCGCTCGTCGGCTCGGGGTTCTCATCGAGCAGGGCTTTCGCCGCCATCACCATGCCCGGCGTGCAGAAACCGCACTGGATGGCCGTCTGTTTCACAAAGGCCTCCTGCACCGGGTCGAGCCTCTGACCATCGGCAAGCCCTTCTATTGTGGTGATCGCCTTGCCCTGGGCGGCTATAGCGAGAACAAGGCAGGATGCCACGGGCTTGCCGTCCATCAGCACCGTGCAGGCGCCGCATTCGCCCTCGTTGCAAGATTTCTTCGTGCCGGTGAGACCGATTGTATCTCTCAAAACCTCCACGAGAGTCCTCTGTGTCTCCACACAAACATTGTAGTTTACGCCATTGACTTTTAATACCATATCCTGTTTCATAGTCCCTCCGGCTTAAACGGTTATTCTCTTTACTGCCTCCATAACGGCCCTTCTCGTGAATACCTCTACCATGCCGCAGCGATAGTCAAGGGATGCACGTATGTCCGTTATGGGCCGGCACTGCATGCCTGCAAGCCGTGCCGCCTCGGCGGCAACAGTCTCATTAATGGCCTTGTTCACAAGGTAAGCTTCCACCTCAGGCACCCTGATCGGGGTAGGCGCCACAGCACCAAGGGCAAATCGGGCCTCCCTGCAGACATTCATATCGGGGTCAAGCTTCAGGCAGGCCGCGACGCCCACTAAGGCCAGGTCCATGGCGTGTCTTCGCATGAGCTTCAGGTAACATCCTGACGATCCAGGGTCCGGCCTCGGGATTGTGATCTCAGCCAGAATCTCCTGCGTCTTGCAGCAAACCGATTCTTTCGGCCCGGAGAAGAATGCCTCCACAGGGACGGTCCGTTCACCTTCCAGTCCCACGAGTTTGACCGATGCGTTGAGGGCGATGAGCGGAGGGGCAGTATCGGCAGAGGGTACGGCGCTGCAGAGATTGCCGCCGATGGTGGCGAGGTTCCGCACCTGGATCGATGCCATCACACCTACTGCGTCTCTGAGCGGTAGATACTGTTTTTTGATAATCTCGGAACGCTCAATTTCCGCGAGTGTAGTCAGTGCGCCTATACACACCCCCTTGTCGTCTGAGGCAATGCCCTTCAACGAGGCCACGCCGCTTAAACCGATCAGGTGTTCCGGCATGGCTTCCCTTTTCTTCATAGCTATCAAAAGGTCTGTTCCACCGGCAATGTACCTGCCCTTGCTGCCGTGCCTTGCCATGAGCTCCAATGCCTCCCCTACAGAAGCAGGGGTATGATACACGAAAGCCGGTAGTCTTCTGATAAACATCACTTTCCCTCCTTTGCCTTGAGCGCGGCGAGTATCTTTTCGGCCGTAATGGGCAGGTCTTTGATTCTCACGCCCACGGCGTCATAGATCCCGTTGGCTATGGCCGCTATGGTGGAACAGGAACTCGCCTCTCCTGCACCCTTTGCCCCGAAGGGACCGTACGGATCGTGGGTGTGTATGTGCTCCACGTGGTATTCCGGAGCGTCCATTGCAGTGGGCTGCTTGTAGTCACGCCAGGTATGGTTGAGAGGAACACCTTTTTCATCGTAGAGCGACTCCTCCCAGAGGGCGTGGCCCGACATGTGGGCGCTGCCGCCGTTTACCTGTCCCTCCAGCATGGCCGGATTGATGGGCTGGCCCGCGTCGTCGCCGTGGACGGCCCTGATCAGGTCCACCTTTCCCGTCTCCTTGTCGACTGCCACTTCCACAGCCGTGGCGATGAAGTCGAGACCGTGAACGAGGTTTCCCTTGCCTGTCTTCCAATCGACGATGTCGATGTCGAGGGCCGCCCAGGTGCCCCGTCCGTAAAGGGGTGCGCCTTTCTCGTAGTAAGCTTTCCGGACCGCAAGGAGCCAGTCGATTCCTCTGCCCGGATCTGCCCGCACAAAGACACGCTTGTCGGCAAACTCAATCTCCTCAGGCAACGCGCCCAGGCCTGGAGCGACTATGTCTGCAAGCTGCTTCTTCAGGTCCCTGGCAGCGGCAATGGTGGCATTCCCGTCCCAGTAGGTGGCCCTGTCGCCGAACATGCCGGAATCGAAGATCGTCGTGTCCGAATCGCTTACACCCTGAATGATATCTTCGAAAGGCAGGCCAAGCTCCTCTGCCGCCATCTGGCAGAAAACCGTGTTTGAACCCTGTCCGATCTCCGTTGCGCCCTGGGTGACGATCACCTGGCCCTCTTCAAGGAGCTTCAGCATGACCGAGGAGCCGAAATGACCGCCAAGTCTGGGGCCTGACGGGTGCGAAGCGCAACTGAAGCCGATACCCCGGCCCTCAGGTCTTGCTTTCCTCGACTCTTTCCACCCTATCTTTTGAGCAGACCTTTCTATGCATTCGGACAGGCCTGAGACGTCGACAACGATGCCGTTGGCGCAGTTCCAGTTGTGTGGGATCGCGTTGATTGCACGCATTTCCACCGGGTCAACACCGATATCCTCACCAACCATGTGGAGCAGGGAATCAATGCAGAACTGGGCAAGGACTATCTCCTGTCCCCGCACCGTCCCGCAGGGAGCCCTGTTGGAGTAAACGAGCTTTCCATGATACTCAATGGCGGGAATCTTATAGGGAAGATTGAGGAACGCTCCGAAGTAGTAGATGTTAAAAGGGCCAATGCCTGAAATGGGACCGCCTTCGAGGATGTTTTCCGCCCGCAGGGCTGTAATCGCGCCGTTCTTTTTGACGCCTATCTTCAGCGTTGCATCCATAGCATTCCGCTGCCGGTACGCAGCCAATACTTCGTCATTGTTGAGCACTATCCTTACCGGCTTGCCGGTGATCTGGGCCAGCTTAACGGCTGCGAAATCGACGTCGAAGGGGTCATGTTTTCCTGAGAATCCGCCGCCCACAAAAGGGTTTACGATCCTCATTTTTGAAAGAGGGATGTCCATGGCTCTGCACATGTGCCGCCAGGTAATGTAGGGGCTCTGCTTTGAGCCTTGCAGCAGCACCCGGCCGGTGGCATCAACTTCGGCGAGGCAGGCGTGGGGCTCGATAAAACCGACCGTGACGCGCTGGGAGTTGAAGGTCTCTTCCCTTATGTGGTCCGCCTCCTTGAAGCCCTTTTCCACATCGCCGAAAACAAAGTCCGTGAAATAAGCGATATTGCTCTTCTTGAACTCATTCACGAGAGGTGCGCCCGGGGCGAGGGCGTCCTGCGCGGTCAGGACAACGGGAAGTTCCTCGTAATCCACCCTGATCAGGTCAAGGGCGGCTTCCGCTGTATCCTCATCGATGGCAGCGACTGCCGCTACACCCTCCCCGAAATGGTGGACCTTGGTGACAGGCATGGGGAGCTGGTCCCTTATGTCGGGTCTCGTACCGAACGGTATGCCCGGAAAATCCTTACCCGTTACGACCGCCATGACACCTGGTAAGGCGCAGGCTTTGCTCGTATCGATGTTGAGAATGTGTGCATGGGCCACGGGACTTCTCAAAATCTTGCCGTGAAGCATGCCTGGCGCCACGAGATCACCTGCATACCGTGCGGAGCCCGTCACTTTCACTCTGGCGTCTGTTCTTTCCACAGACTTGCCTACTACTTTGTAATCCTTCATCTACCTACCTCCTTAGAAAAGTCTTCCCGAAAGTTCCCTCTCCACACCCTATCCACCGCCGAGCAGCCACAGCTTGATGGCCACACGGTAGCCGTCCTTTAATGGCGTCTCAACGCCCTGGGGCAGGTCGGCAAGGGCGCACCCGTTTATCTCGACCACCCACCCCTCGTCCAGGGTCCTTTTATCGCGGGAAAGAAACTGCAGGGCATTCAACGAGCGGCCGGAAAGTTCTTCAAGCAGCTCCGCCAGGGTGACGTGAGGGCGGTCGAAATCGATGCTCGGGAGGTCGCTGTCCCCGAGGAGCAGAAAATTCGATTCGAGCTGTATAGTCATTGCGTTACCCCCTTTTTCTCCATTGCCGCCCCCTTAAGTGATGCGATAGAGCGCCCGACACCACAGGTTGCCCCAACAAAGCCGAGCTGGCGGGAGAGCCTCGAGGCTGCTTTACGCAGCTTCGGCTCGATAAAGGCCCTGTGCTCCGGGCTGAAGCGGGTAGCCTGCATGGTGGCCACGATCGACCCCGCGAGGACGCCGTGAATGTTGAACACGGGCGCGGCGATCCCACAGATGCCATACTGATACTCCTCTCGCCCGTAAGCGAGCCCGGTCGAACGTATCAGCTCCAGCTCGCGCCCCAAAACGCCACGGTCGGTGATGCTGTTCTCCGTTATAGGGGAGAGCGTGACCCGGTCGAGATACGCTGGGAAGTACTCTTCCGGCATAAAGGCGAGGATGCATTTCCCGGCTGACGTTGCGAAGAGGGGGGCGACCTCGCCCGGCGCAATTGAGTACTTGACCGGCCTGGACGATTCCTCCTTGTAGAGGAAGACGACCTGGTCCCCTCTCTGTACGGCGATCTCGGCGTCCTCGTTCATTTCAAGGACGAGACCATGGACGATGGGCCGCCCGGTCCGCACGATATCGAGGCTATTGAGATAGCGGCTCGTGAGGACGAGGAGCTCCGAACCGAGCACATAAAGTTTCCCCAGCGGGTCGAAGGCGAGGTAATCGCGGTCAACGAGGTTGGAGAGCAGAGAGGACAGGCTGCCCTTCGGGATCCCCAACATCTTCGAAAGCTCGCCGTGGGTCAGGCCTCCGTCCCTGGATGCGATTGCCTCAAGTATCCTCACAACCCTGTCCGCCGATTTCACTACCGCCATGCCCGGGACTTACCTCCGTGAGTTTACATATACGAACTGAGTTACAGTATGCAAACTACATTGAGGATATCCGATCCTTCCCGGCTGGTCAAGAAAAAACACGAGCTTGTTGATTTTGCCATTTTTTCACAGCCTCCCACAGGTGGGCCGCACCGAGAGACTGCCGCGATGTGAGCGCTCAGGAATGGTTGCGCCCGTTAAATTGATGGTTTATTTTACAAAAGGCCCTATCCGAGATAAGCGCCAATGATGCAGCGGAGCCCGGCCACCAGAGGGGTGATCGACGGGATGGCACCGAGGTTGTCCAACACGGCCTCGATCACCTGCCTGTTCTTCACGTTCCTCCCCATCTGGATCTTCAACGTCACAAGGTCGGCGAGTCCATCCCTCCAGGCTTCAGGGGCCGTGGTCGCATCCTTTTCAAGCACCTCTTCGATATCGGCGAGGATGGCCTCGACCGCATGTATGCGAGGCTGGGCGCCGCGAGTCCCGCCGGTGCCCACCCCTGCCTCTTTCGGCGGCGCCGGGGCCGGAGGAGGCTCTGCAGGCAGCCCTCTCCTGAATGCCTGAGGGTCCTGACGGTAATGCGCGATGATTCCCGTCTCTCCCCCTTCCTCCACGAAAACGCTCCCCTCCATCGTGATGGCCGCGCTGATCCCGCCCCACGTATCGAGGGCGGCGCTGATGATAAGCCCCCTGTCACCCAGGAAGTCCAGGGCCTTTTGAAGCCCCTCCCTGTCGCTAATCCCCATCGTGGACACGAAATCATTCACCATGAAAAGGAAATTAGGATGGGGAGCGGCCTCGGCAAGGTCATAAAGATGCACCAGAAATAGTTCGCCCAGTTCTTCGGTCGTCATTCCACTCGCCCTTTCCTCTTCTTCTCAACGCGTAAACGGCCTCATTATACCATGTCACGCCGAAAAAGCAACGAGACGGCACCGGCTCTTCTTCAGGATCACAGCCGAGAATCGAGCAGGCCCGAGAAAACTTGCCTGGCTCGCTCCAGGAGCGGTTTTCTGCGGCTTCTTTCACGGGCTTTCAGGGCGACAACCTGCTATTGGCCGTCCCGCAGAAGGTCGCTCAGCTCGCTCAATTCCTGTCTCATGGCCTCGAGCCTTAATGCGCAGGAAGCCCTGATCTCGCTGTCTTCCGTGGCCGGGGAGATGTGGTCGCAGATTCCCAGCAGGTCCTGGTACTCATCCATTTTTCTGCTGAAAACATCGAAGATCCCTTCCTCTTCCTTCATCCTCTGCACAAGCTTCTCCTCGAACTCCGCCCGAGCGTTGTCCGACATCTCGGTCTTCGAAGCCGTTACCGTCCCCGTCGCCGGAAGGGAGGGGGCACACCCCGTGACCGCAAACGCTGAAATGAGAAGCGAAAGAGAGAGCATCCTCCACACGTGTAGCCTCATCATCAATTAATAGCAGGATTGGGCCATGATTTCAAAGGATTTGCCGGTGGGCGGCCGCGCGGGCGTCCGCATGTGGGGTGGCCGGCCGCAAAAGAGGCCTTGCCGAACCGTCTTGCCTGAGACATTTCCGTGTGGTTGGTCAGGAACGGGTGTGAGACCGGTGCATTTCACCTTATCCTTCTTAACGCCGCGGGGCCATAGCCTGTCTTCAGGCGACTGGCCGCAAAATCGCGACCAGCCGCCTGAAGACCTATAATCTTGTCACTTAGAGAACGCCTTTTCAATGCTGAATGGGAATGCTTGATAGCCAAGGCAAGGGGTCATCCTTATTTGAACGGAAGGTTCTTTAGCCATCCATTTGAACTCAACAAGTTCGGGGCTGGGAACGCCAACGGGCGCACCCGTAGCGATGTCAAATTGCATGCCGGCAGTCGCGGAATACACGAATATGGAGTTTTTATCAGGTTGATATTCGGTCAGGGAGGTAACCGAGCTATACCATTCATAACCACGTTCTTTACCATATTCCCAAATTTGGTCTACGGTTTTCTTTTTCTGATCTATTTTGTAGATAACTGCACGGGAATATTTCATAGTAGGCAGAGCGGGTTGTTCCATACCCCTGGCGTCACCGTTGTCAAAAATGGAGAGATAAAGGATGTCGCCTTTGCTCATACTGTCAATTTTGAAAGCCGTGTGCTGAGTCCAAGGATAGTCGAAGTCGGTCCCTGTGCATTTGCTGTTTTGGCAGTTAAGCTTGTTGCCTTTAGAATCGACAGGAGTTAAGAATTTGCTCAGGAATTCAGGTTTCCACCCTTCCGGGCTACCCAAGATCCATTTAACTTGTTTATCCCTGCCGATTTTTATTACGGCACTTTGGTGACGAGAAGAAATGATGATGGAGTCGTCGGCGGTGTCATGGTATACACTGTTCACGTGAGCCCAATTCCTGCCGGGGCCAACACCAACAATATCGCCGAACCTATCGGATTGGTCAAGCTTGGCCAATTCTTCCGCGCTTATAGTATGGCCTGCCTGAGAAGCGTCTATGTTCAAGCACACAGCGCCTTCGTCAAGAACTTTAATGACAATGCTCCTATAAGGGTCAAGGATATCAAAAAGCTTCCAGTCGTCAACAACGTTACCGTTCTCGTCTACTTCTATGATGACATCGCGGACAGTTCTCACGTTTTTACCATCCGGCCGCTTGTAGTTGGCGCTGGCAACCCTTAAGAAATAATGACCGTCGGGAGAGTTGTACATAAAGTGAGAGAAGTCATTATAGGAAGCGGGGAGCTCCCTATTGAATATTTCCCTGCCGATGATATCGTATTTAGCGTATCTTTGACCGTAACCCCAGGACATAGCGCCGTCGATGTTTTGCCTGAAGCCCATCATAACACCCGCGTGGAAGGCAGATCGCATAGTATAAATAGGCTCGGGCAACATATACCATCTGATAGCACCCGTTGTATCGATTATGAACACTTCAGGGTTATAGTTCCATTCCAGGGCGCCTCCCGCAGGGTTGTTCCATATAACTTTAGTGCCTTTACCGCTTTTCAGCGCGATGTTGTTAACGAAATAGAGCCTGTCTTTGAATTCAGGATCAACCTTCGTCGCTTTGATGGAACCAAAGAACGCTCCTTTTTGAGCAGGCAAACCCGAAGGGTCAGTGTACACTGCCGGGGCGTAAATTTTGTAGCTTTCTTTAATGTGGTCTGTTTTTTTGATGTACGTCCTGTCATATTCAACTTCGACGGTGTTTATATAATCGGGATACAGGCCGAAAACGGGGATACCTCCGTGAGTTCTGACATGCTTTTCATTCACTGCGTAGCTAATAGGTTGACCGCCCGTTTGGGGAACGATGGCAACTTTAATATTAGTTAAATAGTAACCGCCATTTTTGATCACCGCAGTTAAGGGAGCGATGCCGTAGGGATTCACCACAACTTCGCCGATTTTGCCGGTAATCCCATAGTCAAGTTTCGCGCCCGAAGGGCCACCGATCGCGAGCGCCATCGAAGGGACCAATGCCAACATAAAGAATACCGCCATCACCAATGAAAGTACCTTGCCTCTATGCATAATACGACCTCCTTTTTGTTATATTTCAGGTGGACCGACGTCTCTTTCTCATTTCAACGATAATCCATGAAACCAGACAAACAGCAATAGCCAAAAGAAATGTGCCAAAACAAAGCAGCATAGCCTGCTCCATGTTCAAAAAGCGGCGAGAGGGTATCAAATACCAACCGTCTCTATACAAGTCCGTAAGATATTTCTGCATCCCGCCTAGCACAGCGTCTGACGGCACGATAGGATAGTCGATGCCGCAGTCCCCGGTGGGAAGAAACGTGCTGGGAAACCACTTGTGCAAAGGCAAATGAAACGGAAAGGTAGGTATATAACTGCAACCTTGAACGCCGAAAGGATCGCCGCTGAGGAGAGCCAGGTGAATCTTGTTCAACAGAAGAGAGAATCCTATACCCTTTACCGCGCCGTAGATAGCTACAATGGAAGCTATACTCTTAAGCATGACGTTTTCAGGCTTGATGGCGCCGGCAACCCCGGCAATAATTAGACAAAACATGGAAAACCTAATGTAAACGCACTGCTCGCAAGGTCTCATAAAGAGCCACTTTTGAAATATCTGATAGGCCGTCTGCTCAAGAGCAAGCGCTATTATTGCCATCAAAATCCACAAGACCCGGCGATCTGTCAAGGCAGCTATTTTCTCGATAGACTTCATATTGCCTCCTGATCGCAAATCGTTATCAAGGGTCTCATAATTGGCTGAATACTATCATTCTACTTTGCCATTAATTCTTTAATAGTAGCTGCCATCCCGTCGATTGATTTGATGCTTTTTGTATAAAGCAGGTATTTACCTTTAACAACAAAAGCGGGAATACCTTGAATTTTAGCTATTTCAACAGCGCCATCCCAATCTTTCAGCCTCGCTTGAGTGGCAGGGTCTTTCAGAAGTTCCTGAAATTCCGCTCTTGAAATTCCGGCAGCGTCCAAACCTGTTTTAATGAAGGTGTCTGCGCCTTTGTCCCATCTTTCTCTATTGACGTGATACGCTGTGTAGTAAGCGAATTTAGCTTTTTTGAAGGAAGCTTTGTCGTCGAAAAGACCTAAGCCGGTTTTTTGGTCTTTAGTGATTAACGCCGCGAAAACCTCGTTAGCCTGGTTGCCGTACTGGCCTTTGTTTTTAAGGTGCCACACGGTGGCTTTGATACCATCCTTAGCTAAAATAGTAGCCACATTGGCCGTAACTGATTTGTCGTATCTATAGCAGAACGGGCAGTCGTAGCTGAAAACTTTCAATACGGTGTTGCTCATGTTGGGAATGGGTTTCTCCAAAACCACATAATCAACGCCCTCCTGAGCGGCCGCGTGCACCGTTACGGTAAAAACGGAAAAGGCGAGAACAAAAGCCACTACCAACGCCAAAAACCCTTTTGTTACAAATGAATTGTGCATCGAAATTTCCCTTCCTTGTTTTATTTAACGAGGTTTGGCTGAAAGCGAGGCCCGGTTATTACCGCCCATCCCTATTCTTCATGAGGTATTTGCACTTCCTGTCATCGCCTCATTCTTACTTTGTCAGCGTAAGTTATAGTATATCGTTGTGCTTATACATGTCAAGCCGGAGGAAGTAAAATGGGCGGCTACAGCAGCAACAGTGCCAATACGGTCGATGATCCAGCCCAAAGGGTGGTGGTGAGGAGACCGGCTGAGGGGATTACAAAAAGGCCGGCAAGGAGCGCCGCGGCGCACCCCCCGAACAGGTCAGCCGCATAGAGCGGTGCAACCACCTTGCCCTGATCGGGGAGGTCATAGCGACCGGCGCAGACAAAGATACCCGCGACCGCGAAGCCCGCGGCCGCGAGGATGGAGCCTGTTTCGACAAGCCCCGCCGCATGGCCGGAATAAAGCTGCCCATACACAAAACCGCAAAGGACGCAGAATCCCAGCATGAGGCCGCCATTCCACAACCTGACTCTCTTCATCCGACCGCTCACTCCCCCTTGCGCCCTTTCTACTGCCCACGCGCCTGACGCGAGACCTGCCATGAAGCTCATGAGCAAGACGCCGATATCCTGGTAGAGGACGCCGTATTTCACCTGGTAGTAGAGCATAGCCGCCGATTCCAGCGTCATGCCCGCAAAGCCCGCCGTGCCGGCCAGCAGAACCCTGTGGATTCCCGTTCTTTTCCGAATCGCCACAAAAAAGAGGGCAGCGCAGAGAAGCAAGACCCCCGATGAGCGAGAGGAGAGCCTCCCCCAATGCGACATGTCCTTCGATGCTAAGGATGGGAAGAACTTCGACAGCCAGATCATGAGCGTATACTGATAGCAAATGGGTCTCAGATCGGTATTCATCGGCGCCTTGACCGTTTTGAGCATGTCCCGGATCTCAAAGAACCTGTCGTTCGAATAGAGGTACCGGATGTAGGGCGGGGAGATGAGGAGCGTAGGAATGGCCAGCCTCCGCCACCGGTCGACGAGGATTTCCGGATCCGTCGGCAGCGGGGCAAAGGAGCCGGTCACGACATTCGTCTCGCCGGGCAGAAACAGCACCTCGGGGAAGACAGCCTTCAGAGCGGCGTATATGCTCTCCATCCTGCCCCTTGCAGCCGGTGTCCAGAGATTTTCGCCGCTATGCAACCGTAAGGCCAGGATGCCGTCGGGCTTCATGAGCGAGGCGCACGCACTGAAGAACTCCCTCGTGTAGAAGCGATTCGACTGGCCTGAAACCGGCTCGGGCATGCCGACCATGATAAGATCGTAGGCGCCGCTGCCCTGCACAAAGCGCCGGGGATCGGCAACTTTCAGGCTCACACGCGCATCCGTGGCCCAGTCCCTCATCTCAGCGGGCACGCGCGACATCACCATATCGACCTCCACCCTGTTGAGCACCACGCAGTCGATTCTTTCAGGCTTGTACTTGAGGAGCTCCTTCACCGTACCATCGATGCCCCCTAGGACAAGCACGTCTCGGACGGGAGACGAGTGCTGAAGGGCGGGAAGGTGGGAGAAGACCTCGATCTCCCTGTCCTGCGTCTCGAATGCCAGGGCGTCGTTTTCAAACACGGCGATCTGGCCCGACGATCCCGTGACCGTGATCCGGCCGTAGGGAGTGTCCCTGGTCGCGAGCAGGCCCTCATGGTTCCAGGCAGCGGTCGTTCGCTCGATGGGGCCGGACAGGAAGAGCGCAAGAACCAGGATCGGGGCGAGGACAATGGCAGGGGAGCGAGACGACAGGGCGAGGCGAGGATACACCGCAGGAGAGAGGCAGGCGAGGGCACAGACGACGGCGAGGGCAAAATTTTGCACATCCCACCTGACGAAGAGGGTTGAGGCGAGCCCGCCCAGGAGTCCCCCCGCGCTCTCCACCGCGTAGGCGAGTGCCATGCCCCTGCCCTTTTCCATGTAAAGCCGTGCTGCGCGCTGAAAGAGAAACCCCAGAGGAATGCCTACCGGCGCCATCGCCAGGAGCATGATTGCGAGCTGCCGGAAGAAAGAGAGATAAGCGCCCGGCACGCCGGAGAAGATGAGACGGCTCCCGCGCAGGAAGAGTATATCGAGGGGTAGAATCCACGCGAGAAAGGAAAAGAGAAGCGTTATTCCGGCCCGGGAGGCCTCGCGGTTGCGTTGGATGAGGGCACCCGTCGCCGTCGATAAGAGCCAGGCCCCTATGGCCAGCGCGTAGATCAGCTCGATCCCGTAGAAGGCGACGTTGAGCTCTCGCAGGATAGCCACCTGCGCGAGCATCGATACGAAGCCGACCAGGAAGAGGGAGGATGTCATTGAGACCCGTGGGTGTGCTCTCCGAAGCTTATAGCCTGGAAGGTAGAGAACCGGGCACCCTCGCGCCAGCAGGCATCCTCCAATCCCGCCTTGCGGCAGAGGTTGTCGAGCATCTCCGCGAGTCCCCAATGCTGCTCGACCGCCACCTGGGGGAGGAACAGGGCGGACCTTTCCCCCTTGGTGAGGAGGACACCGTCTCTCCCGACCACGATGTCCGCTGCTCGGGGAACGGGCTTGAGCCGCGTGAGGACCGAAATCTCGATTTCGATCTCCGGCAGCTCACGGGGGCTGACAGGCCGGAAACGGGGATCGAAAAAAGCCGCCCGGATCGCCATCGCTCCCACTGCCTGGGAGAGGGGCGTGACCGGCTCCGTCTGTCCGATACAGCCGCGCAGCTCACCGCGCTCTTTCAGGGTCACAAACACACCCCTTTTCTGCTCCAGGTTCTTCCCGAACCCTCTCGCAAGGGGAGCCGTCTGGGTCAAGACAGCCCGGCTCGTACTCTCCCGTGCGAAGGCGAGGAGCGCCCTCCTCTCAGACTCGCTGAAGCTGTCGGAATAGGGGGGCTCCCTACCCTTCTTTTGTACACCGGCGAGACTTTTTTCCGCTGTCATGACGACGGCCCCGTAGCCGACGACCCGTGATTGCTCGCCTAAGGCCGTTTGCCCCGAATGGGCGTAGCTCACGACGCTTCCGCCCTTCGCGCCGAGCCTTTTCGCGGCCTCGATTGCGGAAAGAACCGGAGCCTCGCCGCAGGCGCACGTCACGAGGTTCGCCACCGGCCGCCTCATGTGAGCCTCGATGGTCGATCTCACGCTTTCCCCGTCGAGCGCGGCGATGGCTGCGAGCACTTCTCTGTCAAGCCCTTCCGCAGCCGCAGCCGTTGGGTAGTGCGATAGATCAGAGCTAGCCACGATGAGGGCCCGCCGGTTTTTCAGCACCTTTGCCAGGGCCTCGCCAAAACGGGTGCAGAGGGCGGCATCGGGCGAGCCGACGATCACCGGGACTATCCGGGCGCGGGGAAAGAGCACCTGAACGAAAGGCAGCTCCACCTCTATCGAATGCTCATTCGCGTGGACCTTTTCATCGGCTACGCAATCCGTGTCAGCCTTCAAAAGGGCGGCCGCGATCTCCCGGTCTATTTCGGCGACTCCCAGGGGCGTGCGAAAGCCGCGGCCATTGTACACCGATATTTTCTGGAAGTTCGGCGTCGTGTGGTTCGTGCCGAGTATGGCAACCACGTCGTAGTTCTCCCCCTCTACCTGTTTGAACCCATCGGCCGCAATCTGCCCGGAAAAGATATACCCGGCATGGGGCACCACGAGGGCAATCGGTTTCTTCGCCGCGCGCGGCACCGCATCCCGGAGAAATGCCTGCACCGCAGCCTTCAGGGCATCGGGGGCATCGGGATAGAATTGTCCGGCCACGGCCGGCGGCCTGACGCCGTCGCTCACACCGCCCGCGAAACCGGGCGGGACAACGGTGAATAAACCAACGGCCAGGATCGCAACGAAAAGGGGAAAGGCTTGCATCGCTATCTCCACACGCCCGCAATCTTTCGACGGCAAAAGGCGCATCTATCATCCTCTATGTGCAGGTCGACGACAAAGAATGAATCGCGCTTGACTACCACCTTTCCGCAGGAAGGACAGTAGGTGTGGTTGCCCGGATGGCCGGGTACGTTGCCCACATAGGCGTAGTGCATCCCTCTGGCAAGGGCTATTTCACGGGCACGCTCGAGCGTCGCAACAGGGGTCGGGGCAAGATGGGGCATCTGGTACTCCGGGTGAAAGCGGGTAAAATGGATGGGCACATCGGGTCCCACTTCACCTATCACCCAGTCGGCCAGGCCCTCGAGCATCTTTTCCGAGTCGTTGAGGGTGGGGACCACCAGATTGACTATCTCGAGGTGCGCCCGGCTCTTGGCGATCTCCTTGATGCTTCTCAATACGGGACGAAGCTCGGCGCTGCACACGTCGCGATAGAATTGATCGCTGAAGCCCTTCAGGTCGATCTTTATGGCGCCCAGGGCCGCACACATCTCCCTGAGGGGCGCCCCGTTCATGAACCCGCACGAAACCAGGACGGAGCGGATGTGCCGTTTTTTCGCCTCCCGGGCGATGTCGATGAGATATTCCGTGAAAACCGTCGGTTCGTTATACGTGAACGCGATGACAGGCGCATGGCGGGATGACGCCCCGTCGGCGATTGAGGCTGGTTGGATGAAGGGCGTCTGATAATCTTCCGGCGAGGCTTGTGAAATTTGCCAGTTCTGACAGAATTTGCACCTGAGAGGACAACCGGAGGTCGCCAGGGAAAATGCTGCCGACCCCGGCAGGTAATGGTAGAAGGGCTTTTTCTCTATGGGATCGACATGGATTGCGATGGGACGGCCGTAGACGAGGCTTCGCAACTCGCCCCCGACGTTCATCCGGCTTCTGCATTTGCCGCGCCTGCCCGGAAGGATGACGCACTGCTGGGCGCATAGAAGACACTTCACGAGGTTGTGAGGATGAGTGTGGGAGACGCCCGTCAGTTTTTCTGTTGCGTCGTGGCATTCTCCGCAATTACGGCCGGCCGAGGCAACCGAGGCCCAGAAGCGGGCGAGGGGCGCAGCCCGGAGTACCTCGTCCCCGTAATCGGCTGCCCATGCCCGATCGTCGAATGTGAACCTCGCGGTTCCCAGCCTGGAGAGGCAGGAATCTGCCACGCCCACACCTCCTAGCAGGGAGGCCGCCTTCGCCATCGTAATCAAGAACGCCCGCCGCGAGATCATCTGAGTTGACTCTGCTTTTTTCGCAGCTACCGTCATCATACTTATAGTGCTAAATTGGGAACGCTGTCAACAGAAAAACCCCGGGAGTTTTCTGATTCTTCATTACCCGTTCCGGGCAACCGCCCATGCCATTCCGCTGACCCTCGCGGGCCACTGGCCTGAGGGTCAAATCAAGCTGGATCTGCCGGGACCGGGCACCATGGCAGGCGTACCCGACTCCGTTTTCCGCCCACCACCCACGTTGATATCATTTCTCGCACATGCGGTCGGCCGACCGAACAAAAAGAAACGTAGAGACGATAAATGCTATAATATGGCGTAAGGATCTATATGAACAGAAGAACGACAGTCGTGTACGTGGCCTCTGCCTTTATTGCAGGCATCGTCCTGCTCGCCGGCTACTTTTTCGTCAACAAGCCCAGGAGCGTCGCATCGGACCACGTCCAACAGGGGGAAAAGGTTATTGTCTTCAGAGACGTAACATATTCGGGCGAGAAAAAAGGCGTGGTCGACTGGGAGATACGGGCCAAGCTCATGAGGAAGTACATCGATACGACCAGGGTGGAAATGGAGGGCATCCGCGGTGAATACAAGCCAAAGCCCGATACCGTCGTCACCTTTACGGGGGAGAAGGGGGAGATGGATACGGCCAAGGAGGTCGGCAGCGTCCAGCGGGTAGAGGTATTCTACAAAGGCGAATACGTGATAAAGAGTCCCTCGATGGAGTTCGATTTCAAGAAATCGCTCGCGTATACGGCCTCGCCGGTTGAGCTGCAAGGGAAGAAGTTTACCATGGTCGGCAAGGGGCTCAACGCGGACACGGCGGAGCAGGTGATCACCGTGGAGAAGGATGTGAGCGGCACCATACAGGAGGAAAAGGGGAAGTACAAATTCGCCGCCGACAAGTTCGTCTATCTGCTCAAGGACGGCACGTACATCTTTGAGGGCAACGTCGTGGTCAGGGGAGAGCGAATGGACATGTTTTGCGACAAGGTCCGCGTGCTGAGCAGCCAGGACACGATGGAAAAGATCGAAGCGGAGAGCCGGGTCCAGATCGTCACGAAGGGGACTATTGCGAAAAGTCAGCGGGCAGTATATTATTTTAAGGAAGATCGGGTCGTCCTGACGGATGGGCCGGAGATCCTCAGGGACAATCTGACGATGAAGGGAGAGATCATCACGTATAATCTGACAACCGACAAGTTCTCGGTGGAAAAACCGAAGATGAAAATAGAGCAGCGGCCCCGGGCGACAGGGACGAAAGGATGACGCCGCTGACGCAGCCGCTGATGCAGCCGTTGTCGCAACTCAAGGCGAACCACCTGTCGAAGTCGTATGACTCCCGGAAGGTAGTGGACGATGTGGCCGTGTACGTCGACACGGGTGAGGTTGTGGGGCTATTCGGTCCCAACGGCGCGGGGAAGACCACCAGCTTCTACATGATCATCGGCTTCATACGGCCCGACTCGGGGGAGATCACGCTCGACGGCGACGACCTGACCGACCTCCCCATGTTCCTCCGCGCCCGCAAGGGGATCACCTACCTGCCCCAGGAGCCTTCTATTTTCAAGAAAATGAGTGTGAAGGACAACCTCAAGTCCATCATGGAGTTTCACGAGTACGACAAGGTCGTGATAGAACACAAGATCGAGGAGGTCCTCGAAGCGTTCAAGCTGGCGCACCTTTCCGGCAACAGCGCCGACCTCCTGTCCGGAGGCGAGCGGAGGAGGCTGGAGATAGCGCGGGCTATGATGATCGCCCCCAAATTCATGCTCCTTGACGAGCCTTTTTCCGGCATCGACCCCCTATCCATTTCCGATTTAAAAAAAATCGTACTGGGCTTAAAGAAAAGGGGGATAGGGATCCTTATCTCCGATCATAACGTGCGCGATTCCCTGCCCATCTGTGACAGGGCATATATCATAAACAACGGTAAGATCCTGATCGAGGGCGATCCGTTTGAGATCGCGAAGAACAGGGTCGCGCGCGAGGTTTATCTCGGCGAGGAGTTTTACATCCATGCTGGAACTTAAACAGACACAGAAGCTTGCGCAGCAGCTTGTGCTGACTCCGCAACTTCAACAGGCCATAAAGCTGCTCCAGCTCTCGCAGTTGGAGCTTGTAGAGGCCATAGAAGAGGAAATAAAGGAGAACCCCGTGCTCGAAGTACGGGAGGAGGAGCCGGAGGAGAGGGAGGAGCCGAAAAAGGAGGAGATGCTCGAATGGCTGGAGAGGTACTCCCCGTCCGAGGATTTCATGCCCCGCGAAGAGAAGGAATATCCCGATTACGAAAACATCGT
>Ga0326727_10004505_pt1 | contig 41733 bp, 35 predicted proteins | sample MB2enrmetagenome_FD_207643 | JGI IMG/M metagenome (GOLD analysis project Ga0326727, IMG submission 207643) | Lab enriched peat soil microbial communities from McLean, Ithaca, NY, United States - MB29MY | ecosystem: Environmental > Terrestrial > Soil > Wetlands > Peat | place: USA: New York...
TTCCGTTTCGAAGGCGGCCTCGAAGCGGCCATCGCGCGCGGCCTGGCCTACGCGCCCTATGCCGACCTCATCTGGTGCGAGACCTCCGAGCCCAACGTCAAGCAGGCGCGCGCCTTCGCCGAGGGAATCCATGCCAAGTTCCCCGGCAAACTCCTGGCGTACAACTGCTCGCCCTCCTTCCATTGGAAGAAGAAGCTGGACGATCGGCAGATAGCCCATTTCCAGAAGGAACTCGGCGAGATGGGATACAAATTCCAGTTCATCACGCTGGCGGGCTTCCACTCCCTGAACCTGGGCATGTTCGATCTGGCGCGGGAGTATCGCCAGACGGGGATGAGCGCCTACGCGCACTTGCAAGAGCGGGAATTCGCCCTAGCGGAGAGCGACGGCTATTCGGCCGTGCGGCACCAGCGGTTCGTGGGCACCGGCTATTTCGACGCTGTGCAAAACGTGATTGCGGGCGGCCGGTCGGCCACCGAGGCCCTCGAAGGCTCCACGGAAAACGAGCAATTCACTCTGCCCCCAGCGCCTCTTGACGGAGGCATCGCGCACGCCGACCAGTAATCAGCCCATGGCCGCGCGCACGTTGTTCAGCGACCCGGGAACTCTCGACCGGTAAAATCGGCCATCTTGCCGCCGCCGCGGCTCTACTTCACCCGCAGAGCGAAGAGCGTCTGATCGTCGAATGGCGTGGTCGAGAACTTGTCCAGCTCGCGAAACAGGGCCGCGATCAGATCTTTGGGACTGCGATGGCAGTTGGCGCGAACCGCGTGCGCCAGCCGCCCGCGGCCGAATTCGGTTCCCTCGGCGTTAAGGTGATCGGTGATGCCGTCCGAATAGAGCACGATGGCGTCTCCCGCCTGCGCCTGAAACGTCGCCTCTTCGTATTCGCGCGATTCCAACAGCCCCACGGGAACACCTTCCACCCGGATGTTCAGGATCTCGCCATTCCGGCAGATCATAGGCGGCAGCGCCCCGGCATTGGCCATCACGATCTGCCGCGCGGCCGGGTCCCACAGCAGCACGCACAAGGTGGCGTAGCGGGCCTCCACCTTGCGCTTGACCAGCGCCTCGTTCAGTTCCTTGAGGAGATCGGCGGGCCGCCGGCGGCGGGGCGCGAGCGTGCGCAGTAGCCCGCTCATCAGCCCTCCGTAGAGCGCCGCGGCCGCGCCCTTGCCGCTCACGTCCCCGAAGGCGATCAGGGTCTGGCGGTCCTTGTGTTCGAAGATGTCGTAGATATCGCCGCTAATCTCGCGGGCCGGCCGCAGGCGCACGGCCGCCTCGAGGCCCTCGATCTCCGGCTCGGAGTCCGGAAGCAGGACGCGTTGCAGGTCGCGCGCCGCCTGCAGGTCCTCGTCCATGCGGCGCTCCCGCTTGGCCACTTCCTCGTAGAGCCGCGCGTTCTCGACGCTGCTGGCCACCTGGGGCGCCAGCAGGGCGAGGGTTCGCGCGTGATCGTCGGTGAAATAACCCACCCGGTTGCTTTCCAGGTCCATCACCCCGATTACGCGGTCGTGCGCGATCAGGGGAACCGCCACTTCAGAGCGTATGTCCGGGTGCGAGGCGATGTAGCGCGGATCCTTGCTGGTATCATGCACGTGCACCACCTGACGCGATTCCGCCGCCGCCCCGGTCAGCCCCTTTCCCAGCGGCACGTTGTCGATGTTCACGCGCTCGTCGTAGCGCATGCTGAAACGGTGGCGCAGCGCCTTGGCCTGCTCGTCCACCAGCAGGATGCTGAAGGCGTCGTAGTTGATCAGCTCCCGCATGGTGGCGGCGATTTTGCCCAGCAACTCGTTCAAGTCCAGGATGGAGCTGAACTCACGCGAAATGTTGGCCAGCGTCTTCAGCGTGCGGTTCTGCCGGTCCACGCGCCGGTACAGGCGCGCGTTATCGATGGCGATGCTCACTCGCGCGGCGATCAGCCGCAGCAGCGCGCAATCGTATTCCGTGTAGGCGTTCACGCGCGTCGATTGCAGGTCGATCACGCCCACCAGCTTGCCGCGGGCGGTCATGGGCATGGCCAGCTCCGTGCGCACCGCGTCCACCGTGTTCAGGTAGCGCGGGTCGTTCCGCACGTCGCCCACCAGCACCAGCTCGCGCCGCGCCGCCGCCGTTCCGGTGATGCCTTCGCCCAAGGCCAGGGTCAGATTGCCCACCACCTCCTCGCGATGTCCCACCGCGTACCGTATGCGCAGTTCCTGGGGCTTCTCGTGATACAGCAGGATGGCGAAAAGATCGTACGGCAGGACCTTCTGGATGATTTCCGCGACGTTGGCCAGCAGACGATCCAGGTCCAGAGTGCCGGCGGTGCCGGCCGAAACCTCCAGCAGGAAATCGAGCAGCTCGGAGCGTTCGCGGAATCGCACCGCGGCTTTTCGGCTGGCCTGCATGGCACTCATTGCGCCGCTGGCCTCAACCCGCCGCTTCGACGATCTTCACGCCGGCGCTGGACCCGATGCGAGTGGCTCCCGCCGCGACCATCGCCTGGAAATCCGCGAGCGTGCGGATGCCGCCCGCCGCCTTGACGCCCATCTCCGGCCCCACCACGCTGCGCATCAGCGCGACATCCTCAGCCGTGGCTCCGGAGCTGTTGATGCCGGTCGAGGTCTTCACGAAATCCGCCCCCGCCAGCTTGGCCAGCGTGCAGGCCAGGGCTTTTTGAGCGTCATCCAGAAGCCCCGTCTCGATAATCGTCTTCACGATGGCGCCAGCCGCGTGCGCCACCTCGACTACCTGCCGGATGTCCAGCCTGACCGCATCGCGATCGCCCGAGCGCAGCGCGCCCACGTTGATCACCATGTCGATTTCCTGAGCGCCCGCGCGCAGCGCCGCGGCTGTTTCGGCCACCTTCGCCTCCGTGCTGTTGGCGCCCAGGGGAAAGCCCACCGTGGTGCAGACTTTAACCGGCGAACCGGCCAGCTCCGCGCGCACCAGCGGCACCCAGTAGGAGTTCACGCACACGCTGGCGAAGCCGTACGCGCGCGCCTCGCGGCAAGTTTTGACGATTTCCTCGCGGGTGGCATCGGCTTTCAGAAGGGTGTGGTCGATCATGGCCGCAACCGAAACCGGCCGGCCGAGTTCAGCTTGCGTCACGAGCTTTCCTTTTTCAGGTACTGCCGTTCGATGGCGGCGATCTTATCGATGCGCCCCTGGTGGCGTCCGCCGCCAAAAGGCGTGGCGATCCAGGTTCGCAGCACATCTTCCGCCTGGGTTTGGGTCAGGAGCCGCCCGCCTAAAGTAAGGACATTAGAATCAATAGCTTCTCGGCTGTTTCGGGCGGAAGGCCTATCGTAGCAGAGGGCCGCCCGGATGCCCGGAACCTTATTTGCCACGATGGCCGAGCCGATTCCCGCCGCGTCCAAAATTACGCCCCGCAGAGCCGCTCCGGAGGCCACCAGCTCGGCCACCTTGAGCGCCAGGTCCGGGTAATCGGCCGGCTTCTCGTCGTAAACCCCCACGTCGCGCACTTCGAGACCGAGGCTCTCGATCACCGGCTTGAGCGCCTCCTTCAAGTCATAACCGCAATTATCGGCGCCCAGCGCGACGGTCTTCTCCGGCGGCGCCATGCCCGAGATCTGGTCCTCGGGCACTTCGAGAATGCGAACTCCCCGGTCGGCAGCCACTTCTCGCGCTGAGAGCGTAATCAGGCTCCCCATGGGAACTCGCAGCTCGCCGTTGGCCGGCACATCCTGTGCAGTGATAATCCGTCTCATGAACTGTAAGGACCATTGTAATGGGCCGCGCGCCGTAGTGCTGCTATTTTGCTCCCGCGCGAACCCGCGCAAGCAGCGGGACGAGCGTCCTCACGGGAGCGTTACCGGCCCTCCGGATCGAATATCTGTCCCCAGATCACCTGGTAGCCCACCACCTGGTCGTAGAGGTCTTTGGCCGCGCGCACCGACACCCGCGTGTTGGGCTTCAGGGCGGCCGCTCCCACCACCTCGCCGTTTTCCAGGTACTGGGTGTCCGGCCGCAGTTGGATGGTTCGATCGCCGTCGCGCGTGTGCAGCACCAGGCGTTCGCCGCTCAACCGGGAGACCACGCCGGAGTACGTCAGGTTGCCCGCGGCCTGGTCTCCTTCGAGCGAGCTTCCCAGGAGGATGCTGCGCTCAGCCGAGTCGCGAGATGCGGGCAGGCGGCTCTGAACCGGCGTCCGCGGCGGAGGTGGATCTTCCACCACGTGCACGGTGCGCGCATAGCGCAAAAACAGGCCATGGACTGCGTCCGACAGCACTTCCACCTTCTCGCCCGGACGCAGCCGGGATACATCGATCAATTGATTTTCCCGCTCCACGTAGGTTTGGCGATCGAACTGGTAGCGGAATACGTGGTTATCAACCGCGCGCACGCTGAATTCGCCGGTGTCAGTCTGGGCATCCCGTTCCAGCAGCACCCCGCGCACCAGCGGCGGACTGGCGCCGGGCGTCTGCGCCGCTAGCAGGCACGTGAAGATCAACACCACCCCAAACCGCATCCAAAGACCTCTGCTTACAACCTACCATGCGGGAGTTGCGGCGGCCGGCATGGGAGACGGCAGTCACCCACGCCTGCACATTGAGATTCCCCTGGATGTTCGAAAGGGGTAGACTACTGCCATGAGAGAATACAAAGTCCCGGCTCTGTTTCTCTTGTTCTTCCCGATCCTGGCGGCGCAGACCGTCCCGCCGGGCTGGAAGGTAGTAAGAGATTCCAAGAGGCTGTGCCAAATCGCGGTTCCACCGGAGTGGGCGCCTTTGGAGGAACAAACCGGGGCGGCCGTCTTCAAAGACTCCACAACGGCCATCGCGGTGGTCACCAGCCAGCCCGGGCAGGCGTTTAAACCGCTGCCGGAATCTTGGCAAAAGGTGATGGACATTCCCAAGGGCAAGCTGTTCGAGAATACCGCGAAGCGCACCTTTTACCAGGACAGGACCTCCAGGAACCCGGAGAGCGCGAACGCCTATAGCGCCAGCGTGCCGGGAAAGGCTGGGACATGCAGTTGCCACGTGACCTTTCTCCCGAGCGTCCCCGAGGAGGTTGCCAGAAAAATCACACTCAGTCTTGGTCCCGCGCCGGAGTAGGCGCGAGCTTCCCGACCGGCCGCTCATATGGTTTCCAGGCGCCGACATGTGCCATGCTAGTCTCTAATGCGAGACCCGGAGACCATCGAAACCGAGCTGATGGAAATTAGCGCCATGACCGACGATGCCCTCAAGTTGGAGCGCATCATTACCTGGTGCGCATGCCATCCCGACGAAGTTCCTTTCGCCCTGCACCAGCTCATGGGCCGGCGCGACCAGCACGCGTCGCCAGCCTCGGACGCAAACGGCAGTTAACTATCCCAACCCCGGAATACCGCCCAGCGTCCGCGCCAGCTTCACGGCGCGCAGGATGGCCTCGGCCACGGCTTCGGCCGCGGCCACGCCGAGCACGTCGATGTCCGCCTGGCGGTCGCCGAGGGAGAGCGCGAAGGCCGTATCGCCGTCGGACATCGTGTTAACCGGGTAGATCGTGCGCGCCATGCCCAGGCCGGAGAGCTGGGCGAGCTTGGTGGCCTGCACCTTGGTCAGCCGCGCGTTGGTCGCCACCACGGCCAGAGTGGTGTGACCGCGCTCGCCGCCTCCCCGGACGCCCCGCTTCATCTGCTCTACCGTATCGGCGAACTCGCGGCTGCCGGGCGCCTGGCGGGCGCCCGCGACGATCTTGCCGCTGCGCGGATCGCGCACGTCGCCCAGGCAGTTGACGGCCACCAGGGCGGCTACCACCACACCCGCCGGCAGCACCACGGTGAAGCACCCGATGCCCGATTTCATGGCCTGTTTCAAACCGAAGATTTTGCCGACGGTGGCTCCCGTTCCGGCTCCCAGGCATCCTTCCCTGACGGCATCGGCGGTGGCGGCAGCGGCTGCCGCTTCGCCCATCGCCAGGTTTGGCCGGACCGAGCCGTTGCCCACTCCCAGGTCGAAAAGGATCGCCGACGGCACGAGGGGAACGTGCGCGCCGCCGAAGGCATAGCCCACGCCGCGCTGCGCCAGGTAGCGCCGCACGCCCGAGGCTGCCTCCAGGCCGAAGGCGCTTCCGCCGGCCAGCACGATGGCGTGCACGCGGTCGGCGACGTGGAGCGGATCGAGCGTCGAGATCTCCTGGGTGCCGCTAGCCGAGCCGCGGATATCCACGCCGCCCACGGCGCCCTGTTCGCAGAGAATGGCCGTGCACCCGGTAATTGCGTGGTAGTCCGAGATGTGCCCCACACGGATTCCGGGGATGTCCGTAAGTCCTTTCATAGCGGGGTTTATGCTTGTATGGTAGCATCGGATTTGCGGGGATAGACGCTCTTGCTCGATCTGCTGAAGGGGCCTGTTCTGGTGGTTCAGGAGTTCTTCCTGCTGGCGGGGCGCGCCGTCCGCAACATCTTCCGCGCGCCGCATTACCAAACCGATATCGCGCTCCAGATGGACGATATCGGGGTCGGCAGCCTCCCTCTAGTAGCTATGATCGGCTTCTTCAGCGGAGCCGTCATGGCCATCCAGATGTCGCGCGCCTTGCGCCAGTACGGGCAGATCGGCCGGACCGGAATGGTGGTGGCCATCACACTGGTGCGCGAGCTGGGCCCCGACCTGACGGCGCTCATGGTGGCGGGGCGGAACTCCTCGGGCATGGCCAGCGAGCTCGGTTCGATGAAGGTAACCGAGCAGATCGACGCCATGCGGGCGCTCGGCACCGATCCCATTCAGAAGCTGGTGACCCCGCGGCTGATCGCCACCTGCGCGATGCTGCCGGCGCTCACGATCATCGCGGATTTCGTGGGCATCTTCGCCGGGTGGGTGGTCTCTTACAGTCTCCTGGGAATTCCCTCCCGGCAGTACTGGAATTCGGCCTGGCGCGCGCTGGCGTGGAACGACGTGGCCCAGGGCCTCATCAAGCCGTTCGTCTTCGCCTTCGTGATTTCGCTGGTGGGCTGCTTCTACGGCCTGCGCACCACGGGCGGCACGCAGGGCGTGGGCCGCGCCACCACCCAGGCCATGGTGACCGCCTCGGTGCTGATCTTCATCCTGACGTACTTCATTGCGCAGATCTTCGTGTTCCAGGGGTCGTCCTGATGCCGAACCCCTCGGTTCTCCGCTTCGAGCACGTCACGGTAACGTTCGATGACGTCCCAGCGCTCGCGGATCTCTCCTTCGAGGCCTTCGAAGGAGAATCGCGCGTGATCCTGGGCGCCGCCGGAAGCGGCAAGACCGTGCTGCTCAAGACCGCGCTCGGACTGGAGAAGCCCGCGTCCGGCAAGATCTTCGCTTTCGGACAGGATCTCACGGCCCTGAGCGAACGGGCGCTGTTCGATATTCGCAGCAAGATCGGCATGCTATTCCAGGAGAGCGCCCTGTTCGACTCGCTGACCATCGAGGAGAACGTGGCCTATCCGCTCCTCAACCAGCGGTCCATTCACTGCCCGCCGGATCAGGTCCGTCCGCGGGTCGAGGAGGCGCTCGATTTCGTGGAACTGGGGGGCACGCTCGAGAAATTTCCCAGCGAGCTTTCCGGGGGTATGCGGCGGCGCGCGGCCATCGCCCGCGCGGTGGTGACCGGGCCTCCCCTGGTGCTCTACGATTCGCCCACGGCCGGTCTGGACCCCATCACCGCTCATACCATCATCTCGTTAGTAGTCAAGGAGCGCGATGTCAGCCGGGTCACCTCTCTGCTGGTCACCCATCGGTACCAGGATGGCAATCTGCTTGCGAATTTCCGCTACAATCCGGAGCGGAAGGACATTGAGCCCGCGCATAATGGGACCAGAGCCGATCTACGGACCGTCTTCATGGTGCTGCGCGAGGGGCGGTTGGTTTTCGAGGGGAATCAGGACCAGTTGGAGGCCGAAACGGACCCCTACATATCCAAGTTCGTGAAGCGGCGGGAATAGATGATTACGGATCGCAGCAAACTACGGTGGAAGCAGTTGCGGATCGGTATCGTGGCGATCGCGGCCATGGTCATCGCGGGCGTGCTGATCTTTCTGCTCACCAGCAGCAAAGGGATTCTACATCACAACGCGTTGCTGCGCACGTATATGGACGACGCTTCGGGCATCGCCGATGGCTCGCCGGTGCGCCTCAACGGCCTGACGATCGGCTATCTGGAGGGGCTGCGGCTGACCAGTGCGCGCGAGCGCAACCGCACCGTGGAGTTCGATATGCGCGTCGAACCCCGCTTTCTGGACCAGATCCCCATCGATTCGGTGGCGGGTATCACCGCGGCCAACCTGCTGGGCGACAAGTTCATTAACATCACCAAAGGCCGCAGCCCGCAACACGTGGACGAGGGAGCGGAACTGGCCGCCGTCCAGGTGCAGGATATCCCCGAGCTGATGGCGCAGAGCGCCAACCTGCTGCAAACCCTGCAGACCATCGTGACCCGCCTGGACAGTCTGCTGGCGGGCGTGGAAGCCGGGAAAGGGAACATCGGCAAGCTGCTCAAGGACGAGGAGTTGTATAACCGACTGAACGGCATCGCCTCGGAAGGGCAGAAGCTGCTTTCGGACGTGCGCACCGGCAACGGCACCATCAGCAAGCTGATCTACGACGATTCGCTGTACCAGGAGGTGCGCGCGCCCCTGAAGCGCATCGATGCCATGCTGGCCGATCTCCAATCCGGCCAGGGGACCGCCGGCAAGCTGCTCAAGGATCCCGCGCTCTACGACGACGCCCGGCAAACCATGGCGGAGATCCACGGGCTGGTGGCGGATCTGAACGCGGGCAAGGGCACTGCCGGCAAGCTGCTCAAGGACGACGAACTGCATCGCCACCTGAGCGACCTGGTGGCCAAGCTCAACGCCACGATCGATAAGATCGACTCCGGCCAGGGCACCATCGGTCAGTTGCTGGTGAACCCGCAGCTTTACGATTCCCTCGGCGGCGCCACGCACGAGCTCCAGCAGCTTGCAAAGGATATACGCGCCAATCCCAAGAAGTTCCTCACCATCCGGCTGGTCCTGTTTTGAGCTCCCCGAAACAACTGGCCGTCAACGCGGACGATTTCGGGTTCACGCCGGACGTGAACCAGGGGATCGTGGAAGCCCACCGCCAAGGCATCGTTACCGCTACGACCCTGATGGCCAACGGCGCGGCATTCGACGATGCCGTGCGCCTCGCGGCCGAAACCCCCACCTTGGATATCGGCTGCCACCTGGCACTGATTTCGGGGCGCTCGCTCGTAACCGGCGGGCCGCTGCCGGCGACCGTGCCGCAATTACTGACGGCCCTGGCTCGGCGCCAGATTCGCGTCTACGAGGAACTGAATGGGCAGGTGAAGCACATCCTGGCGGCGGGCATCCGGCCGACCCACCTGGATACCCACAAGCACACGCACCTCTACCCGCCGGTGCTGGAGGCGGTAGCCCGCCTGGGAGAAGAGTATGGGATCCGGTGGGTGCGGCGGCCGTTCGATTTCCCCATGCACGCGCGCGGCATCGTGCCCCATCTGAAATGCGCCGCCAGCCGCGCCCTGGGCCCGCTGCGGCGCCGGTTTCATGCGGTGCTGGCGCGGCATAACTGCACATGCACGGATCACTTCGCAGGTTTCCAGATCACGGGAGTGCTGCGCACGGCCGAGCTGATCGAGCTGGTGGGCGCGCTTCCGGAAGGCACGACGGAACTGATGTGCCATCCGGGCCGCTGCGGCCCAGCCTTACGGAACGCCCACACGCGCCTGAAGGAGAGCCGCGAACGCGAGCTCGAGGCACTGTGCGCGCCGGAAGTGCGGGATGCGCTGGCGCACTACGCCATTGAACTGGTGAATTACCGGGTCATGGGCGATTGAGCTGGCCGGCGCGACGTCTTCACGGTCGCGGAGGAGGACGCCGCCGCGACCGTGAACGACAAAGCTCCGCGGCGCTATTTGGTCTTCTTCGGCTCGGGCTTTTCCGCCTTCTTGGGGGTCTTGCTGGGCTTGCAGGCCATTCGATTCCTCCTGGCGGCCAATGTAACATGCAGGGGCGCCGGAGCCAAGGATAAATTACGCTATTTAACGGCGGCCATGCCGGCCGCCTGTGCCGCCAGTACGGCTGTCTCGATGGCTTTGGCGACAGCATCCGGCGCGGCGGCGCCGTTTACCGTGCGGACCATGGAGGGACCGTAAAACTCCAGAATGGGGCCGGTCAGCTCGGCATAGGCGCGTAGACGCTGCCGGATCACGGCCTCCTGGTCGTCGGCGCGGATCGTGAGCGCCGTGCCATCTTCATCGCATTGCTCCGCTATGCGCGGCGGTTGGGTCAGCACATTATAAATGCGCAGGCATTTGGGACACTGGCGGCGCGCCGTCAGGCGGTTCACCAGGACGTCGTCGGCGACATCCATGTGGATCACCACGGGGTCGAGCAGCCCCCGTTGCCGGAGCAGGCCCCCGAAGCACTTGGCTTGCGGCACCGTGCGCGGGTACCCGTCCAGCAGGAAACCATTGCGGCAATCCGGCTGGGCGATGCGGCCGGCCACCATGGCATTGACGATGTCGTCGCCCACCAGCCCGCCCTGGCTCATAATGGCCAAGGCCTTCTTGCCCAGTTCCGTCCCGGCCTTGCATTCGGCGCGGAACATTTCACCCGTGGAAATGGCGGGAATATGGAAGCGCTCCGCGAGGTACGTGGCCTGCGTGCCCTTGCCGCATCCAGGGGGACCGAAGAGTAATAGAATCAACCTGACCTCCGCGGGCCGACGAAAATTCCGGAGAATCCGGCCCGAGACTCCAGGCTAACCGGCCGACCGCCGCAGCGTCAAGGCTCGATTCGGCCAGGTGGACCCACCGCCGCTCAGTTCAGCGACGCGATCATCTGGCGCGCCAGCGAAACCGCCGCGTTGGCGTTCTCGCCATAACCATCCGCGCCGATTTCGCGGGCGAACTGCGCGGTTACCGGCGCGCCGCCTACCAGCACGCGCACGCGGTCGCGCACGCCGGCCTGCTGGATGGCCTGGATGGTGGTGCGCATCCCGGTCATGGTCACGGTCAGGAGCGCTGAAAGGCACACGATGGCCGCGCCGTCCTTGACGGCCTCGACGAATTTCTCCGGAGCTACATCGGCGCCCAGATCGATCACCTCGAAGCCGGCGCCTTCCAGCATGGAGGCCACCAGGTTCTTACCGATGTCGTGCAGGTCGCCCTTGACCGTGCCCACAGCCACGCGGCCCGCCCCCTTTGCGCCGCTCGCCGCCAGCCGGGGCCGCAGCAGCGCCAGCGCGGCCTTCATGGCACGGGCGGAGAGCAGCAGCTCCGGCACGAAGTACTCCTCGCACTCGAAACGCCGGCCGGCCTCCTCCATGGCGGGCATCATGCACCTGACGATCAGATACGTCGCATCGGCGCCTTCGGCCAGCGCCTGCCCGGTCAGCGCCGCCGCGGCCTTGTGATCGCCGTTCAGAATCGCGTCGTAGAGCTTCTCGATCTCGGCCACCCGGACCTCCCTCTCGCGTCTGCGCCTGAATATTATGAATAGCATTAAAAGCGGCGTTATATTCGACTTCATGAACACCTCACGCCGTTCGGCCATCGCGTCCGCGTTCGCGGGCGCCGGATTAGCGGCCTTCGACCAGGCTGCCGCCGCCGCCCAGGAAAGAGCGGGCGGCAACGCGCCCATATCGCCACGCGATAACCTCAAGGTCACCAAGCTGGAGACCTTCCTGGTGAAGCCGCGCTGGCTGTTCCTGAAAGTACATACCAACGCGGGGATCGTCGGATTGGGAGAGCCGCTCACGGAAGGCCGCGCGCTGACTTGTGCCGAGGCCGTCAAGGAAATCGAACCTTACCTCGTGGGCAAAGATCCGCGGCGCGTGGCGCACCACTGGCAGGCCATCTACCGGCACGCGTTCTATCGCGGCGGTCCCATACTCACCAGCGCCCTGAGCGGCGTCGATCAGGCCCTGTGGGACATCAAGGGCAAGGCGCTGGGCGTGCCCGTCTACGAGCTGCTGGGCGGCCCCACGCGCGACCGCGCGCGGGTCTATTCGCACGCCAACACCGTCGCGCAGATGAAGGCTGCCCAGGCGCAGGGGTTCACGGCGTTCAAGACCGGGCCGGCCAAGAAGCGGCCGTCCCGCTACATCGAGACGCCGGGCGCGGTGATGTACGCCGCCGAACAGTTCGCCGAGCTGCGCAAAGCCATGGGGCCGGACGTCGATATCGCCATCGATTTTCACGGCGCCATCAGCCCGGCCACCGCCAAGCTGCTCATCAAGGCGCTGGAACCCTACCAGCCCATGTTCATCGAAGAGCCGTGTCAGGCCCAGAACCACGACGTGATGGCCGAGATCGCGCGCGGCACCTTCCTGCCGATCGCCACCGGCGAGCGCGTCTTCACCAAATGGGGCTTCCGCGAGGTGCTCGAGAAGCGCGCCGCCACCGTCCTGCAGCCGGATCTGTGCCACGCCGGCGGCATCACCGAAGTACGGCTGATCGCGGGGATGGCCGAAGCTTACTACGCCTCCATCGCACCGCATAACCCGCTGGGACCCATCTCGCTCGCCGCGGGCGTGCAGATGGCCGCCTCCATCCCCAACTTCCTGTGCCAGGAGCAGGTTTCGCTGGGCGAAGGATACCTGAAAAAGCCCTTCACGGTTCACAACGGGTACCTGGACTTGCCCACGGGCCCCGGCCTCGGCATCGAGCTGGATGACAACGCCATGGCCGACAAGCTGAACCACGACTGGAAGAACCAGGAAGCCTACGACGCCGAGGATGGCTCTGTAATGGACTGGTAACGCGTCGGGCCAAGGCCCTTCCATTCGGTGCGGATTAGAACAGTCGCCGGAGCGTCAGAGCATATAAATACAGAATTTCAGGTCCGCAAATATCATAATGAGCCGGGAGAGAACGATGAAGGCTTCCCGGACGCTTACATCCGATGTACGGTACGTCATCGACCTGGTTCAGGCGGGGCTGGACGGAATCGATTCCGCCCGGAAAGGGGCCGGCCTGCCATTGGTTTCGATGAATCCGGTCTGGGCCCCCACCGCCATCGGCGCGGCTGTCGGGGCGTCTGCCGCGTCTCTGAACCGGAACCGCAAGTCCCGGTACACCGTGGCTATGGGCGGCCTGGTGGGATGCGTGGTGGGGCTGAGCTGCGGGGTGGCGTGGGCGTCGCGCGGCTTCACCGGAGCTCTGGCCCGGGGCGCGATCCGGAACATCAATACCGTCCGGGACGAGCGTTGGCTCGCCGAAAACCCGATCGACTACGCCTGAACCGGGCGAAGCCCACCACCCGGGCCGTCTACCCTTCCTGGCAGGCCGCCATGATCCGGAGTATGCGATCCACCTGATCGGGCGCCAGCAGCGTGACCAAGCCGTATCCGTGCCGGCGCCGGTCGTGAACCTTTTCAAACAGGACCACGAAGGCCATCATGAAGATCGTCGAGTAGAGCGCGTAGAAGTGAGCCATTGAAGTTATCCTCCGGACCTTTCCGACAATTGCAGTATGAGCTTCGGGTCGCGTTCCTGGAAGTCCCGGCCGTACGGAAGCGGTTAGAGATAGGTAACAGGCGCTAACCGAAGTTGACGAGCCCGCTATGCCCGTTCCGGCGATCCAACCGGCTGGGCTTTGCTCTCGGTGGGGACGCTCTCGAAGCGCACGGCGGCGCGGCCCAAGTAAATCTCATCTCCCGGGCGCAGCCTCTCGCCGCGGCGATTGCCGGAGGGCACCTCGATGGAGCGGCCGTCGCGGAAGACGCGCGTGCCGAATTCGCTGCCATCGTCGCAGATGCGGTACTCGCGGTCTTCCAGGCGGATATGCGCGTGCCGCCGCGACACCGTGTCGTTGGCCGGATCGGCGCCGTCTTCGAAGACCACGTCGTTGCGGCGCACCACGCGGTGCTCGGAGTCGGTCAGCTCCGCCATACGGCCGATGTTGGTGCGGGGCTTATCGAGCGAATACTCGGAGCGCTCGGCTTTGCCCTTCAGAATTGCCAGGCGCCCCTTCGGCGCGGTTGCCGGGCTGGCCTCGCTGGCGGCCTGCCCGATTTCAATGACGAACGGGCGCGGGCCGCTTTCGGCAGTCCGGATGGCCACCTGGAAGCCGCGCGGCACCTCGCAGCTAGCCGCCTCCAGCGCCTCGCGGACGTCGTTCTGGAGACGGTCTTCGCCGGCGAAGGCAGCCTGCAATAATTCGCGCCGCCCGGCATCCGGAGAGACCAGCGTCACCACCAGGCTCGCATGTGGAAAGACCTTGCGGCCGCGCGCCAGCACTTCGATGCCGGTCTCGATCTCCTCCAGGATGGCGTGGTGCAGCAGAATCAACTCGTCCGATTGGGCCGGGCCGAACATCCGGTCGGTCCAGTGGCGGAAGCCGTGCTCGATGCTCTTTTCGAAATCCGAAAACAGGCTCATGGCTGGATAAGCCCCAGTTTGAGGGCCGCGTCGGCGATCCCGGCGGCGGCCGGCGCCGCGTTGGTGCCGCCGTACACTCCATTTTCCACCAGGATCGAGAAGGCGATCTTGCGCGCGGCGGGGCCGTAGGGCGCGTAGCCGATGAACCAGGCGTGCGAAGGCGCGGCGGCCAGCTCGGCCGTGCCGGTCTTGCCGGCGATAGCCACGCTCGCGGATGCGGCCCGCCGCCCGGTTCCTCCCGTCACCACCTCGCGCATGAAGCGCCCCAGCGTGGCGGATGTATCCGCGGTCAAAACCGGCTGGGGTGGCACGGTACGCGGGTTGCTTTCATCGGCGATCCAATGGCCCTGAGGCATGGCGCCGCCGTTCGCCACGGTGGCGGCCACGCGCGCCATCTGAAACGGCGACGCCACTACCTGCCCCTGCCCGTAGGAGGACTGAGGCATGGCACTCTTCAGATCGCCCACTGAAATGCCCAACAGCTTGGCGGTTTCGCCGAGCGCTTCGGGCCCCACATCGTAAGTTCCCAACTGGGCGAAGTAAGCATTGCAGGAGACCACGATGCCGCGCTGCATATCCAAGTTGCCGTGCGGCGCCTGGTCCTCGACGTCGTCGCGTATGGGCCGCTTCGAACCCTTGATGTAGTTGCCCACGCGGCCATCCGGCAGGCGGATGCACGCATACGTCCGGTGGACAAGCTGCGGGTCCTTGCGCAGCGCGGCCATGGCGGTCACCACCTTGAACGTGGAGCCGGGAGGATAGAGGCCGTAGCGGGCGCGATCGAGATAGGAAGATTCGCCGGAGACCGGTTGCGGCTGGGGCTGAGACGCGGGGAGCGGATAGCCGACCGCGGCCAAGAGGTCGCCGGTGGCCGGGTCTAGCGCCACGGCGGCGCCCTTATCGCGGCCGGCAGCATCCAGTTGCTTGCGCAGGATTTCGGCCAGGCGCACCTGGAAACGCGCGTCAATGGTCATGCGCACGTCGCGCGGCCGGTCGAGCACGCGGCGCACGGCGGGATTCTGCGGGTCGTAGCGGTGGCGCACCAACGGCACCAGCTCGCGGTAATCGTAGCGCACCACGCGATCCATCGCTCCGGTGCGCGGGTTCCGAACCTCCACGACGGTGGCGCGGTCGTCGTAGCCACGCAGACGCCGCGCTTCATCGCGCTCCACAAAGGAGGTGTTGCTGGCGGCCCAGCGTTCGCGTGTGCGGGCATCGCCCAGCAGATCGAACATGAGCGGCCCGAAGGGGTAGTGGCGGGCTTCGGTGCGCGGGCAGGCGCGGTCCAGATCGATCGCGAGCTGCTGGTAATCGGCGCGGTGTTTCTCGAGCTCGTCCCAGTTGTCGGTGGCCAGCGGCAGGCCGTTGCGGTCGTAGATGCTGCCCTTGGGGATCTCGGCCATCACGTCCTGGAAGCGCGGATTGTATTGATAACGGCGCGCGCCATCGGCCTCGACCACCAGCGTGCCCGCGCCCATCACCGCATCGGCGCGGAACATCTGCACGTAGGCCGCCTTGGCCAGCACGGCGGCCCCGCCGATGGCGAAGATCGCGCCGGCAACGTTCACCGGAACGCGAAACGGCTGGGTGCGCTCGGTCGGACCGGAGCGCGACGAGATGGCCGCGAGGATCCCGATCACCAGGAAATTCGTGAACATGGCGGTGCGCCCGTAGCTCAGGAAAGGTGTCACCACCCCGCTGAGCGGCAGCACTCCCAGGGCGCCTCCCGCGATGAGCAGGATTTGCAGTGCGGTCACGGCGCCGAGTCCGGCTACCAGGAAGAATTCGTAATCTGTGCGGGCCCGCCGCGCGATGCGAAACGCGCGATACACGATGAACGCGTAGAGCGCGAACACCGCCGCCACCCCCACAAAGCCCCACTCTTCGCCCAGCGCGGAGAGAATCAGATCCGTGTGGGCCGCCGGAACGGTTTGCGGATCGCCCAGCCCCAAGCCGGCGCCGGTGACGCCGCCCGACGCAAAGGCCCACAGCGAATCCGCCAGTTGATCGCCGCCGTGAGCCAGGTTGTCCCACGGCGAAAGCCACATCGAGACCCGCGCGCGGACCGTGTGCGGCACTCCCGCCACAAACCCGAAAACAAAGCCGCCCACCAGCAGCGCCAGACCACCCGCCGGCACGAAGGCGCTGCCGCGGGCAATTCCATACAGCACCAGAAACAATCCCGTGAACACCATCGCCGGCCCCATGTCCTTCTGGAGGAAAAAGAAAGCCAGCGAGAGCGCCACGCATACCAGCACCGGCAGCGTGTATTCCACCGGCGGGATATCCAAGCGGCCCGTGAGCGCCGCCAGCCGGGGACGGCTTTCGCGCGCGTGCCGCAGCACGTCCCAGCGTCGCGCGAAGTAGCCCGCCAGAAAGAAGACCAGCAGCACGCGGATCAGCTCCACGGGCTGAAAGCCGAACAGGTTGACCTTGGCGTCGCTCGAGCCGGGACCCGAGCCGGCCAGGATCAGCAGCGCGGAGAGCGCGAAGCTGGCCGCCAGCGGCACGAAGCTCAGCCCGCCGAGCAGGCGTTCGTAATCCAGCGCCGAGGCCGCCGCCAGCACGACGCAGCCGCCCGCCACGCCCATGGCGAAATCGGCGAACAGCAGGTGGTCGCGCACCGGATCGCGCAGGCCGATCATGAGGATCAGGCCGATTCCGGTCAAGAGCAGAAGGGCCGGCAGAAACGTCTGGTCGCCCGGGAAGCCGCGCAGGTTCCACCAGAGATGCACCGCCAGGAAGGCCGCGAAAAACAGCGCGATCCAGCGGAAAAACGCGCGGCGAAACGCGGCCGGCGTACGCACCACCAGGAACGGCTTAAGATAGCGGAATTGTTCGGCCGTGAGCGAGCCGCGTATGGCGCCTACGTTGGTGAGGCCGCCCGAGAGGTAGTAGATGCGGCGCGCGGTTTCCTCGCGCTGGCGCTGATCGGGGAGAAAGCTCAAAGCCGGCAGGAGATCCTCGCGCGCCCCGAGATTATTGAGGTCGAGCAGCTTTCGAGAAGCGAGGCCGTGCTCGATGTCCGCGAGCGGAAGGGACTTGGCCTGGTAAACGAGGTAGAGGCCGCCGGCCACGAAAAGCGCGGCCGCCAGCGTCCACAGCAACTCCGGCAGCCGCCACCCGGCGCGACGCCCGGGGATTGCGGACGCGGCGGCCCGTTCGCTGGCTCTGCTGCGTGTTACGGCCATGTGGGTAGGAGGGCACGCATGGCCGTCAATGCGTGGTCTCTTTTCGCTGCCGAGACCCCACGATGGCGCCCGCCACGCGGCGCAGCACGTCGCCGATCAGAGAGCCATGGCGCTCCGTCGAAGACTCGGAATCGATCTCGTGCAGCCGGAAGTTCACGCTATCCAGACTGGCCTGCACGCGCGCGATCGAGGCGTTGGCGTTGCCGGAGGGCGCGATGCCCTGGTAGAGTTCGAGGGCCCGCTGATAATCCTGGGCCGCGCGCTGGATCTGGTCCTTCTCCTGCGGCAAGCCGCGAACGTTGCGCGAATCCCACCAGGTGCGGTCCGCGCGCTCGCGATAGCCATCGGCCAGTTGCAGCTTCTCGCGCACGCCAAGCTGGTATCCCAACCGTTGTGCCTCCTGAAGCGCATCGTAGGCTTTATCGATGTCCTTGAGGCCGTAGACGTAGACGCGCGCCAGGCCCAGATCCGGGTCGGGCGAGCTGGGAAGCAGGCGGTGGGCCTCGGTGAACTTGTCGATGGCCTCGTTCAACTGGGCGGTGCTGCGCTGGGAGGTGCCCTCGATGCGCGCGATATGGCCCTCGGTCAGGCGCAGCTTGCCGCGCACGGAATCGTCGGGTTCGGCCGCCAGCGCGTGGGTGAGATCGACGCGCGCGGCGTTCCAGTCCTTCTCGTAGACCGGCTGGGCTTCGTTGCCGCGATAAGTAGCGATCACGTGGTCGGCCGCTTCGACGAGCTTCCTCGTCACCAGTTTGCGCGGCCCTCGCAACAGGAAAGACGAGGTGTGGCTGCCCGAAAGTTCCGTCCATTTCCGCCAGATCTGGTCGGGGTCCGTGATTTGCTCGGTCTGGATGGCGCGCTCCAATTGCTGGCCATGGCGGTACAGCATGTAATCGGAAACGCCCGCGTAGAGGCCCCAACTCACCAGAAGCAGCGCCCCCACCTGGACCGCGCGCCCGATGGCATGGCTGAAACGGCCGGCCGCTTTGCCGGCAGGAGCGGCTGCCGCCGCGCTCTTGCGCGTAAGCGTGCCGTCGCCGGCTACGGTGCGCCGGGTTTCATCGCCGGCTGCGCGCGGGAAGGTCCGGCGCGTGGCGTCCAGGTCTTCTCGCTCGGCTTTGGTGGGCGCCTTCAGGCGGAACGCGATCAGGTCGTCCGCCAGCTCGCGCGCCGATTGGTAGCGCAGTTCCGGCTCGGGCGCCATGGCTTTGATCAGGACGCGGCGCAGCGGCTCGGGACAGGGGTCCGGCGCCGGGGGCGGGGGAATGCGCGAGCGGATCATGCGCTCCAACCGCTCGGTGGTTTCGGCCTGGTAGGGCTGAAGCCCCGTGACCATTTCGTACAGCATCACCGCCAGGGACCACAAGTCCGAAAGCGCGTTGACCTGGCCCGCGTCCAGACGCTCCGGCGAGGCGTAGGGCACGCTGCCGAACTCGTTGCGCGTGAGCCGCCGCGAGAGGGAAAGCGCCTTGGCGATGCCGAAATCGAGCACCCGCACGTTGCCCAGGCCGTCGATGCGGATGTTCTTGGGCTTGATATCGCCGTGCACGATGCCCTGGAAGCCCTTGCCATCGATGGTCACCGCGAGCGAGTGGGCGTGCTCCAGCGTTTCCGCCACCGCCACCGCGATATCGGCGGCGAACTCCACGGCCAGCGGGCCCTGACGCATCGATTCGGCGAGATCCTGGCCATCGATATACTCCATGGCCACGAAAAAGAAGCCGTCCAGATCGTCGCAATCGTACACGCGGACCACGTGCGGATCGATCTCCGCCAGGCGGGCCTGCAACTTGCAGCCGCTCCGTTCGGCCTCGATGGCATCGCGCGTATCGGCGTCCGCGCTGTGCTCGATCAGCTTCAGGGCCACGGCGTGGCCGAGCACGGTATCGTCCGCCAGGTACACATCGGCCATTCCGCCGCGCCCCAGCTTCCGGCGGATTTCGTATTTGCCGAGGTGGCGCCCGGCGGGAGCGATCATTCTTTTTTCCCCCGCGCGGCCGGGCGGCGGCTGGCCGACGCCGCGTCGAGGAAGAAATTGCGCTGCCGCACATCCTGCATGGAAATCTCCGGCGGCAGCTCCACCGCGTTCTTCTCGAAGACGTTGCCGGCCAGCGCGGGCCTGGCGCCATCGCGCGCCGCGAGCGCGGCGCCCTTGTTCCGCTGAATGCTGTTATGCCACACCCAGGGCGCCGAGGGGCCCGTGATAAGCACTCCTTCGGCCGTGCAATCGTGGATGTCGTTGCCGCTCAGCACCGGGCTGGCGCTCCCGCGGATCTCGATCCCCACCCCCGCGCCGGCCACCTGGTTGCCTTCCACGGTCACCTCCGAATCGGTGAGCACGATGCCTGCCGAAAGCGGCATCGCCGGCTCGGCCAGGATGGAGAAACCCTCCAGCCGCGCGCCATGGACGCCCTCCGCCACCACCGCCGGTCCCGCGCTCATGCCGGGAGCCCGCAGAATGGCCTCGAGCGGCACCTTGGCGCGCAGGGTGACGCCATTCTTCAAGCGCACCTGTTCGCGGTATTCGCCGCCCGCCACCTCGACCGTATCGCCCCGCCGCGCCTGCGCCAGGGCCGCAGCGATGGAGCCGAATGGCGCGCCGTTCCCTACCGCCAGCACGCGCGGCTGGATGATTAGGGGCGGCGGCGTCCACCAGGCGCGCGAGAGCCACGCCGCGGCGGCCGCCAGCAGCAGGCCGTAGAGGAACAGCGCCGGGCGGCCGGCGAAGAGGCTCGCGGCACGCACCGGCGGCAGCGCCGGCGCAGTGAAGCGCTCCCCTTCCACGATCACCACGGTCACGTTGTCCTTGCCGCCGGCTCGATTGGCCGCTTCGATCAGCTCATCCACTGCCGCTTGCGGGTCGCCGGCGTGCCGCTCCGCAGCCTCGCGGATCTCGGCGGAAGGGACCTGGTCGCTCAAGCCGTCGCTGCACAACAACAAAGCCGCATCCGGTTCGAAGGCGATGCGCTGGATCTCGACGAACTCGGAATCGCCGGGCGAATGCTCCTCCGATCCCACGTCCCGGAAGACCTCATTGCGCCGCGGATGGCGCATGGCCTCGGCTTCGCTGAGCTCGTGGTTGTCCTCGCGCTCGCCCACCGGCGAGTGATCGTGGGTGATCTTGCGGATCTCGCCGCCGCGCATGTGGTAGAGGCGCGAATCGCCCACGTGGCCGACGACTGCCGAGCCGTTTTCGAGCACCACCGCGGTGAGCACGCAGGCCATGCCATGCCACTCCGGGTTTTCGCGCGCGGTCCGCAAAATCTCGTTGTTGGCCATGGCGACGGCCTCGCGCAAGCGCTGCTCGGCGGTGCCCGTCTGGCGCTCCAGGCGGGCGCGCAGCCGGGCCACCGCGATCCGCGCGGCCTCTTCTCCCGCAGCCTGTCCGCCGATGCCGTCCACCACCACGAAAATGCCGCGTTCGGCGTCCATGTGGAAGGCGTCTTCGTTGTTCTGGCGGATGACCCCCGTATGGCTGGCGCCCGCGCACCTGAGTTTGGTCTCAACCATTCGATGTGCTTCGGAATTCGAGATAGAGGACATCCGCCAGCCCGATCCGCGTCGGGGAAGCCACTTCGGTCTCCACGTTGCGGTCGCGCTTTTCACCGTCCACGAACTCGATGCTGGAGGGCGCCTTCCGCCCGTCGATGGTGGTGCCCAGGCGGCTCAGATCCTTCAGGAAAAACTTGCCGGTAGCCGCATCGCGCCGCAGGCGGAAATGTTCGCGGGAGACGTCCGGCAGGGTATCGAGTTTCAGATCGGTCCAGTAATCCCGCCCGCCGCGGCCCACCACGATTTCGTTCTTGGTCATCTGAAAGGTCTTGCGGCCGCCGTTATCCTCGTATTCGATGACCGCGCAGGCTGGGGAACCAGCCGGCGCGGCGGGCGGCTCGTACTTCTGAGCTGTCGTTTCGGCTCCCGCCATGCGGCGCGTCGCGATGCGCTTGGTCATCGAGCCGGCTCCATACTCGGGTTTGGACGGCAGAGCCAGTTCGGAGTAAATCACGATATCGCCGGGATCCACGTCATCGTCGGTATTTTCGAGAATGCCGATCTGCCAGCCTCCCTCCGGCACGGCGATTTTCGGGTCGCGATGGCGGGATATCTTAAGCCGCTGGGCCAGCGAGGCGCGGTTCAGCGTCTCCACTTCGGCATCGAGAGCCCGCCGGGCCTCCTCGATCACGCGCGGGAGGATGCCGCGCAGGCGATCCATATCGTCCGGATGCAGGTAGACGTGATAGACGGCCGGCGCCAGCGTGGAATAGCGCAGGGGCTCGAGGCCCTCCCGCATGTTCCGCACAATTTGTACGATGACGTCCCGCGCCGAGGCGGGAGCGGTAGCGGCGGGGCGATCCATGCCTTTTCCGATTCTACCGCGATGCCCACGCCGGGCGTGATCTTGGGGCTGCGCGGGAAGCAGCGCCGTGCGATCATGAATCTCGATATGAACGCATTGCTGTTGACCGATTACATGCACCTCGAAATGACCCGGATGCCCGAGCCGGAGGCCGGCCCGGAGGACGTCCTGGTGCGCGTGCGGGCTTGCGGCATCTGCGGCAGCGACGTGCACGGCCTGGATGGCAGCACGGGGCGCCGCATTCCCCCCATCGTGATGGGCCACGAGGCCGCCGGGGAAGTGGCCGCGCTCGGGGATCGCGCCGCCGGTCTGCGCGTGGGCCAGCGCGTCACTTTCGATTCCACCATCTATTGCGGCCGCTGCTTCTTCTGCGTGCGCGGGGAGGTCAACCTATGCGACAACCGCGAGGTGCTGGGCGTTTCGCCCGGGCCGTACCGCCGCCACGGGGCGTTCGCGGATTACGTGGTGGTCCCCCGGCGCATCGTTTTTCCGCTGCCGGACAGCCTCACCTTCGAGCGCGCCGCCATGATCGAAGCGGTCTCGGTGGCCCTGCACGCCGTGAAGATTACCCCGGTGCGCGCCGGCGACACGGCCGTGGTGGTGGGCGCCGGGATGATCGGTCTGCTGGCGGTTCAAGCCTTGCGGAATGCCGGCTGCGGCTGCGTGGCGGCGGTGGATGTCGATGCCGCCAGGCTCGAGCTTGCCCGGCAGCTCGGCGCCAGCCACGCCTGGGATCCCCGGACCACCGATATCGCCGCCGCCGCGGGCGAGCTTACCGAGGGACGCGGCGCCGATGTGGCCGTTGAGTGCGTGGGGGCGAACGAGCCGGTCCGCACGGCCATCGCCTGCGTGCGCAAGGGAGGCGCCGTGACGCTGGTGGGCAATGTGACGCCTTCGGTGGATTTGCCTTTGCAGGCCGTGGTGACCCGCCAGTTACGGCTGCAGGGCTCGTGCGCATCGGCCGGAGAGTACCCGGAGGTGATCGAACTTCTATCGGCGGGCGCGATTCAAGTGGATCCGCTGATCAGCGCTGTGGCGCCGCTGGCCGAGGGGCCTGGCTGGTTCGATCGATTGTACCGGAGGGAAGCCAATCTGATGAAGGTGATCCTGAGGCCCTGAAGCTGGGACCGGCGGAAGGGGAAGCTATTTCCGGGCTTTCCCGGCCCATTGGCGAGCGAAGGCCGAGAGGGCCACCATGGTCGCGCCGCTCAACAGCAGGACAAAGGACGATGGCTCGGGGACGCCCGTGCCGATGTTGCCCTGGACAAAATCGTTGCCGCAATCCGCTGAAGACCACAGGAGCCCGACTGCGCTGCTCGTAAAGGGCGTGCTCGAGGGCGCAGTGAAACTCATCGAGATCTGGTATTCGGCGTTGCCTCCGCCGAGGGTGCTCACAGAAACACCGTTGCCGGTAGCCACCAGCGTGCCCGCAGTGAACGTTACGGGCAGGTTGCTCCGGTAGTAGACGCCGCTTGGCGAACCGAGAGCCTGGGAGGCTGTTTCAATGCTGGATGGATCGGTGATCTGGTACAGGTTGCCGGCGACCAGGTTACCCGTACTCACCAAGGGGATTGCGTAGGTGAGGTAAAGATCAATATTCACCTGGGGGTTGGCGAAATCGATGACGCTGGGGTTCACGAAATTGCTGACCGCAGTGTTGTTGCTCGACGCGTAGAAGAAGACTGCGCCGGGAGTCAGGGTAAGGCCCGAGTCGGTGAAACTGCCTAGCGTCAGCGTTCCATGCGGCGCGGTGGTGACGCCGCCGAGGTTGCTGTCCAGGGTAATGGTCGTGAGTCCCGAATTGCCGTTTACCGACACGCTGGCGCTCTGGATATCGTAAAGGCTCTCGTTACCGATGACATCGCATTGGCTGTAGGGCGCACTAGAAGAGTATTGGCATGTGCTGCTGCTCTGCGCCTGGCCGAAAGTATCGGTAATCGTGTCTGCCGAGCAAATGACGGCGCTGAACAGGAAGAGCGCTGGTGCGAACCTCATGACTCAAAGCTAATCTGAATCCGCCCCTTCGGAAAAGTACGGGGAGTTCGCAGTACGGCCTACGTTTCAGTACCGGGACTGCACTACCAGGTCGGCAGACCCGCACCGGGGATCGTCAGGCAAACGCGATCTTGAACGTCACGGCGTAGTCGGACGGCTTCTCTTTCGGCAGCTCGACTTTGAGATCCCCCGCATCCTGGGTCCACTTGAGCTTTCCTTTGTAGCCCAGCAGTTCGATATTGCGAATCCGGGGCACGCTATTCTGGCCGCCAAGGGCGAGCGCGGGAATCGAAGCCTTCTCCTGGGGCCAGCCCATAACAAAAGCGTACAGCGCGTTTGCCTTGGTCGTGAAGCGAACATCGTCCGCGGTCAGATCCTTGCGGCTATTTTCGTTAAAGCGCTGGTCCGGTACTGCGGCGGATTTCGTGCCGGGGCCGCCACCGAAGATCTTCCACGGCCGCGTGCTGTAAATACCTTCGCTGTTGACTGCCATCCACCGGGTGATCTCATCCAGGATCTTGAGTTCCTGGGGATCCAGCTCGCCGCTGTTGGGCAGGGGAAAGTTCAGCATCAGGTTGCCGTTGCGGCTGACAATGTCGCAGAGCAGATCGATGATCTGTTTCGGCCTTTTGTATTCGATCTCCCGTTTATAATGCCAGTTGCCAATGCAGGTGTCGGTCTGCCAGGCGTTGGCCTGCAGCTGGTCGGCCACACCGCGCTCAATGTCGAAGACGCAGGTGCCGGTGTCGCAGTCGGTCCGTCCCTTGCTGGTATAGACAGCCTCCACCTTGCCGCCGTGGACCCTCGCGCTCACGTTGTAAAGATGGGAGACCAGATGATAGCTGACCTCCGGGTAGACAAGGCCACCGTCATTGTAGAGAAGGTCGGGTTGGTGCTTGTCGATCAAGTCCTTAATGCGGGCGAAGTAGTGTTGTCTCCACGCGAGTGGGGCCTCACGTATGCCAACTGCGCCGCTCCGGCCGGCTGGCTCTGGAAGCAGAAATTCCTTCGAGTACTCGTGATAGAGATCGGCATATTGCGGATCCGCGCCATCGTAGGGGACGCCGGCCATGGGGCCGGTCTGGTCGCTGCCGTGAGAGACCGTCCACCAGAGGTAGCTGAATGCCAGGTGCTCGCTCAAGGCGAACCTCAAGCCTTGCTTCCGTGCGGCCTGTTTCCACAGGCTGACGATGTCCTTTTTCGGTCCCATTGCGACGGAGTTCCACTTCGGCTGGTGCTTCGAATCCCAAAGGTCGAAGTTATCGTGGTGGACGGCCATGCTCATGAAGTATTTCGCGCCCGCCTTCTTGTAAAGCTGCATCAGATGATCCGGATCGAACTTATCGGCCGTCCACATCTTACAGATATCTTTGTGGCCGAACTTGGAGGGATGGCCAAATCGCGCGACGTGATCCTTATTTTGCGGGCTGCCCTGAATGTAGATGTTGCGCGCATACCAATCGCCGTCTTCGGCGGCGGACTGCGGTCCCCAATGCGCCCAGATGCCGAACTTGGCGTCGCGGAACCATTGCGGAACCTGGTAAGTCTTCAACGCCTCGGGCGTTCCGTCGAACGGCCCCTTCTCGATTTCCGGTCCGTCCTCGGCGAGCGACTTCCGCGGGAGAAGGAGCGCGGGTGCTCCAGCTATAGCGCAGATTGCATTTCGTCTGCTGATCTTCATAAACTCATGGCCTCCTGTGCCGCGGCTTAAAGCCGGACTTCAAAGCAAACTGTACCACCCCGGGCTGCGATCCGCATTGACCTGGCAGGACAGGATCGGTCTGATCTATCCTGGTGTAAGCCTGCTCGATTGAACTTCGTAGCGAGGATGAAATTGCTCAAAAGCGGAATTTTGAATCCGAATATCAATTCCCTGCTGAGCCGCGTCCGCCACACCAACACGGTGGTGATCGCCGACCGCGGCTTCCCCTTCTGGCGCGAGATCGAGACCGTGGATATTTCGCTGGTCGACGACGTTCCACGCGTGCTCGACGTTCTCCGGTCGATCCGCGCGAATTTCACGATCGGCCGGGCCTTCATGGCCGAGGAGTTCCGCGCCGCCAACCAGGCGGGTGTGCGGGCTGAGTTCGAACAGGCGCTGAAAAACGTAACCCTCGTCTTTGAACCTCACGCGGACCTGAAGAGGCGCGTTCCGCTGGCCATCGGGCTGATCCGGACGGGCGATACGATTCAGTACGCTAACATGATCCTGGAGTCCGCTTGAGGCGACGGCAATGATGCGCGCATCCACAGTTCCACTCAAACCCACGGGAGCCTCCCGGCACCCGCTCCTGCCCGCGCAGAGCCTCCTGCCGTTTGTGCTGGTCACGGCTTTGTTTTTCCTCTGGGGCATACCTAATAATCTGAACGACGTTCTCATCCGGCAGTTCATGAAGTCGTTCGAGCTTACCCGCGTCGAGGCGGGGCTGGTGCAGTCCGCGTTTTACATGGGCTACTTTCTGCTGTCCATGCCAGCCGCCCTGATGATGCGCCGCTTCGGCTACAAGGCCGGGCTGGTGACGGGTCTCCTGTTGTATAGCGCCGGCACCCTCTTATTTTGGCCGGCGGCGGTGATCGGGAAGTTCGGATTCTTCCTGGGTGCGCTGTTTGTTATCGCCAGCGGGCTGGCTTTCCTGGAAACCGGCGCCAACCCGTTCATCGCGCAATTGGGAGATCCCGCCACTTCGGAGCGCCGCTTGAACTTCTCACAGGCGTTCAATCCGCTGGGCGCCATCACCGGCGTGCTGATCGGAACCGTGTTCATCTTCTCCGGAATAGAGCTCAAGCCGTATGAGGTGCAGGCACTCAGAATCGCGGGGCGATACGAAGCGTATCTCCATCAGGAAACCATGCGCGTCATCACGCCCTACCTGGTGCTGGGCTGCATTACGCTGGTTTGGGCGCTGCTGATCGCGCGGACCAGGTTCCCCGCGGTGGGGGAGGAGAAATTCGCGGGCGGGGAGAAGGGGAGCCTCAAAGAACTCGTGCGCCACCGCCATTTTCTCCTCGCCGTGCTGGCCCAGTTTTTTTATGTCGGAGCGCAGGTGGGGACCTGGAGCTATTTCATTCAGTATGTTCAGGATTACACCCACCAGCCCGAGAAACTGGCCGGATACTTCCTTTCCGGAACGCTGGTGGCCTTTGGGCTGGGGCGATTCTCGGCAACTTACTTAATGCAGTTCGTGCGCCCCAACGTGCTGATGGGCGCCTACGCTTTGACGAACGTGTTCCTGGTGGGGGTCGGTGTGGCTTGGCCCGGCTGGATCGGCCTGTGGTCGATCTTCCTGACTAGTTTCTTCATGTCGCTCATGTTCCCGACCATTTTCGCCCTGGGCTTGAAGGAACTTGGACCTAACACCAAGCTGGGCGGTTCGATGATCGTGATGGGCATTGTCGGCGGCGCGGCCTTTACGCCGATTATGGGGCTGATCGGCATCCATAGCATGGCCCTGGCGATGCTGGTTCCACTGTGCTGTTACATTTTTATCGCCTATTTCGCATTCATCGGATCGAAAGTGCGGCATGAACGCGTCTAGATCCACCTGGGATTACTTGATCGTCACGGCCTCCAACGCCCTGCAGGCCCAGGGCTATGAAAGCCAGTTGCAGGCCCGCCGGGAACTGGGCTTGCTCTCGCAGATCCGCGAGGCAATCGTGGTGCCGGATCTCGAAGGCCGGCGCATCGGCAGCGGGGGCAGCACGCTGGGGTGCCTGGTCGAGATCCTGCGACGCGAGCGGGCGCGGCGCGGCATCGACCTCACCGGCGGTACCACGATCGAGCAAACGCTGAACGGGCTGCGCATCCTCATTGTGCATGCCGGCGGCGACTCGCGGCGCCTGCCGGCCTACGGGCCGTGCGGTAAGATCTTCGTCCCCTTGCCGGGCGCGCCGGAGGCACCCCTGCCACCGGCGCTGTTCGACCGCCTCGTGCCTGCCTTCCTGGCGCTTCCCACGGGCCTCCCGGGCAGGGGGCAGGTGGTCGTGGCATCCGGCGACGCGCTGGTTCGCTTCGACGCGGGCGCTGTCGAATTCTCTCAGCCGGGCCTCATCGCGCTGGGCTGCTACGCTACCCCCGAGGAGGCCAGCCGGCACGGCGTCTTCTCGATGGGCGCAGGCGGAAGCGTCTCGCTCTACCTGCAAAAGCCGTCCCTCGAGACGCAGCACGCGGCGGGAGCCTTGGATTCATGCGGACGCGTGCCCTTGGATATAGGGGTTATACACATGGACGCGGCTGCGGCCGCGGCCCTCCTGGCCGCTTTCGGGTTGGATCCCGCCGGAGAGAGCGGCCTGGACTTCACGCCGCAAGCGCGCCGGCGGATACTGGAACACGGCGTGGACCTCTATCGCGAGATCTGTTGCGCTTTGGGGCGCGCCGCCACGCTCGAACACTACATCTGTAGCACGCAGGCGAGCGGTTCGACGTGGCCCGAGGAGTTGCTGGCGCAGCTCTTTCCGGCGCTACGGGCCATTCCGTTTCACGTCCAGCTTGTCCCGGCGTGCCACTTCCTGCACTTCGGGTCCACGCGGCAATTGATCGAAAGCGGCCTGGCTTTGGTTGCGGAGGATCGAAGCCTGCCGACGTCCTCGACGCTGCTGGTGGTCAATAGTGCGGTCCGCGGGCAGGGCCGCATCAGCGGCACGCATGCGTGGATAGAAGGATGCCGCATCACATCGTTTCTGGAGCTATGCGGGCAGAACGTGATAGCCGGCGTGGATGTGGAATCGCCGCTGGCGCTGCCTCCGGAAGCGTGTCTGGAGGTCTTGCCCGGCCGCAGCCGCGGCGGAGAGAACGTCTCTTTCGTGCGCTGCTACGGTGTACGCGATACGTTTAAGCACTCGCTGCTCGAAGACGGCCGATTCTGCGGACGTCCGTTGTTGAGCTGGCTGGCCGCCGCGGACGTCCATCCGGATGAAGTCTGGCCCGGCGTGGAGCGTCCGGCGGAACGAAGCCTTTGGAACGCGCGCGTCTTTCCGGCCGTGCGTGAGGCCTCGGGATTCCGGGATTGGCTGTGGATGTACGCGCCGGAGTCGGCCAGTGCGGCGGAATTACGCGCTTTCCGCCGGGCCGGCCGCTACAGCTCCGCCGAGATCGCTCTGCTGACCGATCCGGCGGCCTTCCACCGGCGGCGCGCCGAGATTTGGAAAAACCGCTCCCAAATAGCCAATTTTGGGCACGCATAGAAATCGATTACTGCCTATAATATCGAGATGGCCGTCCGAATGAAGGACATTGCCCGGGATCTCGGCGTTTCCGTCGTGACCGTCTCGAAAGTCCTCAGGAATCACGAGGACATCAGCTACGAGACCCGGCAGCGGGTGCTTAAGAGGATGAAAGAGCTGGATTACCAGCCTAACCTGGCGGCGCGAGCCCTGGTTACCGGCCGCACGCTCTCGATCGGCCTGGTGGTTCCCGATCTGGTGTATCCTTTCTTCTCCGAAATGGCCAAGGGCCTTTCCAGTGAGCTGCGCACGAAGGGCTACGGCCTGCTGATTTCTTCTTCCGAGGAGGACCAGCAACTCGAGCGGCAGGAGATCGACCAACTGCTGGCCCGCAGCGTGGACGCGCTGATAATCGCCTCCACGCAATTGACGGTGGAATCGTTCCGGCGCATCGAGGAAGGCAAGCGGCCCTACGTTCTCGTCGACCGGTGCTTTGTCGGCCTGCCGGCGAATTTCGTCGGTGTGGACGACGAAGAGGTGGGCCGGCTGGCGACCGAACACCTGATCTCGGTGGGATGCCGCCGCATCGCGCACATACGGGGCTCGGAGGTCAGCACGTCATTGGGGCGCCTGGTGGGCTACCGGCAAGCGATGGCCCGGCACGGCCTCGAGATTCCCGCCGGTTACATCCAGACTTCGGGTGCGGGTGACGCTGCCGGAGACATCAGCGGGCATGAGGCGATGCTCCGGCTGTTGTCCCTGGAGCCGCGCCCCGACGGGGTTTTCTGCGTCAACGATCCGACGGCTGTGGGGGCCCTGAAGGCCATTCTGGATAGCGGGTTGCGCGTGCCGCACGATATCGCCGTGATCGGCTGCGGCAACGTGCGCCACGCGGAGCTGATGCGGGTGCCCTTGAGCAGTGTGGATCAGGACAGCGCCGGCATCGGGCGGCAGGCCGCCGCGTTAGCTCTGGGCCTGCTGCAATCCAAGGGCGAGAGACCCCGTCCGAAGACGATTCTGCTGCCGCCGAGGCTCGTGGCGCGGGAGTCGACGCGGCGCCACGCATAGCTCGCATGGCCGCTTGCGGGGTAGCGCGGGGATCACGCGTCGGTCACGCGAGGAGGACATGACCAGTGACACATAGACCATGCGGTAAGTTTCGCCGGGCGGCGGTGGCTCGGGTGACTGCGGGGCTGTTTTCACTGCTTTTTCTCCCGGCGGCCTTCCAGGGTCTGATGGCCCAGCAATCGCCGGCGGAACCCGCGGCGGAGGTCCGTTTCAAGAGTTCGAAGGACGGGACCCAGCAGCCGGCTTTACTCTATGTCCCGCCGGGCGCAGCCGCCGTGGACCGGGGCGCGCCTGTCCCACTGCTCGTGTTCCTGCATAGTTGGTCAAACGACTACAAAACCACGGGCGGTGTGGCGGAAGCCGTGGGAGAGTGCCGGCGAAGAGGATGGGCGTTTCTCTCGCCGGATTTCCGCGGCGTGAATGACCACCCCGAGGCGTGCGCGTCCGATCTCGCGGTGGAGGACGTGCTGGACAGCGTCAACTACGCGAAACAGCAGGCGCGCCTGGACGAAAGTCGCATCTACCTCCTGGGCAGCTCGGGGGGCGGACACATGGCGCTGGTGATGGCGGAACGGGCGCCGAAGGTGTGGGCGGCCGTATCGGTTTGGGTGCCGATCGTCGATCTGGCTGCCTGGTATCAGTTTTCGAAGGCGACCGGCAGTCAGTATTACCCGATGATGGAGAAGTGTTGCGGCGGCCCGCCGGGAACCGCGGCGACGGATGCCGAGTACACGAAGCGTTCGTCGCTCCCCTTTCTAGCCAATGCAAAGGGAATCCGGATCGCCATCGACAGCGGCATCCGGGACGGGCACGCCGGAGCGGCCGTGCCCTTGAGCCAGTCGCTCCTGGCTTTCAACGCGCTGGCTAGAGCCAATGGGCACCCGGAGAAGGTATTGGCGGCGGAAGACATTGAGTTCATGACCCAGGAGGCCCGCGTGCCGAACCATTTGGCGGGTGAAACCGAAGAGGAAGCGGGACGCAGACAGAAGATCGTATTTCGGCGCACCGCGGGCCCCGTGCGGCTCACGCTTTTCGACGGGGCGCATTCGGTGGATGTGGCGACCGGGATCCGCTGGTTCGAGTAACCAAAAAGGGGACGCGATGAGTATTACCAGACGGACGGCGGTGGGAATTCTGGGAGGGGCTCTCCCTCTAGCGACACTGGAACGGGCAATCGGCGCCCCACAACCGCGGCAGCCGGATATCCAGATAGCGCCGGGACCTTTCAAAGCCACGCGCCGGTCGCTGATGGAGTACCAGATCCCCGACTGGTATCGCGATGCCAAGTTCGGCATCTGGGCGCACTGGGGGCCGCAATCGGCCCCCGAGATGGGCGACTGGTACGCCCGGCAGATGTATATTCAAGGCCACCGCCAGTATAACTATCACGTCAAGACTTATGGCCACCCCTCTAAGTTCGGCTACAAGGACGTGATCCCGACCTGGAAGGCCGAGAACTTCGACCCGGACTACCTGATGGGTCTCTACAAGAAAGCGGGAGCGAAGTTCTTCGTCAGCATGGGTGTGCACCATGACAACTTCGATCTGTGGAACTCGAAGTATCAGCCGCGCTGGAATGCAATCGCCACGGGGCCGAAGAAGAACATCGCCCAGATGTTCAAGGATGCGGCTTTGAAGCAGGGCCTGCGCTTTGGAGTAAGCCAGCACCTGCACGCCAGCTACGAATGGATGGCGACCTGCTTTGGGAGCGACAAGGCCGGCCCCTATGCCGGCGTGCCCTACGACGGCAACGATCCCCAGTACGCCGATCTCTACCACGAGAAGCACGAACCGGCGGCGCAGCCCGGAGACGTGAGCAATGTGCCGGAGTCGTGGAAGCGCCAGTATTTCCTGCGGCTGCAGGACCTGGTGGACCAGTTGCAGCCGGATCTGATGTATCACGACGGTGTCATTCGCTTCGAGCGCTATGGGTTGAGCCTGGTGGCGCACCTCTACAATCAGAGCGCGAAGTGGCACGGCGGCAAGGCGGAGGCGGTCTATAGCAGCAAAGGAGTGGAGGACTGCCAGGTGGGCACCTGCGTGCTCGATTACGAGCGCGGAATCGCGGAAGGCATCTGGCCCAACCCATTTCAGACGGATACCTGCATCGGTAACTGGCACTATGACCGGGACGCCCGCTATAGGACGCCCAAGCAGTGCATCGACCTGCTGATGAACGTCGTGAGCCGGAACGGCACCTTGCTGCTGAACTTTCCGCTGAAGAGCGATGGCACGCTGGACCCCGAGGAAATGACGATCCTTTCCGAGATTACGGCGTGGATGGCGGTGAACGGCGAAGGCATCCACGGCACCCGCCCGTGGAAAGTCTGCGGGGAAGGCCCCGGCGTAGACGGCGCCATCCGGGATACCAGCGTCTACAAGCAGCTTCCACCCATCCCGGACACATCGCCGGGGGCGACTCGAACCAATGGCGCGCGCGACACGGGCAGGCCGTACACCGCGCAGGATGTGCGGTTCACATCGAAGGGCAAGGTGCTGTATGCCTTCGCGATGGGCTGGCCGGAAAAGGAAATGACGATGCGCTCGCTCGGTACCGCCAGTAAGCCGGAGGCCGGCAAGGTCGAGAACGTAGAACTCGTGGGATTCAAGGGCAAGGTGCAGTGGGCGCAGGAAGCCAATGGCCTGAGAGTGCAGATGCCGGCGGAGAAACTCAGCGATTACGCGATCGCACTCAAGATCGCTCTCGCCTGAAGCTATTGCGCGCCCGAGCGCTCCCGCTCGAGCCATTCCGCCGCACGCGCGATCCCTTCCTCGAACCCGACCTCCGGCGCAAAACCCAGCTCGCGGCGCGCGCGCCCCGCCGGGTACTCCTGATTCCGCGAGAGAAGGTAAACGGCGTGGCGGGTGAGAGGCGGGCGGCCCGGCAAATGAAGCGCGCGATGGCAGGCTTCGAGCGAGCGCGCCAGCGGCAGCGCAACCGCCGACGGAAGGTCCAGCACCGGGCGGCGCTTCCCCATCGCATCGGCCAGGGCGTCCACGTATTCGCGCCATGTCTTCCCGTGGCCGTCCGCGATGTTGTAAACCCGGCCTTCGGCCTCCGGCGTCGTTGCCGCCAGCATCATCGCGCGCGCCACGTTGTCCACGTAGGAGAATCCGCCGGGGGCGCGTCCTCCGTCGATCACCGCCATCGAACCCCGCCGGAGGTGCTGGGCGATATCGGCGGTGAAAGCCTGTCCGCGCGGGCCGAAGATGGTGGCCGGGCGGACCACCGTGACCGGAAGGCCGGTATTGCGCCGGGCTTCCCAGACGCATTCCTCGCCCATACGCTTGGTGCGGTTGTAGGGCAGCCCCGCATCCGCAGTCGGATGCGATTCATCGCACGGCGCGTACGGGTATCCGTATACGTCAGTCGTGCTCACGTGCAGGAGGCGCCGCAGGCTGCCGGACCCGGAGGCGGCAGCGAGGAGGCTGCGCACGCCCTCCACATTGGCGGCGACGAAGGCGCTTTCGGGAGCCCAGTCGGTGGAGCACCCGGCGCAATGGTAGATGTGGGTGATGCCGCGAACCGCCGCCGCCAGGGCGTCCGCATCCGCCAGGCTGCCTACCACAACTTCTACCCGAAGGCCCGCCAGGTGCAGCAGGCCGGCCCCACGGCGCGCCAGGATGCGGACCGGCAAACCATCTGCCGCTAGCATCTGCACCAGCCGGCCGCCCAGGAATCCGCTCGCTCCGGTGACCAGCGCGGTCATCGAGCTACCCGAGGCCAACGGTGTCGCGCAGCCGGCGAAAAACGTCCAGCGCGAATTCCAGATCCCCGGTGGAGTGCGCCGCGGTCGCGCACAAGCGCAGCCGCGCAATACCCTGCGCCACGGCGGGGAACATAACCGGCGTGACCGCGATGCCCAGTTCCCGCATCCGCCCGGCAAAGCGCGCGGTGGTGACGTCGTCCCCGAGCATTACCGGAACTATGGCCGTCTCCGACATGCCGGTGTCGTAGCCCAGATCGCGCAAGCCCTCCCGCAGGAAGCGGGCGTTCGAGCGCAGGCGCTCTACCCGCTCCGGCTCGCTGCGCAGAATCGCCAGCGAGGCGCGGATAGCGCCCACCGCCGCGGGACACAGCGCGCCCGAGAAGATGAACGGGGCGGCGGCGTGTTGCAGGTAGATGGACAGCTCCTGCGTGGCGGCGATGAAACCGCCGTTGGACGGAATCCCCTTGGCTAATGAGCCAGTCCACATGTCCACCCCATCGGCGGAGACGCCGAAGTGCTCATCGGTGCCGCGGCCGCTGGGGCCGATGACGCCCAAGGCGTGCGACTCGTCCACCAGCAGATGGCACCCGAATTCCTGCTTGATCGCGATCAGCTCCGGCAGGTTGCAGATGTCGCCTTCCATCGAAAACACGCCGTCCGCCACAATCAGCGTCCGCCCGGATTGCGGGCCGGACTCCAGCTCTTTGCGGAGCGAGGCGCAGTCGTTGTGCGCATAGCGGCGAACCGTCACGCCGGCCAGTTTGCACGCGTCCGACAGGCTGCGGTGCGACAACGCATCCATCACCACGCTGTCCGCCGGCGACAGCACCGATGTCACAGCCGCCAGGTTGGCCAGATAGCCCGAGCCGAAGGTGATGGCAGCGCGAGTACCCTTGAACGCCGCCAGATCGCGCTCCATCTCGTGATGCAGGTCGATGGTGCCGGTTAACATGCGCGCGCCGCCCGTCCCGGTCCCGTACTTCCGCACTGCCGCGATGGCCCCCTCGTCCACACGGGGGTCGCCGATCAGGCCGAGATAGTCGTAGGACGACAACATCAGCATGCGGCGCCCTTCCGCCTCGACCCATGGCCCGGACCTGCCTTCGAGCGGCAGTTGATACGGATACAACCCGGCCTGGCAGGCGCGGCGCGTCAGATCGAACAGGCGGCGCGCCCGGCCGTCCAGGAGGCTGTTCTTGGCGAACGTCGAACCATTTTGCGATGCGAAAAAATCCCCGAAGAGTCCGCCGGAGGAGGTGATGGCCCGACACTCCCCGGCGACCCCGTGCTTGAATGACATTCAAATGTTCCTAAAACTACAGAAGTTGTAATAGTGTACACCGGCACACTCCGCATTCCAAGCGAAATTTGGATAAAGCGAAACTTGGATAAAGTATCCGCCGCTCGTTGACGCGGTTCGAAAGAGGATCTGAAGAGCCGATTATTCGATGGTCGTCGTGAGGTACAGCAGCCGCCCGTCGCGCTCCACCTGAAGGACCAGCGGATCCGTGTCTTTGAGGCTGTCGATCGCCGAGCGCAGAGCCTCGACGCTGGTAACGGTTTGGCCGTTGACTGAATAAATCACATCCCCAAGCTCCAGGCTGTCACCCGTGTAAGGCGAATCGCCCCCGCGTGCCGCCACCACCACGCCGTATGAATTGCGAAGGTCCGGGAGCATCCCGGCGAGTTTCCGGTCGATCGAGATGCCCAGAATGCCCAGCTTCGAAACCAGGTTTTTGGTGGGGTCCACCATGTCCGCAAACCGTTGTGGATCGCTCTCCTGCTCCTCAACGGGCACGGAATAGGTGAATTTAGAACCGCCCCGCAGAACCACCAGAGTCACCGTCTGCCCTACGGAGTACCGGTAGAGATCGACTTCGAGCTGGCGCGCATCCGTCATCGGCTTGCCATCCAGACTGGCAACGATATCGCCTATCTTCAGCCCGGCCTTGTCTCCCGGCCCATCCGGCGTCACGTCCGCGAGCAGCACTCCCCAATCCTGGGAGAGCGCCAGCCCCGCAGCCAGCGGAGGCGTGATGCTCTGCGCGAAGATGCCGATCTCGCCACGGTGCACGTGCCCTTCGGTTTTGATCTGTGTGTACACATTCTTCACGATGTTGCTGGGGATCGCAAATCCCAGCCCTTCGCTCCCGCCGGATTGCGAAAGGATGAACGTGTTGATCCCCATCACGTCGCCATCCGCGTTCACCAGCGGCCCGCCGCTGTTGCCCGGGTTGATGGGCGCGTCGGTCTGTATATAGATCATGGTGTCGTCCGGCTTGATCTGCCGCCCCACTGAACTCACCACGCCCATACTGACCGAGTTTTCCAGCCCCAGCGGATTTCCAAAGGCCATGACAATCTCCCCCTGGCGCAGGGTATCGGAATCGCCCAGCTTGAGGTAAGGGAGGCCGGTCTGCTCGATTTTCAACACCGCCAGATCCGCGTCGCGATCCACACCCACGATCCGCGCGTCCAGCATTCTCCCGGACGGCTGCATGGAGGAGTGGCCGGGCGTTTCCACGGCCAGCCGTACCCGCACGCGATGCGCATTTGCCACCACGTGGTTGTTGGTCACGATGTAGCCATCGGTGCTGAGGAGCACTCCCGACCCGGTGGCCCGTTGGCGGGTGACGACCGCCGCGCTGGTTCCCGTCTCTCCCTCGCCGCCCACGACGTAACCGGTCGAAAAGACCTGAACCAGGGACCGGCTCACCTGGCGCGACAGGTCTTCGAGGCGGGTGCTCAACTCGTGCAACGAGTCGGCTTGTTTCGGTTGAGGGTTTGCAGGCGCCGCGACCTGTTGCGCCGCGGCCCAGCAGGATGTGGCGAGAAGAGCGGCTAGGAGCTTCATAGCCCTATGCTAGCGCGCGATTGACCAGTCTGATAGCCGGGCCGGCTTTAGTGCGCAATCAGATACAAAGCTCCGAAGTAAGCACTGGCTACACAGAGGATTGAGAGGCTCAGGACAATAGCTATACGTGCCAGGCGCTGGTTGGATCCACCGATACTCTCCAGGATTCTCATCGCACTGCCTCCGGGCGAACGCGGCGGGCCCGCCTTCCGCCAGTTATCTGCCGGCCAGTTGGTCCGCTCTGGCTTGCGCCTGCAGTTCCAGATCGCTCACCTTCAGGCGGGAAGCGACCGCCCTGATCCGGTACCAAACCCGCGAGTCGGGATTCTCACTCGCGCGTTGAAGCATACACTCCACGTAGGGCCGGGTACTCAGCGGATCCACGGAGTACAGCATCGCGTACTCGATCATCTGGTCCAGGGTGCCGAACTTCATCATCTTGGCCGTCACGGTGGAGCGCACCTGGCTTTCCGCGGTTTGTTCCTGCCACCCCGTGCTGGCGGGGAACACTCCGACCGCCGCCCGCATCACCAGCAGCAGCTCTTTCCCGTTGGAAGCCTTGTTAGCCATTCGCAGGATCACCTTCTGCTGCGCCGGAGACTGCGGCGCGGCCGCGCTGGCAGCCAGGTAGAGTTCCTTCAAGGCCGCACTGACCACCTGCTCAGATTCGGGTACGGGCGAGGCGGCATTCGTCGCGGCGCTGTTGCAGGAAGCCAAGCCGCACGCGATCAGCCAAACCATAAATAGACCAATGAAACGCTTCCGCATATTGGGAGCGTACATCTGAATTGGATTTCTGAACAGCACTTTTTCACAGCTTGACGTATATTTCCACGCAGTATAGGATCAAGAGGTCGTTATCTCGTTTTTGCGCTCCATAAGGCGGCGAACCTGTTGAGAAATGCCACACCATGGCGACCGTGAAGCTCTTTAGGCTCGCTGCCATCGCGACCTTGCTGACTGCCGGCCTGTGCGGCCAGCAAACGGCGCCACCGGCACCACCACGTGCCGAGGACTGCGCCGGCTGTCACGATTCCGGTCCGCGCGTCGGGGCGCGCCAGCCGGGAGTGCCCCCGGGCTTCAACGCAGCCGCCTTGAAGGCGTCCCCCCACGCCGCCCTGGACTGCGTCGCATGCCACAGCGACATCCAAGCAGTGCCCCATCCGGAGAAGCTGGCCCGAGTCGATTGTGCCAGTTGCCATAGCGACGAGCAAAGCCAGTATGCCGCCAGCGTCCACGGGAAGAAGGCGGCACAGAACGACCCTTACGCCCCCGGTTGCAAGCTCTGTCATGGAACGCATGACATCCTGCCCCCTTCCAATCTGAAGTCGCCGGTCTCCACTATCAATGTTCCGCGACTGTGCGGCCAGTGTCACCGCGAGGATACCGAAGTCAGCAGGACGCGGGCTATTCCGCAGACCAATATCCTCGAAAATTACAAAGATAGTATTCATGGCATCGGCCTCTTCCAGCAAGGCCTGACCGTTACCGCGGTCTGCACCAGTTGCCACACGGCGCACAACCAGCTTCCCCACACGGACGCGCGTTCCTCTATCGCCAAGCAGAATATCGCCAAGACCTGCACGAAGTGCCACGCGCAGATCGAGGCCGTGCATCGCCAGGTCATCCGCGGCGAACTGTGGGAGAAACAGCCGCACATGATCCCGGCGTGCGTCGACTGCCATGAACCTCACAAGATCCGCAAGGTCTACTACACGGACGGGATGTCCAACGGCGATTGCCAGAGCTGCCACGCCAATCCCGACCTGAAGCGGACGGGCGCCGGACGAACCGGGCCGCTGTATGTCAGCTCGGCTGAACTGGCCGGCTCGCGCCATTCCCGGATCGCCTGCGTGCAGTGCCACACGGGCGGGACCCCGTCCAACGTGAGAGCCTGCAGCACCATCAAGGACACGGTGGATTGCTCCATCTGCCACGAAAAGGTGGTGGCTGAGTACCGCGAGAGCACGCACGGCACCCTGGCGGCGCAGGGCAGTCCCGACGCGCCGCTTTGCCAAGACTGCCACAGCCCGCATGGCACCCAGGGCAAGCTCGATTCAACCTCGCCCACGTTCTCGCGCAACGTCCCCGCCCTGTGCGCCAAATGCCACCAGGAAGGCCACAAGGCCGCCGTGCGCTACGCCGGCAAGCAGGACCATATCGTGGATCGCTACCGCGAGAGCATCCACGGAACGGGGCTTCTGGAAGCCGGCCTGACCGTCACCGCCAATTGCACCAACTGCCACACCGCGCACCACGAACTGCCCAGCCGCGACCCGCGCTCCAGCGTGAACCGCGCCAACATCGCCGAAACCTGCGCGCAATGCCACCGCGGCATCTACGAGCTGTTCACCGCCAGCGTCCACAGCCCCAACGTCACCCACTCGGGGAAACCGCTGCCGGTCTGCGCCGACTGCCACTCCGCCCACAGCATCGAGCGCACCGATCTCTCCGATTTCCGGCTGAACATCATGGACCAGTGCGGCCGCTGCCACCAGCAGATCACCGCGGCGTATTTCGAGACGTTCCACGGCAAGGTATCCAAACTGGGCTACCTGAAGACCGCCAAGTGTTACGACTGCCATGGAGCGCACGACATCCTGCCGGTCAACGACCCGCGCTCGCATCTGAGCCGGAACAACATCGTGGCCACGTGCGGCAAGTGCCATACCGGTTCGCACCGTCAGTTCGCCGGCTATCTGACACATGCCACCCACCACGATCCGAAAAAGTATCCTTTCCTGTTCGTCACCTTCTGGGGCATGACCGCCCTGCTGATCGGCACGCTGGTGGTCTCCGGCGCGCACACCGCGCTCTGGCTGCCCCGATCGCTCGAATTCCGCAAGCAGACGAAGAACGGGCACACGGAATCTGGAAGCTATGTGCGCCGGTTCCGGAGGTATCAGCGCAACCTTCACCTGATGGTCGTCACCAGCTTCCTGGGTCTCGCTCTGACGGGCATGATACTGAAGTTTTCCTATGCCGGGTGGGCGAGGACCGTGGCCCATCTGCTGGGAGGTTTCGAGGCGGCGGGCCTGATCCACCGGTTCTGCGCCTGCCTGACCTTCACCTACTTCGGGCTTCACTTATACGATCTGGCGAAGCAACGGCGCGCCAGCGGCAAGAGCTGGCGCCAGTATATCGGCGGCGAAGAGAGCATGCTCTTCAACCGGCGCGACTGGCACGAATTGACTGCTTCGCTCAAATGGTTTTTCAACCGCGGCCCTCGTCCGGAATACGGGCGCTGGACTTACTGGGAGAAATTCGACTACTTCGCGGTGTTCTGGGGCGTCGCCGTGATCGGCGGCACGGGTCTGCTGCTGTGGTTTCCGGAGATCTTCACGCATGTGTTTCCCGGCTGGGCTGTGAATGTCGCCACGACCATCCACAGCGATGAAGCCCTGCTGGCCGTATCTTTCATTTTCGTGGTGCACTTCTTCAACACGCATTTCCGGCCCGAGAAATTCCCGATCGACACGGTAATCTTCACCGAGGGCATGCCGCTCGAGGAGTTCCAGCGCGACCGTCCACGGGAGTATCGTCAACTGGTGGAGAGCGGCGAACTGGCCCGGGCGATGATGCCGTCGCCCGCGCCCCGCGACGTGAAATTCTGGCGCCGCCTGGGCTTTACGGCTCTGACGATCGGCCTGATCCTAATCGGCCTCATCATCTACTCCATGCTCTTCGCCTACCGCTGAAGCAGCGCCGGCGAACGGAAGTTACCAAAGCAGCTTCAGTCCGAATTGGATCTGCCGGGACGTGGTCGATGTGCTGGTGATTACGCCGGCCGTGGGCGAAACTCCGCTCGGCGTAAAAGTGACGGCGTTCGGAGTGTTGAAGTTGGCCCTGTCCAAGAGATTGAACAGCTCCGCGCGAAATTGAAGATTGAGGCTTTCGCGAATCGGCGTGCTTTTCAGGAACGACAAATCCCACGTAGCCAAGCCGGGACCGATCAAAGTGTCTCGCCCCAGGTTCCCGTAGAATCCGCTGCCGGATGGGGCAGCCAGGAAGGCAGCCGGATTGAACCACTGTGTGGGGTTCCCTAGAATCACGGGGCCGCTAAACGCGGGGTTCACGAATGGCCGCACGGGATTTCGCGTGTCGCCGTTGTTCGACGGGTTATAGCTGAGTTGAGGGGTGAACGGGAAACCGCTTTGCAGCGTCACAATCGAGTTCACGGTCCAGCCGGCCGCCAGCGCTTTGCCGGCGCCGCTTGCGCCCGTCCAAAAATGCTTCCCCGGTCCGAAGGGCAATACATAACTGGCATTCATCACCCCGACATTCCGGACGTCGAAATTCGCCAGTCCCCGGTCGGCCCTGAGATTGAAGGGATTCGAAGCCAGGGCCGGCTCTCCGCCCGAAGTGGTGGCGTTCAGCGAGTCTCCGTCGTCGATCGTCTTCGACCAGGTGTACACACCGCGCACTGAGAAGCTGCTGCTGAAGCGATGGTTGGCATCCACCTGCAACGCCTGGTAGGAACTGTCGCCTTCCGAAAAATAGGTCCAAGTGTTGGCCAGCGCGGGGTTGGCTTTCGTCGCGGAAGGAACGTAGTAAGTTCCCGCTGGAACCGGCGTACCGGCTAAGCCGGCGGGGAAGTTGGCGGGATAGTTTGCGGGACACGGCGCCGCCGGGCAAATCACGGGAAAGGGTTCGTTGGCATCGATGCCGATGATTTCATGATATCCGTGAGATCCCATATATCCGGCCGTCAGAGCGGTGTTGGCGGCGAGTTCCCGTTGGATTCGAAACGACCAGGAAAGCAGCGTCGGCGTCTTCAAATCCGGCTGCACTCCGCCCGGAACGAGCTTGGCGGTAGCCGGAACCGCGGCCGTTGGGGAGACCGGCAATTGCGAAACCGGCAGGCTCGGAAGACTATAGGTCGGGTTAAACGGCGCGTTCTGATCGGTGCGGTAGCCCAGGGCATCCTGTAGATCGTTGTACAGGCCGAACCCGGCGCGAATCACGGTGCGCCGGTTGCCGAAGGGACTCCACGCCAAGCCGGCGCGCGGTTGGGAGAGGAACTTTCCGTTGTTTACCGCGAAGGCCGAGCTTCCGATG
>Ga0326727_10004508_pt1 | contig 41721 bp, 26 predicted proteins | sample MB2enrmetagenome_FD_207643 | JGI IMG/M metagenome (GOLD analysis project Ga0326727, IMG submission 207643) | Lab enriched peat soil microbial communities from McLean, Ithaca, NY, United States - MB29MY | ecosystem: Environmental > Terrestrial > Soil > Wetlands > Peat | place: USA: New York...
TGAAAAACAGATAGATCAAGACAATCAGGGCCACAATCACGAGCGGGGCCAGCTTGTACCGCACCAGCCGCAGCCAGACGTGCAGCGGCAAGGGGCTCACGCTGCAACGGAACTCGAACTCAAGCTGCTCCATGATCGCCTCAAGCTGGCTTTCGTCCACTTTGCACTTGCCCGCGTAAGCATCCTTGCAAATCTTCATGTATTGCGACAACAGGCGGCTCACCTTCCGATTGAAGAAACTCCGCGATTGCAAATAGAACCGCTTCAGCTCGTCAAAGACCCCTTCCGCATCCTCGTCCACCTCGCCGGTGACGATGTAGCCGTTGATGACGAACTGCAGATTGCCCAACCGCTCGATCGCCTCGATCCGTTTGGACAACAAGGTTTCGTTCGTCGAGATCGAATCCGTTACGGGCTTGGCGGCGCTGGCCAGGACTTTGCCGACCTTGCTCGTTTTGGACATCAAGCTGAGCGGTACTGCTGGTCCCGGCATGACGGGCTCCTATTCAGTGCATGAGCGTGCGGTACATCTCGAAGGCACGGGCCGGCTTTTCGCCGTCGTGCACGACGGCCCGGACGGCCTTGAGCATGGCCACGGGAGATTCGGCCTGGAAGACGTTGCGGCCCATGTCCACTCCGGCCGCGCCCTGGTCGAGCGCCTCGTAGGCCATTTGCAGGGCCTCCAGCTCCGGCAGCTTCTTGCCGCCGGCGATCACGATCGGCACCGGGCAGGCCGCGGTCACCCGCTCGAAGCCGGGCGTGCAGTAATAGGTCTTGATCACGTGGGCGCCGTTCTCCGCGCAGATCCGCGCGGCCAGGCTCAAGTAGCGGGCGTCGCGGACCAGGTCCTTGCCCACGGCCGTCACGCCCAGCACCGGCAGCGCGTAGCGGCTGCCGGAATCGACCATGGCGGTGAGATTGCGGATGGTGAGGGCCTCGAAGCGGCTGCCGATGGCCACCATCACCGCCGCCATCGAGGCGTTCAGCCGCAAGCACTCCTCGATGTCCAGGATGCACTCGTCGTTGAGCTCCGTGAGCACGGTCGAGCCGGCCGAAGCCCGCAGCGAGATCGGCTTGTTGCAGGTGGGCGGAACGATCTGCCGCAGCGCCCCCCGCGTACACATCAGGCAATCCGCGTAGGGGATCAGCGGCACGATCGAAAGATCCATGCGCTCCAGGCCCGAGGTCGGTCCCATGATGTAGCCGTGATCGAAGGCCAGCATCACGGTCTTGCCGCTCACGGGGCTGAAGATGCGCGCCAGGCGATCCTTCATGCCCCAGTCCAAGTGGGCCAGACCCTTGAGGAAGAAGCCTTCGGTCTTTTGCGGAATGCCGATTCCGTAGTCGTTCGCGTCGAGATTACCTGCTGCTTCCGGCATGGGTGCGTCCTGGGGTCGGGGTTCATCGGATGGTCGAGGAGCGTTTTGCAAGCTTGTAGGGTGGGTCGAAGGGCACCGATGCGGAGCGTTGGCCCGCGAGCCCCACCAGGATCACTATTCAGGGACCGGCGGCGCGAGGCCGTCGTGGAAACCGGCCAGCAGCAGCGCGATGGACGTGGCTCCCGGATCGACGTGGCCGATCGTGCGTGGCCCCAGGTTACGCGCCCGCCCGAAGCGGGCCTGCAACTCGCGCGTGCCCTGGGCGCCGCGCTCGGCGGCCTCTGCTGCCGAGGCCAGGACCTCTGGCAGATTCGCGCCCCGATCGGCCGCCCGCCGCAGCGCCTCGACGGCCGGCACCAGGGCGTCCAGCAGCGTCTTGTCGCCAGGCTTTGCCGGGGTCTGGGCACGCATCTTCGCCAGGCCGGCCTCGAACGCGCCGGCCAGCGCCGAGCCGCCCAGCGCCGGGCAACCCGCCGCAGCCTCGGCCATGCCCAGGAAGAACGAACCCCAGAGCGGGCCGATCGAGCCGCCGTCGATCGACAGCACGTTCCAGCCGAGCTGCTCCAGCAGATCGGCGATCGAGCCGCTGGAGCACGCCTGCACCGACTGCAGCATGGCCTCGGCCGTCCGCTGCATGGTCACGCCGTGGTCGCCGTCGCCAATGGCCGAATCCAACCGCGAGAGCAGATCGCAATTCTCCCGGATCCGCCGGGCGCCGCTTTGCAGCACGCCGGCCAATTCGGGATATGTCAATTCGTGCGACATTTTCGGCGCCCGTCAACGAACCGTGAGATAGGGGGTATCGGCCGGGGCGTTCCACAAGCGCGTCAATTCGTCGTCCATCTTGGCTATGAACATCTGGAAACCGGCCATTTCCTGGACCGTGAGGAACTCGCCGATGCGCGGCGAGACGGCCTGAATGCCGAGCGCGGAAAGACGGGCGCACACGGCCCGGTAGACGATGAACAGCTCCATGAGCGTGGTGGCGCCGGAGCCGTTCAGGATTACCAGCACGCGATCGCCGCTCTTGGCATGGATGGCCGCCAGCAGCCGATCGAGCATGACGCCGGCCGTCTGGTCGGCGGTGAGCAGCTTCGAGGGGCCGGTGCCCGGCTCGCCGTGCTGCCCCATGCCCACCTCCATCTCGTCGTCGGCCAGCTCGAAGATCGACTGGCCGGTCGCGGGATGGGTGGCCGTTTTCATCGCTACCGCCAGCGTGGCCATCTGGGCGCTGAACCGTTCGGCGATGGCACAGACCTGGTCGAGGCTCATGCCGGCCTCGGCGGCCGCCCCGGCGATCTTGTACAGCGGAATGGCGCCCACCAGCCCACGGCGATCGGCGGCCGGGGCGTCGGCCCCCGGGGCGATGTCTTCATGCGTCAACAACATGCGGACGTTGAGCCCCTGCTTGCGGGCCATCTCCATGGCCAGGTTCGCGCTCATCACGTCGCCGGCATGGTTCAGGACGACCAGCAGCACGCCTGCCGGGCGGTCGGCCTTCTTCAGCGCTTCGAGGACCTTCGGCGGGCCGGGCGCGGCGAAGATCTCGCCGACCACGCTGATGTCGAGCATCCCCTCGCCCACGAAACCACTCAGCGCCGGTTCGTGCCCCGCGCCTCCCAGGGTGACCAAGGCCACCTTCCGCGCGTCTTTCGGCCGGGCGCGGACCACGAGCTTGCCCGATTCCAGCCTGACCTTGTCGGCATTGGCCAGGGCGAATCCTTCCAGCAACTCGGCCGTCAGGTTCGCCGGATCGTTGATGAACTTCTTCATGACCATGATGCGGAACTCTCCGATTCAATCGGGCACGGGCGGGCCGCAAAAGACTGATTATGGTGGCTGCCGCGCCACCGGGCAAGGGCCTGGGGGCAACGTGGGCCGCACGCGGCGAGCCTGTGGTCCCCGATGGGACTCATGGGAGTTATGGGACTAATGGGTCCCATTCGTCCTATCGGCCCTATAAGTCCCATTTCGGTTTTGCTGCCGCGCGCGGACCTCGAAACCCTTCGCCGCCAGGCCATGACGGGCCAGCTCGGCTTGCCAGGCAGCCTTCTGGGTGGCGAGCGCGCGGCGGGCCGCCACGCAAAGCCGGCGCAGCCGCCGCCGCTCTTCCGCCGGCGCCTGTAGCGCGGCCAGCAGTTGCCGCAACCGCTCGGCCAATTCCGCCGACCGCCCCACGTAGATCCATTTCCGCCGGCCGCGGCGGCGATAGGCCAAGCGGAAGTACGGGCCCAGCCGCCGGCCGCGGTACGTCCGCCACGTGGCCTCCAGGGCGCCGCTTTCGGCCAGCGCGCGGCGCGCGGCGAGCATCCATTTGCGGAGGGATTTGAAGCTGACATCGGCCCCTTCTTCACTCGAGCGCTGCTCGGGCCGCGCGGGCGGCGATGGTTTTTTGGTCGCCGATTTTTGGACCGATTTGCGCCGAGTAGCGCGCGTGTTTTTCACGGGACGTCTGCTCCGCCCGCATGGGCCGCGATGGTTTTTTGGTCGCCGTTTTTCGAGTTTTCCAGGACGATCCCCTCCGTCGGGGTGTGGGCTAGTTGCCGGGGGGCCTCGCTGGGGCCATCGAAGCCGATAGCGCGGGGCTCGCGGCGGCAGCGGCGGGCCCACTCGCGGGCCTGCACCAGGAAGTGGCTCGCCCGCAGCTTCGCGTCCAGCAGCCGCAGGTGCTGGTCGATCATCGGGCCGCAGTCGGGGGAGGCCGTGCCCAGCACGCCGCTGACCACGGTATAGTCGCGGCCCAAGTCGTACTGCTCGAGAATTTCCAGCCAGAGGAGGTGCGTGAGCGTGAGGCCGGTCGAGCGCTGTAGCCCGTCGGGGGCGGCCAGCACCAGTTCCTCATAGAGCGGGCCGATCAGCTCGACCAGGGCCGCTTGCAGGGGCCGGGGCAGCATTTCAAAGGCGATGCCCGGGGGCGTCCAGCGGCCCTCGGGGATGGGCGGGAGCACGGGCGGGGTGTCTGCCCGGTCCGCGGATGCGGGGCGACGGCGGCGCTTGGCCGCCTTTTTCTTCGCCTTGGGCCGCCGCTTTCCGCGGGCCCGCCGGCGGTCTTCCTCCTCCAGCTCCCGCATGACCTTGCGCAACCGGCGGGCGTCGATTTCCACAGCCATGGCCGCACCCCCTCTCTATATGTACGCATGCACAGTCCGGCATTTCGGATTGTAGCCGGCCGTGTGGCCCGATTTCCAGAAGGAGAATCGGATTACTTCCCGGCGACCAGCGTCCGTGATAACATCAGGGGTGCAGCGTCTGATCCGAATTCCTGCGAGTCGGCAGGGCCCATTGGCCGTCGTGGCTCGGCGTGAGCATCGCCAGGCCAGCATGGGAGGACGCGTTATGAGAGACTTCGTGATTGGGTGCATCGTGCTTTTCGCCACGGCGGGCACCGCTTTCAGCGAGACGAAAGAGCCGCCCAAGAAGCTCGCAGTGGACCTGGGCGGTGGGGTGAAGATGGAACTGGTTCTCATCCCGGCAGGCGAGTTCAAGATGGGCAGCGCCGAGTCGGCGGAGGACACGGCGGCCTTCTTCAAAAAGACCTACGGCGAGGATCTTCTGAAAGCAGACTTCTTCAAGGACGAGCATCCGCAGCACCGCGCGCGGATCACGAAGCCCTTCTACCTGGGCACCTACCATGTAACGCGGGGCCAGTTCCGGCAGTTCGTCGCTGAAAGCGGGTACAAGATGGACGCGGAGGGGAACATGAAGGGCGCGGTCGGCTGGGACCCTGAGAAGAAGGTGTTCGGCCTCAACGAGAAATACTCCTGGCGGAACGCGGGTTTCGAGCAGACCGACGAGCACCCGGTGGTTAACGTGAGTTGGAACGACGCGGTGGAGTTTTGCAAGTGGCTCAGCAAAAAGGAGGGCAAGACATACCGGCTGCCCACCGAGGCCGAGTGGGAATACGCTTGCCGAGCCGGGACGACTACCCGCTACTACAGCGGCGACGACCCCGAGACGCTGGCCAAGGTTGCCAACGTGGCGGACGCGGCGGCCAAGGCGAAGTTCCCGGACTGGAAATACACGATCAAGGCCAATGACGGCTACGTGTTCACGGCTCCGGTGGGAAAGTTCAAGCCCAATGCGTTCGGGCTCTATGACATGCACGGAAATGCCTACCAGTGGTGCGCGGATTGGCACGGGGCGGAATACTACGCCAAGTCCCCCGCAGACGATCCAACCGGCCCAGATTCCGGCAATGACCGTGTCCTTCGTGGCGGTTCGTGGGGCCTCGGGCCGTGCTTCTCTCGTTCCGCCGTTCGCAACAGGTACTCGCCGGGCTACCGGAACTTCGGTGCTGGCTTCCGCGTTGCCAGGACTCAGTAATGGTATGGCATCTGGCCGTATTACCGTTTGCCCTTGATATGCCTGCCGTTTCCGTGTGTCACCACATAGGCAGCGGATGGCGATTTGTTGACGGTTACCAAAGTGCAACTTGCGCCCTGCCGCGTGTGCGGTCTACAGTGGGTGTTGTGCAAGGGTCATCGATCTGCTAAACTGGGGTGTGTTGGGACTTTGGCGCCCCGACCACGCCCGCGGTGCATGCCCGCCAGAGACGCGCTGCGACTTGCCTTCCCCAGACCGAACTACTGCTGAAGGGTAGAAGCATGACCACGTTGTTTCGCAAGGAGCGGATGGGTCTTCTGTTGCTGGCCGGTGGTTTGCTGGCGGCCATGGCGGTCGAGGCGGGGGCGGCCGAGGCGTCCAGTTATGTCAAGAAGGCGACCTGGGTGGAGACGATGCTGGCCGCGCGGGCCCAGTTCGCCCGGGAGGTCAAGGCCGGGCCAGCCGAGATGACGGCCTGGTCTACCACCGGTCCGCTGAAGGCCAAAGACTTCAACGAAGCCTTCTTCCCCGAAAAGGGAGTGGATCTGCAGGCGAAGGGGCCCGACGGCAAACCGCTCTGGACCCGGCAGCCGCAGTGGACCGACGGGCAGACCCGCCCGCTGCCGACCAGCCGCGGCTCGGAATCGACCTACCTGTTTCGCATCATTACGGCCAAAGAAGCGGTGACGCTGCCGGTCGAGCTCGATAGCGACGACGGCCTGGTCGTCTGGCTCAACGGCGAAAAGCTGTTTTCCAAGGCGACCGTCAACACGGGCGTTCCGGTCGATCTGGCCCTGCGAGCGGGCGAGAACCGCCTGTTGCTGAAGGTATACAATGCCCAGGGCGACCACTCCTACCGCTTTGCCAACCGCTCGGGGGCCGTGCCGACGCCGCTTTGGCAGCGGTTGAAGGCCGATTTTCCCGTCCAGGCCGGTTGCTTCGAGCGGCACGCGGCCGGCAAGCAACTCGAATGGTTCGTGGCCGCCGACACGGCCGACCTCGAACGGGAGATCATCGACCGCGCCTTGAAGGAGCTGGGGCAGGAAGGCGAGTCCCTGCGGGGCGAGTTCGACGAGCTTGGCCGGGCCAAGACAGCGGCCGACGATCTCAGGCAGCTCGGCTTCTATGAAAAAGTCTGCCGCTTCCGCTTCCGGCCGGCTGAATTGAAGCGGGCCAATCCGGCGGCCCTCCGCCTGGCGATCGAGGACCTGCTCAAGACCTACGGCTCGCGCTACGGCCGCGGCAAAGAGTTCCTGGCGCGGGCCGTCGAGCTCGAAAAGCAAGCAGCGGAGTTGGAGATGGCGGCGGCCCGCGGCGAGGCTGCGGCGGCCCAGCGGGCCCGCGGGCTGGCCGAGCAGATCGAGTCGCTGCGGCGCGAGGCCCTGCTGGCCAACCCGCTCTTGGATTTCGACCGCCTCTTGTTGGTCAAGCGGAAGGACAATCAGCTTGGCCTGCCGCAGAACTGGCAGGGCAACTGCTCGTTGCCGCGGAACGGCTACGACAACGAGATCCAGGTGCTCTCGCCGGTTCGCCCCGGCGGCGCGGCGCGCAGGCTGTTCCGTCCGGAGAAGGGCGAGTTCGTGGGCGACATCCGCCTGCACTACGACGCCGGCAGGCTGCTCTTCTCGATGCCTGGCCCGAAGGGCGCTTGGCAGGTCTTCGAGATCGGCATCGACGGCAAGGGATTGCGGCAGGTGACGCCCGACGAGCCCAAGGACGTGGACAACTACGACGCCTGCTACCTGCCCGACGGGCGGATCATCTTCGACTCGACCCGCTGCTTTCAGGGCGTGCCGTGCGTGGGCGGCGGCGACAAGGTGGCCAACCTGTGCATCACGGACGCCGACGGCGGCAACATCCGGCAACTGTGCTTCGACCAGGACCACGACTGGTATCCGACCGTGTTGAACAGCGGCCGCGTACTTTATACCCGCTGGGAATACTCCGACTCGCCGCACTACTTCACCCGGCTGCTGTTCAGCATGAATCCCGACGGCACGAACCAGATGGAGTATTACAAGAGCAATTCCTTCTGGCCGAACTCGATCTTTTATGCCCGGCCGGTCCCCGGCCATCCGACGAAAGTCGTAGCCGTGATCTCCGGCCACCACGGCGCGGCGCGGATGGGCGAGCTGCTGATTTTCGACCCGGCCCTGGGCCGCCACGAGAGCGAGGGCGTCGTGCAGCGGATCCCGGGCTACGGCTGCAAGGTGGAGCCGATCATCCGCGACGGGCTGGTCGACGGCTCCTGGCCCAAGTTCCTGCACCCCTGGCCGCTCGGCGAGAAGTATCTGCTGGTTTCCTGCAAGCCCACGCCGCAAGCGCCCTGGGGCATATATTTGGTCGACGTGTTCGACAACTTCGTGCTGCTGGCCGAACAAGCGGGCTACGCCCTCTTCGAGCCGGTGCCGCTGCGGAAAACGTCCGCGCCGCCGGTCATTCCCGACACGGTCAACCTGAAGAGCAGCGAAGCGGTCGTGCAGATTTCCGACATCTACTACGGCAAGGGCCTGCAGCACGTCCCCCGCGGCACCGTGAAGAAACTGCGGATCTACGAGCCGTACTTCGCCTACCCGGGGATGGGCGGGCACATCAACATGGGCATCGACGGGCCGTGGGACGGGCGGCGGATCTGGGGCACGGTGCCCGTCGAGGCGGACGGCTCGGCCAGCTTCCGCGCGCCGGCCAACACGCCGCTGTCGGTGCAGCCGCTGGACGAGGACGGCAGGGCCCTGGCCGTGATGCGGAGCTGGTTCACGGCCATGCCCGGCGAAGTGGTCTCCTGCATCGGTTGCCACGACAGCCAGAACCACACGCCGCCGAACAAGCCCAACTTGGCCATGTTCCGCAAGCCGTCCGAGATCGCGCCCTGGTACGGTCCGCCGCGGGGCTTCAGCTTCAAGCGGGAAGTGCAGCCCGTGCTGGACAAGTACTGCGTGGGGTGCCACGGCGGGGGGCAGATGAGCCCGCCCGACCTGCGGCTGGCGGGCAGCGCCCGCTTCCGGAACTTCACGCCCTCCTACGTGGCCCTGCACCCCTTCGTGCGGCGGCCCGGTCCGGAGAGCGACTATCACCTGCAGATACCGCTGGAATGGCATGCCGGCACGAGCGAGCTGGTGCAGATGCTGGAAAAGGGCCATTACAACGTGAAGCTCGACGCCGAGGCATGGGACCGGCTGATCACCTGGATCGACCTGAACGTGCCGGACCACGGCACCTGGCACGAGGCGAACGGCCTGTCGTCGATGATGCAGTGCCGCCTGGCGGCGCGTACGAAATATGCCAACCGGCCCGAGGACCCAGAGGCCATCTGCGAGGACGCGCAGGTCAAAGTTCCGGTGAAGTTCGTCGCGCCGCCGCCGCCGGCCAATCGCGACGCCAGGCCGCCGGCCGTGGCCGGCTGGCCGTTCGACGCGGCCGAAGCCAAACGCCGGCAGCAGGCGGTCAAGCTGCCGCCGACACTGAACCTGCCGCTGGCCGAGGGCCTGCAAATCGAGCTGGTGCTGATCCCCGCGGGCGAGTTCGTCATGGGCGATCCGGCCGGCAACGCCGACGAGTCCCCCGCCACGCGGGTGAAGATCGCCCGGCCGTTCTACATGAGCCGCACGGAGATCACCAACGCGCAGTACGCGGCGTTCGACCCGCGGCACGACAGCGCCGCCATCAGCACGACCAACAAGGACCATAACGAGCCCGGCATCCCCGTGAACGGTCCGCAACAGCCCGTGGTGCGGGTTACCTGGCAGCAGGCCGCCGGGTTCTGCCAGTGGCTCTCGGCACGGAGCGGTTTGAAGGCCAGCCTGCCCAGCGAGGGCCAGTGGGAGTGGGCGGCCCGGGCGGGCACGGCGACGCCGATGTACTTCGGCGACCGGCAGGCCGACTTTTCCAAGTTCGCCAACCTGGCCGACGCCTCCTTGCTGCAACTCGCTCGGGGCGACTCGCCGCCGTGGCTGCCCCGCATCCAGCGCTGCAACGACGGGGCCACGGTCACCAACAGCGTGGGCCGCTACCAGCCGAACGCCTGGGGCCTGTGCGACATGATCGGAAACGCGAGCGAGTGGACCCGCTCCACCTACCGGCCCTATCCTTACGACGCCGGCGACGGCCGCGACGACCCGTCCACCCCCGGGCAAAAGGTCGTCCGCGGCGGGTCGTGGTACGACCGCCCGCAGCGGGCCACCGCCTCGTTCCGCCTGCACTACCAGCCCTGGCAGGCCGTGTACAACGTCGGCTTCCGGCTGATTGCGGAGGGTGGCGAGGAGTTGGCGAAGCGGTAAGCCGGAAAACGACGCAAACATCCGCCCATTTCTATTAACACCCGAGGAGAAACACACATGCCGTCTGAAACGAACCTTGGATTGAGCCGTCGCGAGATGATCGCCGCGGGAGCCGCCGCGGCCGGCGTCGCGCTGGCCGGCCAACTCCATGCGGCGGACGCCGCGCGTGCCGCCGCCCCCGCCGTGAAAACCTATAGCAATGCCGACTTCTACGACGCCGGCGGAAAGTTCCAGCCCGAGCAGGCCAAGGCAGCCTATTTCGACATGTTCCGGCGCTTCGCCTATCCCCTCTCCGACACGCTGCGGAAAGGCATGTGGGTGCTGGACTTCGCACTGGGCGATTTTGCCGCCGTGGGCATGGCCGGCATCTTCTGGCTCAACCGCCAGGACTACGGCTACTTCGGCCACGAGATTTTTCTCTTGCCGGGCCAGATGATTCCCGAGCACCAACATCTGGCCACCGACAAGGGGCCGGCCAAGATGGAATCGTGGCAGCCGCGGCACGGGATGATCTACACGTTCGGCGAAGGCGCGCCGACGCCCGCGTATTTCTCGAAGATCCCCGCCAGCCAGCGCGAGATCGTCAAGTCGCGGCACTGCAAGCCGCTGGGGATCGACGAGCTGGCCGACTTGAATCGCCGCGAGGCCTGGCACTTCATGGTCGCCGGGCCGGAAGGGGCCCTGGTGACCGAGTACGGCACGTTCCACGACATGGCCGGGCTGCGGTTCTCCAATCCGAGGGCGAAGGTCTGAGCAAGAGATGCTGATCTCGTTGCACATTCCCAAGGCCGCGGGAACCAGCTTCCGCATCGCGCTGGAGCAGAAGTTCGGCAGCGGGCTGCTGCGAGACTACGATGATCGGCCGATCCACTCTTCCCCCGCGGAAAGAAACGCCAAGGCGCTCCGCGACTGCCAATTGAACCGGGAGCGATCCTTCGAGGGAGTGGCGTGCATCCACGGCCATTTTCTGCCCCGCAAATACCTGCCCTTGATCGAGAAGGAGAGCACCCGGCTCGTGACCTGGCTGCGCGATCCCGTCGAGCGGCTCGCGTCGAATTACCGGCATTGGAAGCGATTCGGCCAATGCGATCAGGGCTCGCCCCTGGTGCGACGATTCATCGACCAGCAGTGGTCGTTCGAGCGCTTTTGTTTTGCCGACGAGCTGAAAGACCTTTACAGCCAGTTCCTGTGGGACTTTTCTTTTGCGCGTTTCGACTTCGTCGGGATTACCGAGCACTACGAAGAAGACATGGCCTGCTTCTCCCAGAGGTTTCTCGACGCGCCCGCCGCCGTCTATCGCTGCAATGTGAACCCCGACGCGACCGGGCGGAAGTACGTCAGCGATGCCGGTCTCCGCGCGGATATCGAAGCCTTTCACGCCAAGGACATGGCCTTGTACCGGCAAGCGCTCGCCCTGCGGCAAGCGAGACTCTCTTCCGCCTCTCCCGCATTATTATTCTCCTCGCAATCGTGTCATGAGGTGCAGCCATGATCGGCCGCCTGGCGATCGACGCGACCCTGGCCGTGCTCGGCCTGGCGATTGCCGCCGGCGGCGCAGCTCCGGCCGATTCGCCCCGCCCCGTCGCCTCGGTCGAGGTGGCGGACCTCGGCTGCGAGTACCTGCACGATCCCTTGGGGATCGACGTGCGGCAGCCGCGGCTGAGTTGGCGGCTGACGGCCAGGGATGCCACGGCCCGCGGCCTGCGGCAAACCGCTTACCGGGTGCTGGCGGGCAGCAGCTTGCAGCGATTGGCCCGCGACGACGGCGACCTTTGGGACTCGGGAGAAGTGCGCTCGAATCGATCGGTTCACGTCGCTTATGCCGGGCGGCCGCTGGCATCGCGGGCCGAGTGCTTCTGGAAGGTGCGGGTGCGCGATCAAGCCGGCGCGCTTTCCGCCTGGAGCCAGCCGGCACGCTGGACGATGGGGCTGCTCGACCGGGAGGATTGGTCGGCGCAGTGGATCGGCACCGCCGCGGTTCACGTGCGGCAGCGGGGCTGGCCGATCCCGGACAACACCATGCCCGATCCCTGGTTCCGCAAGCAGTTCACCTTGGACACCGCGCCCCGGCGGGCGATGCTCTACGTGGCCTCGATCGGCTATCACGAGGTCTACGTCAACGGCCGGAAAGTCGGCGACACGGTGCTGGCGCCTTGCGCGACGAACCACAAGCAGCGGGCGCGGTACTGCACCTACGACATTGCCGCGTATCTGCGGCCGGGCAAGAACGTGATCGGCCTGTGGCTGGGCACGTCCTGGTCGATCTTCCCGCCCTACAAGAGCAGCGACAAGCCGGCCGGCCCGCTGGTGCTCGCGCAGGCCGAGCTGGAGCTGCCCGGCGGAGACGGGCTGTGCATCGCGAGCGACGCCACCTGGCGGACCCACCCCAGTCCGAGCACGCTGCTGGGCGTGTGGGACTTCATGCACTTCGGCGGCGAGCTGTACGACGCCAACCGCGAAGTGGCCGGTTGGTGCCGGGCGGACCTGGACGATTCGCAGTGGAAACCGGCCACGCCGTTCGCGCCGCAACTGATTCTTTCGGCGGAAATGGTGGAACCCAACCGGCTTCAGCAGGCCATCCACCCGCTGGCGATCGAAGCCCGGCCCGGCGGCCGGTACCGCGTCGATATGGGCGTGAACTTCGCCGGTTTCGTCGAGATCGACCTCAGCGGCACGCCCGGCCAGCGAGTCGACATTCAGTTTTCCGAGCGGCCGGACCAGCCGGTCACGCACCTGTTGCACAGCGCCTACATCCCGGGTCCTTCCGGCAAGGGGACCTTCCGCAACCGCTTCAATTACAGCGTGGGGCGCTGGATCACGATCCAGGGACTCGCCGCGAAGCCGGCGGCGGCGGACATCCGCGGCTGGCTCGTCCGCAGCGATTACCGCAGGGCGGCCGATTTCGAGTGCTCCGACCAGCTCCTCAACGACATCTATCGCACCACGCTCTGGACCTTCGAGAACCTGAGCGTGGGAGGCTACGTGGTCGATTGCCCGCACCGCGAGCGGATGGGCTACGGCGGCGATGCCCATGCCACGACCGAGACGGCCCTGAACAGCTATCACCTGGGCGCTTTCTACACGAAATGGGCCCAGGACTGGCGGGACGTGCAAGGCAGTTCCGCGAGCTGGGGCAGCGGGGTCAAGGCCGGCCAGCCCGGCGCGGGCGGGGCGGCGGAAACAGGCAACCTGCCCTACACCGCGCCCACCTACTGGGGCGGCGGCGGCCCGGCCTGGTGCGGCTACTGCGTGACGCTCCCCTGGCTCATGTACCGGCAGTACGGTGACGTCCGCATCCTCGCACAGGGCTTCCCTACGATCCAACGCTGGCTGGCCTTCCTGGAGAGCAAGGCCCACGGCGACATGCTGGTCCGCTGGGGCGGCGAGTGGGACTTCCTGGGCGATTGGCTCTGGCCGGGCGCCAAAGGGGTCAATGGCGACACGCCCGAAACCCTGTTCTTCAACAACTGCTACTGGATCTACAATCTTCAGACGGCCGCGCGGATCGCCGGCGTGCTCGGAAAGCCCGCGCTTGCCGATGCCTATGGCAAGCGCGCCGAGAGCGTGGGCCGCGCGGTGCACGCCCGCTTCTTCCGGCCGGAGGACAACAGCTACGCCAGCGGCTGCCAGGCGTATCTCGCGATCGCGCTCTTGGTCGGCCTGCCTCCGGAGAACCTGCGGGCCGCCGTGGCGAAACGCCTGGAGGACGAGATCCTGGCCCGCCGCCGCGGACACATTCACGCGGGCATCACCGGCGGCTACTTCGTGATCAAGAACCTGCTGGAGAGCGGACGGGACGATTTGATCCTGGAGATGGCCACCAAGGACGACTACCCGAGCTGGGGCCACATGCTCCGCCGCGGCGCCAGCACGTTCTGGGAATCCTGGGAAGGCGACATTTCGCTTTTGCACAGCTCCTATCTCTCGCTCGGCCTGTGGTTCGTCGAGGGGCTGGGCGGAATCCGGCCCGATCCGCAGCAGGGGGGCTTCCAAACGTTCGTGATTCGGCCGGGCATCGTGCCCAAACGATTGGACTGGGTCAAGGCCCGCTATGAATCGCCTTATGGCCCGATCCGGAGCGCCTGGAAAGTCGAGCAGGACCGGCTCCGCCTGTCCGTGGCCGTGCCTCCCAACAGCACGGCCACGGTCTTCGTGCCGGCCAAGGACGCCGGCGCGGTGCGCGAATCCGGACGCCCGGCGTCCGCAGCGCCGGGCGTCAAACCGGCCGGCATGGTCGACGGCCGCGGCGTGTTCCGCCTGGAATCGGGCAACTACGAGTTCGAATCGAGCCTGTAATGGGCAGCTACACGGATTTAAGTCCCATAGCCATCCCACAAGCGAGGAACCTATGAACGAGCACGGCGAACGGATCGAACGGACGTATGCGTTGGCCAAGGAGCGTTACGCCGCGATGGGCGTGAACACGGATCAGGCCTTGCAGCAATTGGCCAAAGTGCCCATCTCGTTGCACTGCTGGCAGGGCGACGACAACACGGGTTTCGAAAACCTGAACGTCGAAATGGGCGGCGGCCTGGCCATCACGGGCAATTACCCCGGCAAGGCCCGCACGCCCGACGAGCTGCGGGCCGACTACGACATGGCGTTGTCGCTCGTGCCCGGCACGCATCGCGTGAACCTGCACTCGATGTATGCCGAGACCGGCGGGCGGAAGGTGGATCGCAACCAGTTCGCGCCCGAGCACTATCAGGCGTGGATCGACTGGGCGAAGGCCAAGGGCCTGGGAATCGACTTCAATCCCACCTGCTACGGCCATCCCAAGGCGGCTGACGGCCTGACGCTGGCCCATCCGGACGACGGCATCCGCCGCTTCTGGATCGAGCACTGCATGGCCTGCCGCAAGGTGGGCGAGGCGATCGGCCGCGCGCTGGGCAAGCCGTGCGTGACCAACGTCTGGATTCCCGACGGCTACAAGGACGTCACCTTCGACCGCAAGACGCCCCGCGAGTGGCTCGCCCGCGCGCTGGACGAGGTCTTTGCCGAGCCGATCGACACGGCGTATAACCTGGACGCCGTCGAGCCGAAGCTCTTCGGCATCGGTTCCGAGACCTACGTGGTCGGCTCGTTCGAATTCTATCTGGGCTACGCGATCACCCGCAAGAAGCTGCTGTGCCTCGACATGGGGCACTTCCATCCTACCGAGAGCGTCGCCGACAAGGTCTCGTCGGTCATGCTCTACGTCGACAAGGTCTTGTTTCACGTCAGCCGCGGCATCCGCTGGGACAGCGACCATGTGGTGATTTTCAACGACGAGCTGCGGGCGGTCGCCGAAGAATTGGTCCGCGGCGATTACCTCGGCCGCGTACACATCGGGCTGGATTATTTCGACGCCAGCATCAATCGCGTCGCCGCCTGGGTGATCGGCATCCGGGCGATGCTCAAGGCCCTGCTCTTGGCGATGGTCGAACCGGCCGGGAAGCTGCGCGACTTCGAGAACCGCGGCGACTGCACCTCGCGGCTGGCCCTCTTCGAGGAAGCGAAGACCTTGCCGCTGGGCGCCGTGTGGGACTACTACTGCCTGCAGCACGGCGTGCCGCCGGGCATGGCCTGGATGGATCGCGTCAAGGACTACGAGCGGCGGGTGACCGGCAAACGCGGCTAAATGGAGTTGCGTGGGTCCGGGAGGGGGCGTTTCTCCTCCCCTCTCCCCTGAAAGCACGCCATGGCGCCGCTGCGACCTCCGCTCGCCCAACTTGTCCGCCAGAACTTGGGAAACCCGGAAGCCCGCGTCGTCGCCGCGAGGGCCAGGGCCATCGTGGGGGCGGACCAATGTTACACCTGAAAGAAGCGAAGTGCTACTATTGCATGTGGGAACGGGACTTGTCATCGCTATGTGTTTCTGCGGGAAACGTTACGAGAGACTGAGCGGGAAAAAATGGGGGCTGGTGAAAAACCGCAGAGCATCGGCACAAGACCAGGGCAATCGGCAAACGGCATCCCATCGACGGCCAGCGCCACATTGCGGATCTTCGGGAATGTCGAGAATCGCACCCAAGACGTTGCCCGTTTGACCCCTCCCACGATTGCGTAGAACGCGAAAGGATCGACGATGCCGGCCCACGTCTGAGCACAGCGGGGTCTTTGCTGCGGGGGCAGGGGACGGCAGCATGATCGGCGGGGATTGTCGGCGGCCGGCCCCGCCGGGATTGTCGGCGGCCGGCATGATCGACGGGAGTGCCGCGGCGGCCGATCCGGCAACTGGCGGGCCGGTCCGGCGGCGGGCTGGCGGCACCAACGGCCGGGTTCGCCGGAGTGGGAAGCGGCAACAGCCGGACGGACTCTGAAACGGGCGTCGAAATGCCTTGCCGGAAGAAACTGCCACAACGCTGTTTTGGGCCCCCTGACACCCGTTTCTAACTGTGCCGGGAATCGGCCTGGGAATGCCTGCCGCACACGCCGCCGCGAATCCCTCTCACCGGTTGACACTTGCGGCCGGGCGGGGTATTTTGACCCCTTGGGTGGCGTCGTCGCGGGGACCCGCCGGTGGCCAAGTGCCTGTGGGGGAATGAGTTACCGGAATTGTAGCAGGCACACGCCGTGTGCCGCCCGGCAATTACGGCACACGGCGTGTGCCTACTACATTCGGATTCGGTAGGTTATTGTCATACAGCGCCTAACGTGGCGCTCTACACTGAGCCGGCCCGACCCAACCGTGCCGCAAGGCCGCACCCGAACCATTTTTGGAGGAACACACCATGGCAAAATCGCTGCGCACTCGTCGGGAATTCCTGGCCGACGCGGGACTCGCCGCTGCGGTACTTTGTAGCGGAGTCGCCGCCGGCCCTGCCGCAGAGCCGGACGATAAGTTGCACGTGTCCATTAACCAGTGGTCGGTCGGCGCGATCCGCGGACGCGACAAGCAACACGCGGGGATCTCGTTCGACGCGGAGCTCGCGGCCCTGGCGGCCTGTGGAATCAACGGTTGGGAGCCCGGCCTGGGCTCGGCCGACCAGGTCGACGGGCTGTTCGCGCAACTCGCGAAACACGGTCTCCAGTTGCGCTCAATCTATACGGGCAGTTCCCTCGTCGATCCGGCGAACGTGGACAAGGAGATCGCGCGGATCGTCGCCCTAGCCAAACGCGCGAAAGAGGTCGGCACCAAGATCATCGTGACCAATCCCAGTCCGTTGGCCAACCGCCAGGGGAAGACCGACGGGCAACTGCGGACCCAAGCGGCGGCACTCAACAAGTTGGGACATGAACTGGCGGCCTTGGGAGTCACCCTGGCTTATCACAATCACGATGTCGAGCTGAATTTCGCCGCCCGCGAGTTCCACCACATGCTGCTCGGGACCGACCCGGCCGCAATGTCGCTGTGCCTGGACGTGCACTGGGTCTACCGCGGCGCGGGCCATTCGCAGGTGGCGTTGTTCGATGTCTTGAAGCTTTACGGGGCACGCGTCCGCGAGCTGCACCTGCGGCAGTCCGCGGGGAACGTGTGGAGCGAGGTGTTCGGCGACGGCGACATCGACTATCGAGCCGTGGCGAAGAAACTGCGCGAGCTGGGCGTGTGCCCGCTCCTGGTGTTGGAGCAAGGCCCGGAAGGCAAGACGCCGCAGACCCTGGAGCCGGAAGAGGTGCATCGCCGCAGCGTGCGGTACGTGCGGGAAGTTTTCGCCGATTTCGCGCCGCGGGCCGGCACAAGTTCGTGAACGGGCGCTATTAAGAAACGATCTCAAAAGCTCCCCTCGCCCTTTGGGAGAGGCACCCACGACCACGCTTTGCGTGGTGCCCGACCCGGGGGTGAGGGCGTTGTGGGCTGCACCGCAAGAAATGACTGCTTTCTCGCTCCCCGCCCTCACCCTAACCCTCTCCCGGAGGGAGAGGGGACCACGGGCTTACTCTCTTGAGACAGTTTCTAAACCAGGGGGCTGCCCATGACTGGAACTCGTCGCCGCTTCAACACGTTGCCGGTTGCATTGCTTGCGGCCGCGGCTGTCGCCGGCCCCGCACTGGCGCGGGACTCGGGGCTTGTTACCGGCCTTGGTCCCGCGGGTCCCACTTCGATTGCCTACAACGGTGCGGAACTGTTGGCCGGCAAGATACAGCCTGAGGTCTCCGCCACCGGCACGGATGGAACGCCCGTCAGGCTCTCGCCGACTCCGACGTGTACGTGCAAGGCCGGCGATTGGACCCAGCGTTGGGACGGCTTGGAGATCGTGGCCAGGCTGCGGCAGGACAGGGATGTCCTGAACATGGTGATAACGCTCCACAACACGGGCGCGCAGCCGTTGGCCAAGATTCAGTACGGGCCTTTCAGGCTGCACTTTCCGAAGCGTCCCACAGGGGGCAGGTGGTATTGGGGCTATGAAGTCTCGCTCGACGCCGCGGAAGCCCCCGGGGTCCTCGTGGCCGATTGGGGCCAGGACAAGTTGGTGCTCTGCGTGGAACCGGGCTCGGCGGTGAGGACCGCTGAAGATGCGGCCCGTCCCATGACCGTCGGTTTCGCAGGAAACTACGGTCCTTTTGACAGTTCCGTGCAGACGCCCGTCTTTTTCCGCACCAGTTTCAGTCCGCCGCTGGCTCCCGGCAAGCGGTGGACTTTCCGCACCTCGCTTCGCCTGGCCTCTTCGGCGACCCCGCTGGAGAAGGTGGCGGGCGACATCTATGCGAAGTTCACGGCGGCCATGCCGTTCGTGCTGAACTGGCCAGACCGCCGCCCGATCGGGGCCATTTTCATGGCCCGCGACAACACCAAATGGAAAACCAACCCGCGCGGCTGGTTCAACGACGAGCAGGTGGACATTACGACGGACGCGGGCCGCGCCGCCTTCCGCCAGCGCTTGCTCCGCTTCGCCGACGGCTGCGTCCGGGAAGTGAAGAAAACGGGGGGACAGGGCGTGATCGTGTGGGACATCGAGGGCGACCAGATGCCCCATGCGATCACCTACCTCGGCGACCCGCGCGTGCTGCCACAAGAGGCACCGGAGATGGACGCCGTGGCGGACGAGTTCTTCAAGCGGTTCCTTGACGCCGGGCTGAGAACCGGCGTCTGCATCCGGCCCTCCAAGGTCATCCCCGACGGCAAGGGCGGCTGGAAGCACCAGCAGGTCGAGGACCACGTCGCCGACATGGCGGACAAGATCGCCTACGCCAAGCAGCGCTGGGGCTGCACCATCTTCTACATGGACACCAACGTGAAATGGCCGATGCACCGGCTCGAGGACGACCAATCGCGGGGCATGTGGCAGGGCGAGGCGCGACTGCTGACTTCCGCCGAGATTCGCGAGCTTTGCCGCCCCCACGCGGACGTGTTCATCTTCCCTGAATTCGGGCACGCCGGCTATCGCAGCGCCTGTGGCGTGTATTGCGAGCTCCAGGGCTCCAACGACTCGGACAACGAGGACGGGCCGCGCACGAGCGACGAGCTGCGGCTGCTCTACCCGCGCGCTTGCACCGTCGTCATGAACAAAGGCGATTACCTCAGTTACTGGAAAGGACTTCGCAAGGGGGTCATGGGCGGCGACATCCATCTGTTTCGCGGCTGGTTCGCCGATACGGACAACACTTACATCAAGCACCTCTACGAGGAGGTGGACTTCCTCCGCCGCGCCCCTTCGGTCCAAACGAGCGGTTCCTTGCAGACGTTGCTGGCAGATGCGGATCCGCTCGTCCGCTTCACGGCGGTCTCGCGATTGCAAAGACCCGATTCCGGTCAAATCGCAACGCTGCTCAAGGCGCTTGGTGTCGAGAAAGAGTGGGGCGTTCGGCGGCGGATCGTGGAGGCGCTGGGCGCTTCGGGCGATGCGTCGGCCGTGCCGGTGCTTGCGGGCATGGTCAACGACCCCAGCGGGCTGGGCCGATTTGCCGCCGCCGCGCTGGGGCAGATCGGCGCGCCGGCAACGCCGGCTTTGCTGGACATGGCAGCGGACAAGGACCGTCGCCTGGCGGAGAACGCCCTTGCGGCGTTGGCAGGCTGCGGCGACCCGGCGGCCACCCCCACGCTCCTTTCCCTCACGCAACACCCGGAGGCTTCCATCCGCGCGCTGGCTGCGCGCGCCCTTGGCTGCAGGGCGGCTCGCGAGGTTACGGCCCGCCTGGTCGCGATGCTGGAAGACAAGGAAGATCAGGTTGTTGCCGCAGCCTGTGCTGCGCTGGGGAGACTCAAGGACCGCGCCGCGATCAAGGCCCTGGTGGACTTGGACATACGAACGAAGAACAACGCTGTCCGCGAGGCGGCCGGGCACGCGCTGGAAGCAATCACGGGCTGCGAGTACGGCCCTTACCCGGCAAGATGGAAGAAAGCGATGGACGACGACAAGGTCTAAAACTTCAGGCCGCGGTCCTTACCGGCTGGATGGTTCAGGCCATAGTGGGGGATTCCATGCGATTCGAGTCCGTTGCCAGGTCGGCCATGCTCGCCTCGGTGGTCCTCACCGCCGGCTGCCGGCGTGCAGTGGCGGAGCGGACCACGCTGCCGGAGGACCGCCCGCCTTCCGTGCAATCCGTGCAGTCCGCGGCGTCGAAAACGCCGCGGCATGACGCCGATCGCTCACCGTTTGCGGGCTCCAAGACCTGCCGCGACTGCCACGCGGACTTCTACAAGCTTTGGGTTACGTCGTTCCACGGGCTGGCCATGCAGCCGTACACGGCCGCGCTGGGCCGCAAGAACCTGTCGCCGCAGGCGACCGAGATCGTGGTCGGCAAGACGCGCTACCGGGCGGAAATCGACGACCGCGGGGGGCGGGTCCGCCAACGCGGCCCGGACGGAGAACAGGAGTTCCCCATCGAGCAGGTCATGGGCGGAAAGAACGTCTACTACTTCCTTACGCCCTTGGAACGCGGGCGATTGCAGGTGCTCCCGGTCGCCTATGACGTTCACAAGCGGGCCTGGTATGACACGGCGGCCAGCGGAGTGCGGCACTTCCCCGACCGCCGCGACGAGGCTCTCCTGTGGACCGATCGCATGTTCACCTTCAATACGACGTGCTTCAATTGCCACGTCAGTCAACTCCGCACGAACTACGATCTGGCCGGCGACACTTACAAGACGACGTGGAGCGAGCCGGGCATTAGCTGCGAGGCGTGCCACGGACCGGCGGGCGCTCACGTCCGCGCGATGGAAACCGCCGCCGATCCGGCCAAGGTCCGCGACATCAAGATCATCCGCGCCAAGGAATTCACGCCCGAACGGATGAACGACCTCTGTGCCACGTGCCATGCCAAACTCGTGCCGCTTTCGCTCGACTTCCGGCCGGGCGACAAGTTCTTCGACCATTTCGACCTCGTCGTGCTCGATCATCCCGACTTCTATCCGGACGGCCGCGACCTGGGCGAGAACTACACCTACACGTCCTGGCTGCTGGGCGGCTGCGGGCAGTCGGGCAAGCTCGACTGCAACCACTGTCACACGCCCAGCGGCCGGCTCAGATTCGAAGGGGCCGAGGCGAACAAGTCTTGCGCCCCCTGCCATCAGAAGTACCTGGACGATCCGGTGGCCCACGGGCACCACGCGGCGGGCAGCAAGGGCAACGACTGCATTGGCTGCCACATGCCCATGACGCGTTTCGCGGCGATGGGGCGGAGCGACCACTCGATGCGGCCGCCCACCCCGGCCGCGACCATCGCCTACAAGTCGCCCAATGCCTGCAACCTCTGCCATGCCGACCACGACGCGGCCTGGTCCGATGAGTGGGTCCGCAAATGGTACACGGCCGATTATCAGGCCGAGACGCTCCGCCGGGCGGAACTGATCGACCTGGCGCGCAAGCGGCAGTGGCGACGCCTGCCGGACATGCTGGCGGAACTCGCCAGGAAAGACGGCAACGAGGTCTACAAGACGTCGCTGGCGCGGCTGCTGCGCGGTTGCGAAGACCCGCGCAAATGGCCGGTCCTGGTCGCATTGCTGCGGGATCCCTCGCCGCTGGTGCGGTCCGCCGCGGCGTCGGAGTTGGGCGGCCGCTTGACGCCCGCGGTGCTCAAGGCCCTGTTGGCGGCCGCCGCCGATCCGTCGCGGTTGGTGCGAATTCGCACCGCCATGTCGCTGGCGGCGCTGCCGCCGGAATCCGTGACCGACCAGCGCGAGCGGGCGAACCTGGAAAAGGCGAACCTTGGCTTCGCCACGGCGATGCGCGCCCGGCCGGACGATTGGGCCTCGCACGCCAACCTGGGCAACTTCTACATGGAGGGCCGCAACTTCCCCGCCGCCGCGGCCTGCTTCGAGACGGCGACGCGCCTGGAGCCGCGGCAGATCGGTCCGCTGGTGAACGCCTCGCTGGCCTACAGCAACATGGACCAGAACGACAAGGCCGAGCGGAGCCTGCGCCGCGCCCTGAAGATCGAGCCGGCCAACGCGGCCGCCAACTTCAATCTCGGTCTGCTGCTGGGGGAACAACGACGCTTGCCCGAGGCGGAGCAGGCGCTGCGGGCCGCCTTGAAGGCCGACCCGCAAATGGCGGCCGCGGCCTATAACCTCGGCGTGCTGCTGGCCGACAAGAGCCTGGACGAGGCCGTCGCGTGGTGCCGCAAGGCGCATGAGTTGCTCCCCGGCGAGCCGAAATACGCCCACACATTGGCCTTCTTCCTGCGGCAGAAAGGAAACGTCGACGAGGCGATCCAACTGCTGCGGCAGGTGATCCGCCACGCGCCGCTCTACTTGGACGCCTATTTGCTGCTCGGCGAGATCCATGAGCAACGGCATGACATTGCGGCGGCCGCGGCCGTCTATCGCGACGCGTTGAAACTGGAGCCGTTGCCGCCCCAGTTGCGGAGAGAGTTGGAATCCAAGCTGCGGGCGATCGATTCGCGGAACCGCTGAAGGATCGAGTGAAGCAGTCTTGCATATTGAAACGCCTTCCCCCCCGGTGTCTTACCCTAGTCGAGGAGGATTCCATGAGCCCATCGTCGCTTGCAGGTCGGGCCGCGACTGCCCGCGGCATGGCGGTCCTGGCCGCCTGGCTTCTGTTGGTCGGACGGACGTTGGCGGCGGAGCCGCCGGCCGATCTCTATGTCGCGCCCGGCGGCAACGACGCCTGGTCCGGCCTGCGGCCCGATCCCGGGCCGGCCGCCGACGGCCCGCTGGCCACGCTCGGCCGGGCAGCGGAACTCGTCCGCGAGCTGCGCCGCAAAGAACCCGACCGGCAGCGGCCGATCATCGTGGCTCTCCGCGGCGGCACGTACTTCCTGGCCAAGCCGATCGAGCTGAGGCCGGCGGATTCGGGCACGGAGTCCGCGCCCACGATCTATGCGGCCTACGGCCAGGAGCGGCCCGTGCTGAGCGGCGGAGTGCGGATCGGCGATTGGCGGGTGGACGGCCAGGGCCGCTGGCACGCCGCGCTGGCGGACGTGAAGAGCGGCCAGTGGGCCTTCGCGCAACTGTTCGTCAACGACCAGCGGCGGTTCCGCCCCCGGCTGCCCAAGCAGGGCTACTTCAAGATCGCCGCGGAACTCCCTCCCAGCCCGAAGGCCAACGGCAAGGGCCACGACTGCTTCGGCTACTCGGACGACGACCTGCGGCCCGGCTGGGCCAACCTGTCCGACGTCGAGGTGCTGGCCTTCCATGAATGGACGGCCTCGCGGATGCGGATCGACGCGCTGGAGACGCAGCGGCACGTCGTCCGCTTTACCGGCACGACACGGGGCACCAGCGGCTGGGCCGCGTTCCATAAGGGCTACCGCTTCCTTGTGGAGAACGTCCGCGAGGCGCTGGGCGAGCCGGGCCAGTGGTATCTGGACCGCCCGGCCGGCGAGCTGGTCTACGTGCCCAGGCCGGGCGAGGAGCCGGGCAAGACCACGGTCATTGCCCCGCGGCTGCCACGGCTCTTGGCGCTGCGAGGCGAGGGGCCGTCGGGCCGCTGGCTCCAGCACGTCCGCTTCCGCGGCCTGACGTTCGCCCATGCCAACTGGGTGCTGCCGCCGGAAGGCCAGAGTTTCCCGCAGGCCGAGGTGAACCTGGACGCCGCGGTGTCGGCGGTGGCCGCCCGGAACATCGCCCTGGAAAGCTGCTGCGTGCGGCAGGTGGGGGGATACGCGATCGCGCTGGGGGCCGGCTGCCGCCAGAACACCATCCAGGGCTGCGAGCTGCTGGACCTCGGCGGCGGGGGCGTCAAGATCGGCCAGGGCGGCGGCCCGAACGAGTGGGGCGGCCCCGGGGGCGGTGGCGACGAGATCGCCTCGCACAACACCGTCCGGCAGTGCCTCATCGCCCACGGCGGACGCCTGCACTCGGCCGCGGTGGGCGTGTGGATCGGCCACTCGCCCCACAATGTCGTCGAGCACAACGACATCTACGACTTCTACTACACGGGCATCTCGGTCGGTTGGGTCTGGGGCTATGGCCCCAGCCAGGCGCACCACAACGACATCGGCTTCAACCACGTCCACACGCTCGGCCAGGGCGTGCTCTCGGACATGAGCGGCATCTACACGCTGGGGGTCTCGCCCGGCACGCGGATACACGACAACTGCTTCCACGACATCCGCTCGTTCAGCTACGGCGGCTGGGGGCTCTATACCGACGAGGGCTCCAGCGGCATGGTGCTGGAAAACAACCTCGTCTACCGCACCAAGACCGGCGGCTTCCACCAGCACTACGGCAAGGAGAACCGCGTCGTGAACAATATCTTCGCACTGGGCACCGAGCAGCAGCTCCAGCGGACCCGCAGCGAGCCGCACCTGTCTTTCTTCTTCGAGCGGAACATCGTCTACTGGGACAATGCCAGCCCGCTTTTGGGCAGCAACTGGCAGGACAACCACTTCAAGCTCGACAACAACGTGTATTGGAACGCTGCGGGCAAGCCGATCACGTTTCCCGGCGGATTGACGCTCCAGCAGTGGCAGACCCAGCGGGGGCAGGACGAGCATTCGATCATTGCCGATCCCAAGTTCGTCGCGCCGGCGGAGGGCGATTTCCGCCTGAAGGAGGGCTCGCCGGCCCTGGGCGTGGGTTTCCGCCCCTTCGACGCCTCACGTGCCGGCCGAAGCTTGCCGCTGGTCCTGGCCCGCGACCTGCCGCCGGTGCCCAAGGCGTTCGAATGAGAACAAGGCGTAATGTGTGATGGGCGACCCCACCCTTCCCAGCCCTCCCACGCTTCGTACCGCGCAGGTCGGGCGCCATGCGCGGCATGGCCGCACGTAGCGCTCGGGTCGCCGTGGCCTTCCGCCCACTGCCCGGCCCCTACGCCGCTCGGCGGCCGGGTCTGGCGGCCCACTGGCGGATCTCGGCGGGGTCGACCCGCCGGAACGAAGCTCCCCCATCCGGAAAGGCGGCTCCCTCCAGAAAGACGAGCGTGCGATCGTCCAACAGCCGTGGGACGAAGAACCATGCCTGGGCCAACGACTGCGGGTCGGGAGAGGCCGACAGGACCAAAAGGTCCACCTTCCCGAGGGCATTGGCCACCCGCGACAAACCCGCTTCCGGACTGCCTGGGACCAGTCGGATCCGCGCCCCGGTGGCCTTGAGCTTCCGGTGGGCCTCTTTCAGCGATAGCCCGAGGCCATCCGTCTGCGAGCGGTCCTCGAAGGGGTCGATCCCCGTGTACTGCACCTCGCCGGCGGCCACCGTCGCCTGGGCGATTTGGATCATCCGCACGGCCCGTTGGGCAGACCCAATGCCGACCTCGACGATCTTGCGGGCCTGCTGCCGTCGGATGGCGCGGTAGATGATCCGCTCGGCCGGCGGCTGGGAGAGATGCAAAAGATAGAAAAGTTTCAGGCGATTCAGACTCAACGCAGCGGCCTCCATGCCTATAGCAAATTTCGGCTGGAGGCCGGCCGCGGGTTGAGAGGCTATTCGGAAAGGCAAGAGCCAAGTCCCCCTCTCCCTCCGGGAGAGGGCCCGGGTGAGGGGGGATTTACGAGGAAGCGTCGATAATTCGCGACGTGGCGCACGAGGCCCTCACCCCCTGCCCTTCTCCCAGAGGGAGAGGGGAGCTTGCCGGGGAACTGTCACACCTTCACCGCCGCCCGCTCGAACTCGTTGGCCGCCATCAGCACCTGCGGCCTCATGGCCGCCAGCGCGGCGACGAATCGCTCGGGCACGATCTCCAGCCGCGTGTTGTAGTGGGTGGCGATCTCGTTGAAGTAGCCCCGCGCCAGGGCAATCCGCTGCTCGGTGTCGATCAAGTTCTGCTGCAGGCCGGCGAACGTCTGGTTGGCCTTCAGGTCGGGGTAGCGTTCGACGATGGCCGCCACACTCTTGCCGACGGCGCTCGGGTCCGGGCCGGCGACCCCGGGCGGGGTGGCCGAAAGCTCGGTCCGCAGCGCCGCCAGTTCGGTCTGCACCCGCTGTTCGTGATCGCTGTAGCCCCGCACCACGTTGACCAGGGCGGGGATCAAGTCGTGCCGCCGCTTGAGCTGGATGTCCACCAGGGCCCAGGCCTCGCGGACCCGCTGGCGGAGATCCACGAGGCTGTTGAAGACCATCCACACCCAAGCCAGGGCTGCGGCGGCCACATAGCCCAGCCCCACGGCTGCATAGACGGCCAGGCGGGAGTCGGCCGGGACGCCGGCCAGGGTGTCGCCGAGCACGGCGCCGCCCACGGCCGGCAGCAGGCCGAGCAAGGCCCAAATGCGCTGGCCCCATTTCAGGCCCGCGCTGACCGCCTGCCGCGAGCGCGTGGAGATGAGGAACATCGCGGCCGCGGGGTCCGCGGCGATCTCGGCGGCGACCACGTCCCGGCGCTCGCGGGCCTGGCCGACGACGTAGAGCACGGCGTGCTGCGGGATGCCGCGCTCGACGAAGCGGCGGCGATGGTCGGAGTCCATGATCGCGGCGGCGGGGCCCTTGGCGTAATAAAGCGGATCGCCGCGGCCACACGTCTCGTCGAAGAGCGTTTCCGGCTCGAGCTTCGCCCCTTCCGGCCGGAGCAGGATCACGCCGCAGTCATCCCGCACGTAGAAGGCGGTCATCTCGCCGCCGTCGGCCACTGTGGTCCAGCCGCTTTCGTGGCGGGTGCGGGTCTGTAGATGGCCGTCCTTGTCCGTGTAGGTCTCGGTGACGGTCCGCGACCAATGTTCTTCCACGCTCCAGCGGTAGCAGACGCACGCCCGGCCGGCCAGGTAACTCGCCAGCGGGGCGGCGCACTCGGCGGTGCCTTCCAACTCGACCAGGCCGATGAAAACGCCCGTGGTCTTGGAGACCGGCAGGTTTTCCACCAGGCGCCAGCGCCTGCCGGCGCGGAAGGCGGCGGCCAGGGCCGCCAGGCCCAGGGCCGCTCCGACCCACGGCACGCACGCTACCCACGGCGAGGGATCGGCCATAACGGGGCTTTCAGGTGTCAGGTTTCAGGTTTCAGGTGAGTCTCTACCGCAGGACCGGCGGGGCGGCGGTGGCGGCGGGCGGCTCGGGCCGTTTGGCCACCACTTCGCGCAACAGGGCGTGCAGCCGCGCGTCGTTGGGCCGCAGGCGGAGGCACCAGTTCAGATGGGGCTGGGCGTCGGCGTATCGGCCGGCGGCCACCAGGCATCGCGCCGCCTCGTAGCGCGCGGGGAATTGCGAAGGGTCGGCCCGCGCGGCCCGCTCGGTGGCCTCGAGCTCGCCGCTGCGGTCGCCCATCTGGCCGCACAGCGAAGCGGCCTCCAGCCAGGCCCGCGCCGCCGCCGTGCCCTGCAGCCGGGCTGCTTCGGATTGTGCCATCTCCCGATAGAAGCGCCGCAGTTCGGTCAACTGGTCGCGGATCCACCCGCGGGCGGCCGCCAGTTCCTCGTCGCCGCCCAGCCACACGGTCCCCGTACACTGGCGGTAGACCTGGCAGAGCGCGGCCGACTGGGCCGGCTCCGTCCACTTCGCGTAGCGCGCGTGCAGGACGCGGAGGGCGTCCAGGTCCAGGTGAAAGGCCGCCAAGAGACACTCGACGGGGACGCGGCCGGCCAAGGACTCAAGGATCTGCATCCGGTGGGTGACGCTCGTCTGGAAGGCTTTCCGCCAATAATCCAGCGCCAGCGGCAGGTTGCCGGCCTGGACGGCCTGCCGGCCGGCCTCCAGCAGCACGCCGCCTTCGTAGGGGCGCACCGCCAAGGCCTGGGCGATGAATGCCGTTTGGGCCGCCTCGCAGTTCGAGCCGTCCAGGAAACACAGATTGGCCAGGAGCAGGTAGCCCTCTCCCTGCAGGGGACTCAGCGAGACGGCCGTGCGGGCGTGCTCGCGGGCACGACTCAAATCCGCGCGCCGTTCGCCGACCGCCCGCGCCAGCCACTCGTCCACCGCTGCCGGTGAGGCGAAGCCTGCCGCCACGGCCGCCGCGGCGATCTCGACCAGCGGCATGGCGTTCTGGGAGGTTGTCTGGGAAAGGTCGAAGTTGCGGAGGTAGGCCTCCGCGAGGCGGAGCTGGGCGCGGGCGTGGTCGGGCTCCCAACGCAGCACTTCCTCCAGCTCGGCGATTTGTTGAACCGTGGAGGCCTTGGCTGCCGGGACACCCGCTTGCAGGTCCCGGGAGCCCGGCAGGACCGGCTTCGCCTTGTTCGCGGCCGCCGCGTCGGTGGCGGCCAGGTCCAGCCGGAGATACGCATCCCAGTGGATCTGGGCCACGGCGGGGCCCACGCAGCCGGCCACCGCCCACGCCCCGGCAAGCGTCAGCGCCAGGATCGCCGCCAGGCCGACCGGTTGGGGCATTACGACCGTGTGGAAGCTGCGGTTGGACGGGTCGCGGGCCAGTTGCCAGAGGCGGTAGGCGGCGGCGGCCAGCAGCGCGACCAACACCATGCAGGCCGGCACATACCACACGAAATCCACCAGGGCGTGGACGGCGTCGGCGGCCAAACCGGCCGACACGGCCCCGGCACAAAGCAGGATGCGGCGGGGGTCTGGGAGTGCGTGCGGGTCTTTCGGATCGGCGTGCCGCACGGCGGAGGCGTGTTGGGGCGTGGTCTCCGACCCCGCCCCTGGCCGTGACCGCAGGTTTCCCGCACCGGCCGGGAGACCTAACGGCCTGCCGGCGGCGGGGTCGGAGCCCCGCGCCGACCGCAGCTTTGCGGCCGCCGCCCGCAAGGCCCCGATGCACCAGAAGGCTGAGAGTCCCATTCCGGCGGCCATCAACCCCAGGCCGACGATGCCGCTTTCCAAGAGCAATTGCAAGGGGCTGCTTTCGGCGTGGGTGTATTCGCAGACCGGGCAGGTCTCCATGTACATGGGGTAGACTTCGGCGTGGCTGCCGACGCCGGAGCCTAACGGCAGGTAGTGGGGCACGGCCTTGGCGTCGGCAGCCCAGATGGCCCGGCGGCTGTGACGGGCGTCCAGGGTCTCCAGCGAGCCGGAGGTCAGGTCCCCCAGCCGCGTTTGCACCTTGTCGTAGCCATGGATGGTCAGGGCGGCGGCGGTCAACAGGGACATGGCCGCCAGGCCCAGCACGGTGCGGCGCCCCAGGAGTTTGGCCCGGCAACCGATGGCGACCGCCACCGTGGCGGCCACCAGCAAAGCCATCGCGCCGCCGCGCGAGAGCGACATCAGCCCGGCAAACACGACCACCGCCAGCGCCAGCAGGCGGAAAGCGGAGGAATCGAGCGATTCGCCATGCCGCCGACTCGTGCCGTCTTGCGCTTGCCGCGCCAGCGTCGCGGAGAGAAGCCAGGCCAAGAGCGGGCCCAACCCAAGCGCCAGGAAGTGGGCAAAATGGTTGCGGTTGCTGAAGCTGCCCTTGACCGCGTCGGAGGCAAGCGAGAAGGGGTGGTCGTAGACCCACAGGTACTGGTCGCTGCCGGTGACCCATTGCACGAGTCCCAGGCTGGCGACGACCACCACCGACAGCGCCATGCCCGCCAGCAACCGCTCGACGTCCTCGAGGGTCTTGATCCGCTGCACGGCGACCAGCACCAGGAGGGAGTAGGCGAGGTAGAGGGGGATGGCGGCGCGGGTCGCCGCGGGAGTCATCGAGGCACAGGACCACAGGCCGAGGGCGGCGCCGGGGTCGGCCTGCGCGGTCCAGAGCGGCAGGACTTTGCCGGTGGCGGGGCAGAGGCGGGCCAGGATCGCGTCGCCCAGCGGAGCCAACTGCAGGGCCAGCAGGGCCAAGCCTGCCGGCAAGAGCCAATCGCCCGGCGACCGCCGCCAGCGAAACTCGCCCCGGGAAGCCTGCCGGAACATCCAAGCCAGGGCGGCGACGGTTGCCGCAGTCACCAGCAGCAGGTGTCCGAGGGCGTGCCGTCCGCCCATCGCCAACGGCAGGCCGAAGATGCACACGGCCAGCGCAAGATCGACCGTCGTCAAGAGCGCCGCGTCGAGCCGGTCGTTGCGGCGGCCGCTCTTGGATTTATGCCGGATTGCTTCGGAGGAGGGCATCACGTCACCTTAACAACGCCTCAGGCTGCGCGGCGCGGGACGATGCCCGCGGCGGGCAGCCACGAGCCGCTCGCCCCCGGGCCCGGCGGAGGGACGGTCTCGATTGCATCCAGTTCCAGCCCCTCGTCGGCCGGGGTCTCGTCGCCGTTTTCGCTCGTCTGCCGTGGGACTGCGTCGGCGGCCTCGTCCTTGCCGTAAGCGCCATAGCGGTTGCCGTAGCCGTAACCGGACCCGTATCCATACCCGTATCCGTAGCCGGAGCTGTAGCCGTAATAGCCGCGGTCGCTGTTGGCCACGACGCGGTTGATGATGATGCCCGCCAGCGGCACCTTCAGGGCTGCGAGCATTTCGACGGCGCGGAGCACCTGCCGGCGGCGGTTTTTTTCGGGCTGCACGACCAACAGCGCGCCGTCCACCAGCCGTCCGAGGATGGCCACGTCGCTGGTGATCAGCGTGGGGGGGCAGTCGACCAGGACTTGGTCGTAAACGGTTTCCGCCCAGGCCAGCAGCTCGGCGAATCGCCCTCCGGAGAGCACTTCGGTGGGGTTGGGCATGCGGGCGCCGGAGGAGATCACGTCGAGCCCTTCCAGCGGCGTGTGGCGGACGCACTCCGCCGCCGCCCGGGTGATTTCGGCATCCCCACGGAGCAAGCGCGACAACCCGTCCATGCTCCGCATGCCCAGCAGATTGGTCAGGCCGGGTCGGCGGAGGTCGGCGTCGATCAAGAGCGTGCGTTTTCCGGCCTGCGCGCAGCAGACGGCCAGGTTCACCAGCACGGTGGTTTTGCCGTCGCCCGGCTCCGCGCTGGAGATGACCAGCCGGCGGGTCTCGCGGTCGGAGAGGGCCAGCGCCGTGCGGAGTGTGCGGAAGGCCTCGCCCTGGGGCGAATCGGGGGCGGCGTGCATGTGGATCGCCTCCAGGCCGGCGGCGTCGCTCTCGTCGAGGCGGCGGACGATCGTCAGCACGGGGGCCCCGAGCTGCCGCTGCAACTCGTCGAGCGAGCGGAAGCGGTCGTCCAGGACGTCCAGGACGCAGACCAGCAGCAGCCCCGCTCCGAGGCCCCCCGCCAGCACCAGCACCACGACGGTGCGGACGTTGGGGGAGATCGGAGAATCGTTGGCTTTCGGCTCCTCCAGGAGCGACGTGCGGACTTCGCCGCCTTCATGTTTCAGGTCCATGTTGGCGATCCGGCTCGACAGGGCGTCGTGCAGGCCCCGCAGCCAACTGAGGTCGTGCTGCAGGATCTCCAGGCGGGCGAACTGGCCGTTGTGCCGCACGGCCTCGTCGCGGGCCTGCTCGAAGCGGACTTGCAGGGCACGCTCCAGCTCCCGCGCTTCGCCCAGCTTCTGCTGGAGCATTTGCACGAGCATCGGGCCAAGCTGAACGGTCTGGACCTCGGCCAGGCGCTGCTTGGCGCGGTCCTGATACTGCTGCAGGTACTGCTCGCTGAGGCGGATCTTCTCGATCTTGGCGAGCACCTCGGGATGGGCCGGCCCGAGGTTCTCCTGCAGGGCCCGCAGGGCCGTGCGGTCTTCCAGCAGGCCCCGCTCCAGGGCCGTGAGGGTGGCGGTGTCCTGGGCGTCCAGGCCCAGGCCGCGGAACAGCAGTTCCTTGCCGATGCCATCCGCCAGACCGGTGAGGTACTGCTGCAGGTCCTGGCCGGTCCGCATGGCGGACTGGACCGCCGCCAGCGTGGCCTCCAGCTCGATCCGGTGGCGCTGCGCCTGGATCAGCGATTCGTTGAAGGCGAGCACCTGCTGCACGGAAGGGGGCACGACCTTGCCGTCCTCTGCGCGGATTCCCAGGTCGCCGATCTGCGCGCGGACTTCCAGCAGCTCCTGCTCCTTCTGCGCGAGCTTCACCAGCAGGTCGGCCTTCTCCTTGGTCAGCACGCGGATCAACTCCGCGGCCGTGCCTTTGTTGGTCTTGTCGAGGAACTCCATGTAGGCCTGCACGACCGCGGCGAGGATGTTGACCGCAGCGTCCGGCGCCCGCGAGCGATAACTGATGGTGATGATGCTCGTGTTCTTGACGGCCCGCGCGGTCAGCCCGTGCTGGATGATCGCGGCCCAGCTTTCCTGCGGCGCGCCGGCCAGGTCGACGCAGTACTCGGGTTGCAGGTAGGGCAAGGCCCCTTCGATGACTTTCGGCGCGGTGACCAGGTTCTCGAAGGTGGGGGTCGTGTTCTGGTGCGACAGCCCGTCGCCACCCACGGCCGGCGCGGTCGTTTCAAAGCCCGTATACATCACCAGCAACGACGCGCGGGCCGCATAGAAGCGGGTGGCCGTAGCGTAATACAGTCCCCCCAGCAAAGCCGCCGCGGCGAGCGCGACCAGCAGCACGTGCTTGCGATAGCGCAGCGCCAGCGAAAACCGCAACAGCGCCTGGACGACGTGCGCGAGACTCTCGTCGCGAGGTTCCATCGCGTCGGTTGCTCCCGCCGGCGACTCGATTGCGCTCATGTCGGCCCCATCCCGGTCACAGCCGTAAGTTGTTTTCGCGGTTGGCCACGCACCCGTGTCGGCAACCTGTGCCCGCTGCCGATCAGAAAATCGTCCACGCGCCGCCGATCGAGAACCGTACCAGGTCGGCGGCGGCGCGGGCCACCGCCGTGAGCGGCGTGTCCTCGACGCTCACGATATCGCCCGGCGCCAGCGGCAAGTTCGCCCGGCCGTTGCTCTTGGCCTCGCGGACACTGACCTCGATCAGCGCCGGCGCCGGGCGGCCGGGCAGGTGCCGGATGACCAGGACCTTGTCGGCCAACTGGGTCGAGCGGTCACCGGCCAGGGCCAGGGCGTCGAGCACCCGCAGGTTCTGGTTGGACGGCAGGCGGAACTCGCCCGGGTGCTGCACCAGGCCCATCACGTAAATCGGCTTGACCACCCGCCGGCGGACCAGCACCACGTCGCCGTCGAAGACGGGGTACTGGCGATCTCCCTCGGCGGCGGCCTTGGCCAGGTCCACGCGGACGACCTGCGGCGCCGCCGGCGACTGGGCTGTGCCGCCCGCCGCGGGACCCGCGGGGTACCCCGCGGCCGAGTGGCGGATCTCGACCTCCGGGCCGCTCTCCTCGATCAAGCCCCCGGCGGCAACCACCGCCGCCAAGAGCGAGCTGGCGCCGCGGGGCAACGAGTATACCCCCGGTACCTTGACCGCCCCGATCACCGTGATGCGGTTGCTGCGGGGCTTGTTCAGCGCCACGGTGATGTGAGGCTTCTGGAAGATGCCGCGGTTGACGGCGGCGGCGGCCATGGCCCGCTCCGCCGTCTCCACATCCAGTCCGGCGACCTCCACCGGCCCGATCAACGGCACGTCGGCCGTGCCGTTCTCCGCCACGCGCACGGGCGTGGTGGTCGAAGTCAGCGTGCTGTAGCTGGTCACCATGGTCACGTCCAGCACGTCGCCCGGGCCGATCTCCTCGCTGTTGGTCGGGTTGTGGACGAGGTGCGAGAGGTCGATGGCTTCCATGTTTTCGACGAGGGGGGCAGCCAGCTCCGGCGGCAGCTTGGCCGCGTAGTACTGGCCGGAAACACACCCGCCCAGCCACACCGCCAGCGCAGCGATGCCCAGCGCCGCGTTGGCCCGGCCTCGACGTGGATCCCCTGTGGCAAGCGGCATGTCCCCGCACCGCGCTCGAGAAAGTTCTGGCTTCCCGCAGGAAGAAAAGAGTGCGGGATACTACTCGAATCCACGGCCGTGGAAAAGAGCACTTTATCGCGCCGCTTGCGATGCTTGCGGCGGTGTGCTCCGCCGTCACGGGCTGGCGGGGCTCCGATGGCTGTTGGCCACGGCGATAGGCACAGCGATCGCGGTGGCCACGGCGGCACCAATGACCCAGGGGTTGGTGAGAAATGCCTTCAAGCCGCCTCCAGGAGGCGCGCCACGAACGGTCTCACCACCCATCACCACCGTCGCGCCCGGCTGGGCCGACGGGGGAGCCGTCCCCGGCGCCCACAGGCGATAGATCCGCGGGCCCTGCGAGGTGACCAATTGGTAGACGCCGCCGTGTACCCCTTGCACGGCGAAATGCCCCTGGGGATCGCTCGCCACGGCGGCAATTTGCTGGTTCTGGAAGGTTTGCAGCGATACCGGCACGTTGGCAGCCGGCGTGCCCTGGCTATCGACCACGCGTCCTACCAAGAGCCCGCCTTGCCCCAAGGCCACGTCGGTCGCCGGCGGCGGTGCCCCCGGGGCCCCTTCCGCGGCCCAAACCGGGCACCCGGCGGGTCCGGCCAGAAATGATCCAAGCATCGCCAGCAGCGCCAGCCCAGTCTGAACACGAGGCAACCGTGCCATGATATCCACTCCTTTGGATGAAATGCGTCGCACTTGACTCAAAGAGCCCGCGCATTCCCCCCCATAAAGCGGGATCCGGCTTGCGTTCCCCAACCGGGCTTTCATCCCATAATCGTCGCAAACCACCCCGAAACTGAAGTAGAGAATGATGATCTTGTGGACCAACGTTGCCTATTCAGCGGCTCCAATTTTGGAAGTGCTCGGCCAGCCGTCGCTCGGGCTCGGGCAACCGCTGCTGCAGCCGCACGCTGAGCAGTCCCGGCAGGGCTCCCGACCGCAGATCGCTGAGGTACTCCACGAGGGTCTTGCGGGCCTCGGGTGGTCCGTGGATCATGAAGTGGACCCAAGCCCAGGCATTGCGGTACTCCGTCCGCCCCATTTCGGCTAGGCCGGTCTTTTTCTCGAGTTCCGCCAGTTGTGGGGGCGGCTCCCGTTGCAAGCTCGCCAGGATTCTCGCCAGATGTGGGTGTCCGCCGGCCCTCTGTGACGGAGAGACCTCGAAGTACTGGGCCAAGCCCTCGTCCAGCCACAACGGCACCCACGGCAGCGACGCGTGCAACAGCGCGTGGGTACACTCGTGGCGGAGATCCACTTCGAAGTCGCGGCTCCAATAGGCCAGCACTTCGCCGGGTCCGTGGCTCTTCACATACAGTGCCCGGCGGTACGGGACGTTGGGAAGGTAGCGGCTCAGGTAGCGGGCGTATGTCGCACGGTCGTGGAACAGGTAGATGTCGATCGACTCCCGGGGGGCCGGGAGGCCCAGCGTGGCGCTGAGGTCGCTCTGCAGTTGGGCGAGGTCGCGGAGCACAGCGTCCATCCGCGCCAGCGAGAAGTCGGCCCGGCAGACGAACGGGCCGGCGACGCGGGAATCGGCCCAGTCGGCCGCGGCGGCTGGACACGTCGCCAACGCCGCAACCCCGAGCACTGTGGCGGCCAAGGGCCGGAACCACATCAATGCAAATTGCAAAATCAGTCGCATTACGAAGGGTTTCTAGGCAGCACGTTCGCGGGACGCCGGCGGGCGCGGTACGGCGGCCCGCAACGTCGCCACCGGTGCCCGGCCAGCGGGCGCCCCGGCGGCGATGTGCGCCGGATTGGAGCAAAACAGCCGCACGGCCGGCTCCCAGCCCGCCAGCCGCCAGACGCACTCGAACGCCGCGGCGAGCCTGGGTTGCCGGGATTCCGCCCCGTGGGCATCGCTGGCCACGCAATGGGCCAGCCCGTCCCGGACCAGCCGGCAGGCGAGTCGCTCGGGGTGTGGCCCAAAACTGCCGGTCAAGCTCCCGGCCGTAATCTGCAGCAGGCAACCCGCCCGGACCAGCCATGCAAGGACCTCGGGCCGGGCCAGGATGCCCGCATTCCGCTCCGGGTGCGCCAGCACGGGCACAATTCCGGCGGCACGCAGCTCGGCCACGACGCGTTCCAAGGGGATGTACACCTCGGCGGGCAGCTCGACGAGCACGTGCCGTCGTCGGTCCGCCAGCGTCAGGATCTCGCCGCTGTGGATGCGGCTGACGAGCCCCGGCTCGACGCGGATTTCAGCCCCGGCCAGGAGGCGGAGCGGCACGCCCTCCCGATCCAGCAGTCGTTGCAATTGCTCCACGCGTTGGCGGATCTCCGCTCCCCGGTTGCGGCCGTAGCGGCCCAACTGATGGGGCGTGGCCACCGCGGTGGCGATCCCGTCGGCCGCAGCCAGACGCGCCATGGCGAGGGCCTCATCCCAATCGGTTGCGCCGTCGTCGATCGCCGGCAGCAAGTGGCAGTGAATGTCGGTAAACAGGGGGTGTTCGGCCACGCAATTCGTGCCTCCACGGGCGGGGTGGGAGGTTATCCGGGGGGTCTACGGCCGTCAAGGCCAATCCGGGCCGCGCCCCCGCTGTCGGGCCAACGCGGTTGACGTCCGGACGCACATGTGCTAGCCTGCCTCACTTAGCCGAGGAAACACGTCATGCCGCAGTACGCCTCCCTAGGGCCCATCGCCTTCCATCTGCCCGAGGCCGTCGAGGACAACGACCAACTGAAAGCCCAGTTCCCCAAGTGGGACATGGACCTGATTTACCGGAAGACGGGGATCCGGGCGCGGCACATCGCGGCGGCCGGCGAGTGCGCGTCGGACCTGGGCGTGGCGGCCGCGGAGAAACTGTTCCAACAGTACGACCTCGACCGGCGCTCGATCGACTTTCTGCTGTTTTGCACACAGTCGCCGGACTACCCGCTGCCCACCACGGCCTGCTTGATGCAGGACCGCCTCGGGCTGCCGACCTCGATCGGCGCCCTGGACTTCAACCTTGGCTGTTCCGGGTTCGTCTACGGGTTGTCGCTGGCCGACGGCCTGATCCGCAGCGAGCAGGCGCGGCGAGTGCTTTTGATAACCGCCGAGACCTACTCGAAGTACATCCACCCGACCGACCGCTCGTTGCGAACGATCTTTGGCGACGGGGCGGCCGCCACGCTGGTCGAGGCGGCGGCCGAGCCCTCGCTGGGCTCGTTCGTGTTCGGCACGGACGGCCGGGGCGGCGACACGCTCATGGTGACCGAGGGGGGGGCGCGCCCCGCCCCGTCCGCCTTGCAGCCCCGCAAGCGCAAGCGCTGGCCCAGCAGCCTCTACATGGACGGACCCGAGTTGGTCAAGTTCAGCCTGGACGTGGTCCCGCCACTGGTGGACCGCATCCTGGCCGACGCCCAGTGGACCCGCGAGCACGTGGATCTGTACCTGATGCACCAGGCCACGGCGTTCATGCTCGAGCACCTGCGGGTCCGCATGGACCTGGCCGAAGAGCGGATGCCGCTGGTTTTGGAGGAGTACGGCAACACGGTTTCTTCCACGCTGCCGGTGCTGGTGCGGGAACTGCGCAGCTCGGGCCGGTTGCGGCCGGGCAAGCACACGCTGCTGATCGGTTTCGGCGTGGGCCTCTCCTGGGCCGGCTGCGTCTGGACCGAGACCTGGCAGGAGCGGCAGGCCGAGGCCCTCGCCGCCCAAGATCCTGCCGCTGCCAAGCCGGCCGACGGCGCCCAGGAAGCCGCGTAGCCCGTTAGGCGTGCCAGGTGCCATGCCCACGCTGCCAAGTGGGCTTGCGTGATTCTGGGACTCTGGCGGTGTGCCACTGCTTCGCAGAAGCAGTGCGCCCCGCGACTTTGGCACTGCTTGTTCCCGGGCACTGTGCGCAGCCTGGCCGTGGCATACAGGAACCCTCCCAGGATCGTGCAAGGCCATTTGGCGCGGCGTGCGCCGCGCGGTACCCAGCCGCGGATAAACCGGCATTGACGCGGGGGACGCCCCTTTCTTATTCTGCCCGCTCTTTTTCCCAGCACGGCTGAGCGGCGCCGATGCCCTACCCAGCCTGCCTTGTTTGCCCAAGTCATGGTCGCCAACCTGCCGCCGAAACCTGCCGGATGCCGCCGTGCCGCGCCGCGAAGTCGATTTCGCGGCGCAATCCGGCAATGCCCGGCCGCGGCGGTGCTGCTGGCCGGCCTGCTGGCGGCGGGCGGCTGCGCACAAAAATACGTGACGCTGCGATCGGCCCCCCACAATCCGCTGGGCGAGGAACTGCAACTGGCCTCTTGGCACGGCCCGCAGCCCAGCCGCCGCACGATGCAACTGCTGCGGGTCTACAACCTGACGGACGGCCTGGCGGGCGACCCGCGGCCGCTGTTGGATCGCCTGCAGCGGCTCACCGACCGCGAGCCCTCGGCCGACAAGGTCTACGCGCTCTCCGAGCTGGCCTACTTGGGCGCGAAACGCACGGAGTCGCAGGACTCGCGCGGGGCGATGGACCTCTACGGGGCCTCCGTGCTGCACGCCTACGCCTACCTCTTCGACGACCGCTTCGCCGCCACGCGCAACTGCTACGACTTGCAGTTCCGCGGCGCGTGCGACCTCTACAACAGCGCCCTGGAGTCGGCACTGCGGATCATCTCGAAGAACCACGAGTTGCTGCCGGGCACGAGCAAGACCATCCACACGGCCGCCGGCACCTGGGACATCGCCTGCGTGCTCCGCGGCGGCAATTGGCAGCCGCAGGACTTCGAGCGCTTCGAGTTCGTCTCCGACTACGAAATGAAGGGGCTCCGGAACCTGTACCTGACGCACGGGCTGGGGGTGCCGCTGATCGCCGTGCGGCGGAGCTACGCGGGCGAGCCGGCCGCGGCCCAGTACTACCCCGGCAGCCTGAGCTTTCCGGTCACCGCCCTGCTGCGGCCGCTGCCGCAGGGGGCGTCGGCCGGGCGGAACCAGGGGCTGCTGGAACTCTACGACCCGCTGGTGACCACCGAGACGCAGGTCGGCCACCTCGCCGTGCCGCTGGAGAGCGACCTGACCACGCCGCTGGCGTATTTCCTCTCGAAGATCCCCATCAACACGCTGGCCACGGCCGGGTTCCTCGCCCCGGAGAAGCTGCTGGCCCCGCGCGGGGACCGCAATACGCCGATCACGGGGCTGTACATGGCGCAGCCCTACGAGCCGGGCAAGATCCCGGTGCTGATGGTGCACGGCGTCTGGTCCAGCCCGATGACCTGGATGGAAATGTTCAACGACTTGCGGAGCTCGCCCGACATCCGCCGGCACTACCAGTTCTGGTTCTACCTGTACCCGACCGGGCAGCCGTTCTGGCTCAGCGCGGCCCAGTTGCGCCGCGATCTGGCCGAGGTGCGGCAGGTGCTGGATCCCCAGCATCGCGAGCCGGCCTTGGACCAGATGGTGCTGGTGGGGCACAGCATGGGCGGACTGGTCTCGCAGCTCCAGACGATCGAGAGCGGCAGCGATTACTGGAACCTGGCCAGCCACGTGCCGCTGGAGCAGGTCCGCGCCAGCGCCGACACGAAGCAGAAGCTGGCCGATGCCTTCTTCTTCCATCCCAATCCGTCGATTCGCCGCGTGGTGATGATCGCCACGCCGCATCACGGCAGCCAGTACTTCAGCCAAACCACGCAATACCTGATGGACAAGCTGATCCGCATGCCCGCCGCCCTGGCCAATAGCTGGCAGCAGCTTTTCCGCGACAACCAGGGCCTGGCGTTCAACGGGTCGCTCTTGCGTGTCGAGACGAGCCTCGACGCGCTGGCGCCCAGCAGCCCGATCTATCCGCTGATGCTGGCCGCCTGGCGGCCGCCGTGGGTGCGGTACCACAGCATCATCGGGCAGAAACCGGGGTCGTGGTGGCTCGGGTCGCAGCCAGCGGGGACGGACGGGGTAGTCACCGTCGCCAGCGCGCGGATGGAGGGCGTGCAGTCGGAGTTGCTCGTGCCGGCGGAACACATGACCATCCACTGCCATCCGGCGGTGGTGATGGAGGTGCGGCGAATCCTCAACGAGCACCTGGCGGAGCTTCGCGGCGCGCCCGTCGCGGCCCCGCCGCCGGCCGTCGCGCTGCATTGAGCCGGCGGGCGCGGCCGTAAAGTATCCGGCGCCAGGCACCGTTGGGCACCGTGCGTAGCATGGTCGGCATGGTCGTGCGTGGTGCCCGCCCCGGGGGTGAGGGTTCACTTGCCCCCCTCGCCCATTTCGGGAGAGGCACCCGCGAGCGGGCAACCCGGGGGTGACAGCGGCGGCAGTCCGTGGTCCGTGGTTCGTCGCGACTGACAACTGACCACTGAGAGGCTGTGAATCAAATGCGGTTTTCCGCCCGTTCGGTTGCGTGCCGTTTTGAGGCGCACTCGACAGTCTCCTGTCGAGCGAGTTCGTCTCGTAGGCTGCCGCAGCCAGGGGGACGGATTGCCGGGCAGGCCCGCAAACTACCTAACTTGTGTCGTTTTCTCGTTTCATCGTCCTCAACCGCTGCACACCGCCATTTGGGTCGCCGCAGCGCGCAGTACGGCCGCCCGCACCAGGTTATGGGCAAGGACATACAACAGCACCACCGCCTTGACCTTCCGCAGGCCGCGGACCAAGAATCGCTGCAGCCCACGATTGCGGGCCAAGGCGTTGACGCATTCGGCGGTCGACGCACGCTCCCGGTAGATCGCTTTCGCCTCGGGGGTGGCCATGCGCTTTCGCCACTCCGCCACCGCTGGGCTGTCGTCCTCACGCGGCGTATGGGGATCGCGCTGGGGATCCTTCGACTCCATCACCGGAGCGTAGACGGTCGTACCACCTTGCGGAGGGCTCACTTGGTCAATGTCGGCCTTCTTCACGAAGCCCCCGTCAACCAGCATTTCGCCAGGTTTCTTGGCGTAGCGCTCGTCGTGCTGCTCGACCATCGGCGCCATCTGGCCTTGGTCGCCACCGGAGTTGGTCACGTCCGCGCCGGTGATGACTTGCGACTGCGTCGCCGTGGCAAATTCCACGTTGAATGCCGGGCGAAAACCGCCATCGCCCATCTTCATCACCCGGCTCTCGGCGTCGGTCGTCGAGGCCCGCGCCTTGTCGCGATCTTTCGCCTTCTTGCCCTCGGCAATCTTGGGCAACTGCTCCAGAGCGGCACGAATCCGCTGAGTACGCTCCTCGGCCGCGCGCTGGCGGGCCGCCTGCTGACGGGTCTTGCTCGCCGCCGGATCAACGTCCGATTCCTGCTTCAACTGCCGCAATTGTTCTTCGGCCTCGGCCAACGCCTCTTCCAGTGTTGGCTGCCGACGGAACGAAGCGGCCCCCGTACTGGCGCGAACCTTCATCCCGTCTTGCGCCACGCGGTCGAGCGTTACCAGCCCTTCGGCCATCAAGCTGGCCACGCTCTCCGTCAGCAAGCGGTCGAGCAGTTCCACGTGTCCCGTGCGGAAGTCGGAGAGCGTGTGATAGTTCATCGACACCCCGCCGCAAATCCAACGATAGGCCACGTGCTGCTCGCACAACCGGTCCAGTTCCCGCGCGCTGCCTACCCCCCGCAGGGTGGCATACAGCCACAAGGCCAGCAGGATTCGTGGATCGGCGGGCGCCTGCCCCGGCCCCCCCTCGACCGCTTGAATCGGTTGCTGCAACTCCGACAAGTCAAGGCTACAAACGTAGGCCCAGACGATCCGGGCTTCATGGCCCTCGGGAAGAAGCTCGTCCAGGGAGCATTCTTGAAATTCGACTTGGTTGCGCACCGCCTGCCGCAGTCGTTTGGGCCCAATCCGCAGCGGCAGTTCGGCAGGGCCGGCTTCGCCCCGCGGCTCCCGGTCAAACAACCCCGCTTGATCCATCGCCCGTCCTCCAACATCCCCGGCCGACCCGGCCGTACACGAGATTAAACCCCAAACGGACGAAAAGGTTTTCTTGCTTTTCCGAAAGATTCACAACCTCTGA